>Ga0224511_10000196_pt1 | contig 24089 bp, 18 predicted proteins | sample SF_May12_sed_USG_2_FD_169988 | JGI IMG/M metagenome (GOLD analysis project Ga0224511, IMG submission 169988) | Sediment microbial communities from San Francisco Bay, California, United States - SF_May12_sed_USGS_8_1 | ecosystem: Environmental > Aquatic > Marine > Sediment | place: USA...
ACAACTAACCCCGCCTGACTCGGCCCCTTAAGGATTAATCTAGCCAAAAACACCGTACATCCATTGCCATCTCTTTACTACAACGGCATCAACAGGCAATCAGATTAACTGTGACCATCTGTATAAGGTAACAAAGCCAGGTAACGAGCCTGTTTAATAGCACGAGTTAGCTGACGCTGATATTTAGCCTTAGTACCAGTAATACGAGCCGGTACTATTTTTCCACTTTCAGAAATATAGCCCTTCAGCAACTCAAGGTCTTTATAGTCTGCATGAGTAATACCTTCTGCAGTAAAACGACAATAACGCTTACGTCTAAAATATGATGACATGATAATTCTCCTCGTTTACTCAGCAGAGAGTTCTTCGTCTGCACTTATTTCGGGGTCAGCTTCTACCTCTGGTATTTCAGAGGCTTCAACTCTTGGTGCACGTTTTGGTGCAGCATCTTCCTCAGCTTTAGCTTTCGCCAAAGGAGACATTTCTGTCATAGCTTCATCACATTTCATAATCATGCTACGAATAACCGCATCATTGAAACGGAAAGCAGTCTCGAGTTCCTGGCGTGTTGCTTCGTCACACTCGATATTCATCAGAGCATAATGAGCTTTATAGATTTTGTTGATTGGATAAGCCAGCTGACGTCGACCCCAATCTTCAATACGGTGGATATTGCCGCCATTTGTCTCGATCATGCCTTTATAACGATCGATCATGGCTGTAACTTGTTCGCTCTGGTCAGGATGAACCAGAAACACTATTTCGTAGTGTCGCATAATATTCCTCTTGGTTTAAAGCCCCCCATCAATGTGGTGGAGCAAGGGATGGTCTTGTGTTAGGGCGCGTATTCTAATGCTGCTTGGCATTAGATGCAAGTGATTGATTTCTAATCACCCCTCTATACATTAGCATTCTAAAATTTGAACGACAGGTTTGATATTGCAGACCCGCCCACAATGCTCAATCCATTGATCTGCATCAACGCTTTATTAGCAAAAGATAATATAGAATTACCCACAATCTGGAAAATGGAAGTTTCAATATTTTTCCTAACAAGAACAATACTATAATGATAACTCGACATATTCTCTCAACAGCATTACTTTCCTTATCCCTGCTTGCGCCAACTTATAGTGCAGCAGAAATTCACAGCCTGTCTTCAGCGATCAATAAAGCTGGCCGCCAGCGCATGCTGACCCAGCGCATTGTCGCTACCTACAGCCAGGTAGGCATGGAAATAACAACCCAAAAAAGCCAGCGACAACTCAGAAAAGCCATTGAGTTGTTTGACGAGCAGTTGAATGAGCTTAAAGAATACAGACCAACAGGAAAAATTCACCAGCAACTTCAAAAAGTCACGAAGCTATGGCAACCATTGCGAAAAATAGCCATGAACCCCGTTCAGAAAGCTAAAGCAGAAGAGCTGAGAATGCTGGCTGAAGACACGCTTGCCGCCTCTCATCGAGTTGTCATTATGTTACAGGATGAGTCAGGCACAAAAAAAGGCAAACTGGTCAATATTTCTGGCCGACAGCGCATGCTTTCACAACGACTATCTAATTTATACATGCTACAAAGCTGGGGCTTTAACAGTTCTGAATACACTGATGATTATTCAAGAGCACTAAATGAATTTAAAGGCGCATTAACAGAGCTGAGCTCATCAACCTTGAGCAGCAAAGAAATCAGGCAAAAACTAGATAAATCTAAAAGAGAACTAGGCATGTTCGAGCGCAGTTTACATCATAAAAATGGCGAGTTTATTCCCCTGATGATAAAAATGTCTGCTGATAAACTATTAACGCTAATGAATGACGTCACCCATTTATATGAGCAACTGGAAAGTGATGGTGGTGATTTGGCATCACTCAACATAAGAAATAAGGAATTAAACTAATCACCAAAAAATAAACTACCCTAAACGCCAGATAGTTTTACCGTCTTTGTCTTCCAGCTCAATATTCATTGCGGTTAACTCATCGCGAATTCGGTCTGCTTCAGACCAGTCCTTATTCGCTTTTGCATCCAGGCGCTGCTGAATCAAAGACTCAACTTTTTCAACATCCACAGCATCACCTGCGCCACCTTGTAAATAAGTTTCAGGATCAGACTCGAGCAAACCTAAAACATTGGCTAACTTTTTCAGCACAGCTGCTTTTTGTAAAGCCAGTACAGAGTCCTGGTCGCGTAATCGATTAACCTGGTTCGCCAGATCAAACAACACAGCGATGGCTTCAGAAGTATTAAAGTCATCATCCATAGCCCTGTTAAATTTTGCTTCCGCTTCATCTTCCACCAATGAAACTGATGACACGTCCAGTCCACGCAGGGCATTGTACAAACGTGTTAATGATGAACGCGCGGTATCAAGCAACTGATCTGAATAATTTAAAGGACTGCGATAATGGCTCGCTAAAACAAAATAACGAATCTCTTCACCCTGATAGAGCTTTAAAATTTCACGAACTGTGAAAAAATTACCCAGTGACTTGGACATTTTTTCATCGTTAATACGCACAAAACCATTATGCATCCACAGGTTGACGAATTTCTCACCAGTAGCACCTTCGGATTGTGCAATCTCATTTTCGTGGTGCGGGAACTGTAAATCCTGGCCTCCACCATGAATATCAAAATGATTACCTAAACAACAGGTAGACATAGCTGAACATTCAATATGCCAACCGGGACGACCTTTACCCCAGGGTGAATCCCATGATGGCTCATTGGGCTTAGCCGCTTTCCATAGAACAAAATCCAGAGGATCATTTTTATGATGGTCAACAGCAACACGTTCGCCGGCACGCAAATCTTCTAATTTTTTACCCGATAACTGACCGTAATTTTTAAATGAACTGATATCATAATAAACATCGCCATTATCCGCAGTATAAGCATGTCCCTTTTCAATTAATGTGACTACCATATTAATGATATCATCCATCGATGCTGTTGCTTTAGGCTCGTCATTGGGTGGTAGTACGCCCAGCTCAGCCGCATCCTCATGCATAGCCTGAATAAATCGTGTTGTTAGCGCACTAAAATCCTCTGCATTTTCATTAGCACGTGCAATTATTTTGTCATCAATATCAGTAATATTACGAATATAAGTGACATCATAACCACTATAGCGCAGGTAACGAGTAACCGCATCAAACACCACCAGCACTCGCGCATGCCCCAAATGGCACAGATCATAGACAGTCATACCACAAACATACATCTTCACCTTACCCGGCTCGATAGGAGTGAAAGCTTCTTTTTTATGGGTAAGACTGTTGTATATGTGCAGCATAATTACTCAAATATAGTCAAAATAAGTCGCATATATTAACGGATTCGCCTGCTCATCGCTAATCCTACAGCTAAAGAATATTATTTTATCTACGCCAGAATATAATCATTACAAAGGTAAAAGAATTTTTTAATATTAGATATTGATTGATCACACAATCACACATCATTATTTTTTACTTTATATAACCAGGAACTTGATTAATTAAAGTTTCAATAGGAACTGGTTCGCCAAGATGAAAGCCCTGGACATAATCAATACCCAGTTTCTGCACATGATCAAGCACAGCCTGATTATGTACGTACTCAGCAACAGTTGATATTTTCAGTTGCTGCGAAAAATCCAGTATTGTAGATGTTATAATCTGGGAATTAGCATCATGATCAATAGATTTTATCAGGGAACCATCAATTTTTATATAATCAACATTAAGCTGCATTAAATACGCAAAGTTAGAATAGCCCGAACCAAAATCATCAATTGCAATTTTACACCCCCTGGCCTTCATATCTATAACAAAATCGAAAACTTCTTTTATATTTTCAATTCCTTCAGATTCAACAATCTCAATTACAAAACGAGAAGCAAGTCCTGTTTTATTTAATCTAGACTCAAGAAGTTTAACAGTAGGCACATGAAGAATATCATCAAGAGTCAAATTTATAGAAAAATCCACATCAGGAACCTGTGAGAAAATATCAAAAGAGATATTAATTACCCGTTCCGTCAACTGATGATATAATTTTGATTTTTTCGCAACATCAAGAAAGAAAAATGGTGATATAACCTTTTCTCCATCCTCATCAATCATACGAACAAGACACTCATATTTTTCTATTTTAAGTAACGCCGCATTGAAAATTGGTTGTACAAACAAAACAATTCGATTTTCATTTAGGGCAAGATTTAACTTCTTTGTCCAGATTAGGTTATTCTCGAACTGTTGAACGAGATTTTCAGTCTCTTCATAGATAACTGTCAGATGACTGGTTTCTTGTGCATGCTGCAAGGCTAGTCCAGCGTAACTAAGTAGGTGCCCCTTATCACTAGTCAGGCCTGCTGAAGCTCCAATATTTATCGTACCCTCATCAAGGTGAATGGAGTAATTATTTATTTTTTCAAGCACAGTCCTGCATATGCCATGAAACAGCCCCATATCAAAAATGTGATTACCCAATATTGCATAATCACTTCCTGCTAACTTATAAACAGTTATGTTTTCAATACTCGTAACACTCAGGAATATTTCAGCAACCTCCTTTAAAATCTTTTTACCGGATGCCCAACCATAATAATCCTTAATCACACTGTAATTATCGAGAGAAATAATAGCAAATTTAGGATCCTCGATCAGCTCGATATCCTCTTCCAGTTTCACCCTGTTATACAAACCAGTAGTAATATCCATGGTCTGACGGACAATTTGTTCCTGTTGTTCAATCACCTGAGTTATATCTTGCTGAATACTAATTAACTCAATAATATTATCTTTTTCATCAAGAATAGGAACCACTGTAACTCGAACATAATATAAACCACCATTCTTTCGATGATTTTGTAAATTCCCTTTCCATATTTTTCCAGTCTGAGCTGTTTTCATTATTTCGCAACACTGATCATTATCATCATCAAGATGACAAATTTCAAATATAGACACCCCTAAAGATTCTTCTATGCTATAACCACTTAGCCGACAAAATTCTTCATTAACATAAGTAATCACTCCCTCCAGATCCATCCTTACAACAATTGAGCTTTCATCAACTGAAAGCTTGTAGCGCTCCAGCAAAACTGTATATTCACGAATATTGGACACCATATTTTCAAAAGCAGAAATAATTGAATCAACTTCAGAGCCGCCACGAATTGAAGAAAAATCAATAACTGAACCAGGAGAATAGTTCTTTACCTTCCGTGAAATTTGCCCGAACGGACTAAATAAACGTCGGACGATAAAAACATAGACAACAAAAACAAACGCCAGAGCAGCTAAAAAATACAGGATTTCATTATGTATTTTCTGCAATGATAAGTTTAAAGAATCTTTTGTATAAGCTATATTAATAACGCCTATTTTTTTATTCTCCAATACGCTAGTTACAGGATATGAAATACTAATATTTTTCTTATCACCTGGATCCAATTTACCCCAGATAATTTCATCATTAATTTCTATGCTTAGCGTAACAACCTGATCATGCTCTGCCGTTTTTGATGCAAGCTGCTTAATATCATCCTTAAGACCAAGGTAATACCTCATTGCAACCAAAGGTTCGATCGTTTGAGCAATTAACATGGCTTTTTCTCTTTCTACCTTTAACATGTGCTGCTCAAACATGCTATAAAAAATGTAATAGAAAAAATAAAGAGTAACTATTGATACAATAATATAAGAAATAGAAAGCTTTAATGATAATGATGTTTTTTTCATTCTATTATTTTTATAATTTCATAAAAAACTGGAATAAATTTAATATCATACAATTGAACCGCTGATTTATTAAGATAAATATACGTCTTTTCCTTTACCAGCATACTAATCAATGACTTCTTAATAAAATCTGTATAGCTATAGCTAAATACAATGCGATTATGACTAGAGGCATAAGACGTGACTTTTTTATACGCATCTTCTGAACCCTGAAGAACAATATATGCGGTTGCTAAAGGCAACTCTTTAAAAATATCAAAAGTTGTTACATTTACCTTGAGCTTATTATCTCCAAGACCGTTCTTATATTTGTCATTAATTAAATACATCAACTGTGTTGCGGCTTCATCATCCTGACTTGTAGATACAATGGTAATGGTGACTTCATTTTCTGGCGCTTTTATAGAGAGGTTTTTATCAAGAAGTATGATCTTTGGAAAAATTGAAGCCTCAGCTCGAAGCAAAAACGGATCATATGTTTCCGTCCATGCACGACTGGAAAAGATAATAAGCACAACCAGAAGAACAACCCTTGAATAAGACACTGCCATTACTAAAACTTCTTCCTTAGAGTAAGTAGAACAGATCTACCTTCCTGCTCAAAATCATCTGGGTAAGTGTTTTCTGGAGAAGGAAGGTAATAAGTCTCATCAAAAATATTCTTGACACTTAAATTTATATCTATTTTTGCTGACAGGTTCTGATAATTAGCAGACAAATCAAATAGCGTATAACTATCAACATTATCCCTCAAATCTACTTCTATCCGACCTTTCTCATCAACAAACTTTGCAATTGCCGATACAGAAAATGCATGATTTAATTTATGAATATAATATGACTTAACCATAGTTCGCGCACTATTGGCCTTTTGATCAGCAACATTTTCCCCATCCACATAAGAATAGTTAAAATATATTTGGTCATTATTTTCAATCTCATTTTTATATTCTATTTCATAACCATACAAATTATTATCACCACTATTCTGGAAGGTATGCGTGGGATTTTGCGCATGGATCTGCTCTTTGTTACTTAAAAAATAAGTGTTAATTTTTATATGGCTTTTTAAATCAATCTTTCGTATATACCCTAATTCGTAAGCGTCAACTTGCTCAGGTTGAATATCTAAAGTTGAGCTAAAAAATGATGGCTGAGCAAGATATTGTTCTCGCCACGATGGTTCCCTATAGGAATGGGTATACATAAATTTATAAATATTTTCATTATCATACCTATGAACAAGGGCAATTCGAGGTGATGCCTGACTTTCAACATCACTATAATGGTCATATTTAACCCCTATCTGTACCGAAGTCTGTTCACTAAGATCAATCAAATCATCCACATACAGAGAATACATATTACGAGGTGTGTCTATAAGAATGTCATAGCTAGTGAATGATTGCATAACATCAGTAGATGATCTTCCTTCTTTCTTCGCCATTTCAGTCTGGTACGCATGAACACCGAAATTAATATGATGCGAATCAAGAGCACTAACCTGAAATTCTATCCTTTCATAAAAGGTGTCTTCATCAATTTCAGCCAGAAAATATTTTCCATTAGGTAAAACCACAGGACCACCTGGTGTTTGTACAGTTGCGCCATCAGGCACTACTTTATTCTGTAGCCGCCTGTATAACTCCATATATCCGAGTGATAGTTCAATTATTATGTCTTTCGAAATATCATGAGAATAACCAAACTCAATATAATTATTCTCAATATCAAAGTAATCTGATTCATCTTCACTCAGACTGAAAGACTGTCCATAACTGGCTCCACTTTCTCTATCAGATAGACGACCTTTTACACTAAAATCATTATAACGAGCATTAACTCCAAAATTGTAGTTATCCAACCATTGCTGTGAATCACCACCATTGCCATATCGATCGAGCGCCACTGGCAACTCCTGGTCATGGACTTTATAAAAAAGGTCACTAGCAATAGAAAATTCATTATCCTTATATGAAGTAACAAAACCCGCCATTTTGTACTCACTAGAACCAAGCTCTACAAATACTTCATCATCAACTGCCAAGCCATCATCACGATTTGCTTTAGTAATGACATGAATAGAACCTGAGTAACCATTAACATAACTCAATAAAGAACCCGGCCCACGTACAACTTCTATTCTTTGAATCATCGCTACTGGCATATCCAAAAACTGGTTATAGCCACCTGTCATTTTGTCATTGACCACTACACCATCAATGACAAGTTTTGATTGCCCCACCGCGAAAGGATTTGATCCCCGAAAAATAGGAACCGTTGTACCAACGGTGCCTATTGATAAATCAACGCCTGGCACCAGGCTTAATGCTTCTCGCAAGGTATTGACACCTAACTGGCTTAACTCATTTGAGCTCCAGGCAGAAATGATATACGGCATATAATCAACATTTTGCTTTGTTTGGGTCGCAATTCTGGAATATTCCTGCATATCATTCTGCAGCAACTGAGCCATCTCCGGATTAGCTACATCATCTGCATGAACTAATATTGGCAACAGCCACAGTGATAAAATTACAATGAATTTTTTATTCATGAAAATCCTGTGTTTTTTATTATTAATCGTTTATTTTTTTATTTTCAGACACAGATGCATGTCAAAACCATATTAACAGTATAGGTACTACAAAATTTATTGGGAGTAAACAGGAAAAAAATAATTAATTAGAACATGTAAATAATTCATTACGATCAGTAATCGAGCAATAATATCTCTGATCTACAAATCATTTCTGGATCACCCCGTTTTATTCAACGTATAATCCTCACTTTAGTAATAATCTATTTAACGCAATTGGAATAATAAAACATGGTAAAAGTATTATTTGTTTGCATGGGCAATATCTGCCGATCGCCTAGCGCCGAAGGCGTGTTTAGAGACAAAGTTTCTGCCACTGGTCTTGATGACAAAATTCACATCGATTCAGCAGGCACACACGCCTACCATATCGGCAATCCACCAGACCCTCGCTCTCAACAAGCTGCAATCAAACGTAATTATGATTTAAGCAATCAACGAGCACGCAAAGTAAAAACTAGCGATTTTGATGAATTTGATTATGTGATTGCTATGGATATGAGCAATGAAGATGATTTACAGGCCATCTGCCCTGCTGGAATGGAAGAAAAAATTCACCTGTTCCTGAATTTTTCAAACAATACCGACCAAAAAGAAGTACCCGATCCTTATTACGGAGGCGGTAATGGTTTTGAAACGGTACTGGATTTAATCGAAGATGCTGCAGACGGACTTATTGCCCATCTGCAGCAACATCATTCTATTTAAAATTACTCAGACGTAGATGCCTTTTCTGCTTTTTCCTTAATGGGTTCTGGCGCAGAAACTGCAGCTGGTGCAGAAGCAACAGGTGCTGGCTTTAGTGCCGCTGCTGGCGGCTCGGAAGCGACGGGCTTAGGCACTGCTGGCGCAACGACCTCAGCCTTAGATGCAGCTGATTTAGCAGACGGGGAAACAGCACCACTTATCTCACGTTTAACCTTTTCTACTACATTATCCGACTGAGACGAAGACGCTGACTGCGGCGCAGATGATACCTCTACCACGGGCTTATTCTGTGCTGTTGTGGCCTGCTCCTGACCGGACCGGGACGGTTTAGACTGGGCTGGCTGGCTCTGATTTTGAACTGAGCTATTCTGACCTTCCTGTGCAGCAGGCTTATTTCGATTATCGCGACGACGGCGACTGCCACCACGGCGACCACGGCGATTTGACTGACCTTGCTGCACATTCTCATCTTTTGTTGTGTCAGCTGATTTCATCGCCTCTTTTGGAACCTGTTGCTGCATATCACCTTTTGATGCCTGTTGCTTATTCTGCACAGCTCTGCGATTACGATTGCCACGCTGATTTCGACCACGTCCACCACGATTACCACGGCTTCCTCGATTAACATTTTGCGATGAACGCTGTTGCTGCTTTCTTTTTGCAGGTGTTTCTTCTTTATCTCCACCAGTGAAGAAAGCAATGATAGATGCAAACAACCCTTTCGAGTTCTCTTTCTTCTCAACCACAGCCGGGGGCTTAGGTTTAGTCGGCGTAATCGAGGCTACCGCCGGTCTCTCAGGCTGAATCAGTTTTTCTTTATTCTGGTCAGGTTGATAGCTTTGCTCAGCAACTTCCGCCTGCTGATAACTGGGTTTATCACTACTTTCGGGCATATCCACTTTACGGATACGTTCAACACGATATTGAGGTGTTTCCAGTGCGGTGCTGGCAATAATCAGAATATGCACACCCGTCTGTGCTTCAACATCTGCTATTGCTTTGCGCTTTTCATTCAACATAAAAGTAGCTACATCAACTGGCACATATATTTCAACACGCCCCGTGCTTTCCTTGAGCGCCTCTTCTTCAGCAATACGCACCAGCGATAACGCCAGTGACTCAACCGTACGTATAGTGCCGTTACCCGTACAACGCGGGCATACAATCTGTGTTGCCTCCCCCAGAGATGGCTTCAAACGCTGGCGTGACATTTCCATCAAACCAAAGCGTGAAATACGACCAATCTGTACACGAGCACGGTCAATGGCCACAGCATCGCGCAGACGATTTTCAACTGCACGCTGATTTTTGTTTGACATCATATCGATGAAATCAATAACGACCAGACCACCTAAATCACGCAGACGTAATTGACGAGCCACTTCATCAGCGGCCTCAAGGTTTGTATTCGTTGCTGTTTCTTCAATATCACCGCCTTTAGTGGCACGCGCCGAGTTAATATCGATAGAAATTAGCGCTTCGGTGTGATCAACCACAATCGAACCACCCGATGGTAGTTGTACTTCACGGCGGTATGCCGATTCAATCTGATTCTCAATCTGGAAACGATTGAACATCGGCACCGCATCTTCATAAAGCTTGATCTTGCCGATACGATTTGGCATCACCTGCTCAATAAACTGTTTGGCAGTTTCGAACACTTTGGCTGAATCAATCAGCACTTCGTTGATGTCATTTCTAAAATAATCTCGCAGGGCGCGAATAATGACATTGCTCTCCTGATAAATCAGGAAAGGGGCAGGTCTATCTGCCGCTGCCTTCTCGAAGGCTTCCCACAGTTGTAGCAGATAATCCAGATCCCATTGCAGCTCTTCGACTGAACGACCAATACCACCGGTGCGCACAATCATACCCATGCCATCAGGAATATTCAGCTGGCTCATGGCCTCGCGGATAAGTTGACGATCCTCACCTTCGATACGACGTGAAACACCACCAGCGCGCGGATTATTGGGCATTAGAACAAGGAAACGACCAGCCAGACTGATAAAAGTCGTTAACGCCGCGCCTTTGTTACCACGCTCTTCTTTTTCAATTTGAACAACGACTTCGGTGCCTTCAGCAATAGCGGTACGAATATCCGGACGCCCACTGGCTTTGAGTCCTTCTTCGGTGAAGTAACTGCGCGATATTTCTTTAAATGACAGGAAACCGTGCCGTTCAGCGCCGTAATCGACGAAACAGGCCTCTAAACTGGGTTCTACGCGGGTAATTTTACCTTTATAGACGTTGGCTTTCTTTTGTTCCTGTGAAGGGATTTCGACATCTAAGTCGTAAAGCTGCTGGCCATCGACCATCGCTACGCGAATCTCTTCTTTCTGAGTCGCATTGATTAAAATTCTTTTCATTTTTCATTAAACCTGAAGTTGATTTCAGCTCTAATCCACCGATGGCGGCCATTTTTGATAGGCGCACATAACTCAATGTCTGAATAAATAGCGTGCTGAATAGAGCGACAAAGGCTCCCGACACGGCTAGTTCAGGCAATGTAAATTTGATTCCGGCAAATAAAACTGAGGTATACATTAAAATTTGTTTTTTCTCTTATTAACACTATCCGCAATAAAATATTCTGCGTATATGTAAATTCATTGCACCGACCTCCCAATGAGGTCTGCTGGCCACGCTATTCGTGACACTTCCCCGCTAATCGCAGCCTGGGACAATCCTTAACGACTGAGCTTAAAGCCAAACAGTCGAACCATCCTTAACAGTTATAATAGCTTGCGCTGGTATAAACAGGGTTAAGTCTGTCAAAATGCAGCCCTACGGTCAACCTGAAAACAGTACTAAACACTTAAAAATTAACTATTTACCCACTATTTCTATCAGAGTATCGACTTTTAGCCACATGAAATCAGACCATCTAAATGCCCGAATAGTTCAGATTGATGTCAATAACGTGGGACAACGCATCGATAATTTTCTGATGACACAGCTCAAGGGCGTGCCCAGGAGCCACATATACCAGCTTTTACGCAGTGGTCAGGTTCGCGTCAATAGTGGTCGAAAAAAGCCCCTCTACAAATTAAAGCTGGATGACAAGGTACGCATCCCCCCTGCTCGTATTAATAGCGGCAAAAATACCACCATCCCAGATTCAGTTATTATACTTATAAAAGAATCAATACTTTTTGAAAATGATGACTTAATGGTAATCAACAAGCCTTCTGGTATCGCCGTGCACAGCGGCAGCGGTCTTACCTTCGGCATTATTGAAGCATTAAAACAACAATACCCCGGTCAATTTCTCGAACTGGTTCACCGCCTTGATCGTGAAACCAGCGGCTGTTTGATCATCGCAAAGAACAGGATCAGCCTCACCAAGCTGCACGATTTGTTTCGAGATGAGATCCGAACAGGTATTGGCAAATATTATCTGGCTTTGGTTGAAGGCCAATGGCAAGGTATTAGCACCATCGACGCACCACTGAAAAAAACTATGCGCAGCGGTGAACACGTGGTAGAAGTGAGTGATGAAGGCAAGCATGCTGTCAGCCATTTCGAGGCGAAGAAAATCTACCCGCAATCCAGCTTAATGGAAATTAAAATAGAAACCGGTCGCACCCACCAAATTCGTGTTCATGCAAATCATGCTGGCCACCCTGTTGCTGGTGATAAAAAATACGGCAACAGGACATACAATCAAATGCTAAAAAAATTGGGTCTGAAACGTTTATTTTTGCACGCATCACGCATTGAATTGCCTGGACTCAACCCCACATCAAACAAACCATTAATTGTTAAAGCGCCACTGGGCGACGAGTTACAACAGGTATTAAAGAAATTAGATTCATGAATAGTACTAATAACCCTTATTCGCTACTAGTCTTCGATTGGGACGGCACACTCATAGACTCCATCGAACAGATTACCGTTAGCCTGCAGGCTGCCAGTAAAATAATTCACAATGAAGAAGTCACTGAAGATGCAGCTCGTAGCGTCATTGGTTTAGGATTAGAAGAAGCAATTGAGCAATTGCATCCAGAAAAAGAAAAAAGCCTGGTCAAAAAAATGGCCGATGCTTACCGGCATCACTATTTTAACGAAAACAACGTGCCTGCTCCCCTGTTTGATGGCGTCACCGAAATGCTTGATGAATTAAAAAATGCGAACTTCATTTTAGCCATCGCAACAGGAAAAAGCCGTGCTGGTCTGGATCAATCCATCGCTGAACACAATGTCGGCCACTACTTCAGCACAACACGTTGTGCCGGCGAAAACCGGTCTAAGCCCCATCCTGAAATGCTACTGGGCATTCTCGACGAAACCCGGATAAAACCTGAACAGGCATTGATGATTGGTGATAGTGAACATGACCTGATGATGGCTAATAATGCGGGGGTCAATTCTATTGCTGTGACTCATGGCGTTCATGGTGCTGATAAATTAATGGCATATGAACCATTATTATGCTTGGATAGAGTGGCTGATTTATCTACTTATTTATCGAACAATTAAATCCATGAATATTTTCAACTACTTTAAGAGCAAGCGAACCGACAACATGAATGAACAAGGTCCAAACTGGGAAAGGAATGTCATCAGTAAACTGGCTGAAGCCAGTTTGCAGGAACAAAAACGCGCACGCCACTGGAGCATCTTTTTTAAATTACTAACCTTCGGTTACCTCATTACTTTATTAGTAATGTTTTCAAACAGCGATATGACTGCAAAAAAGTTAACTTCTAAACATACAGCACTGGTCGACCTGTCTGGCTTAATTGCCGAGGGTGAAAAAGCCAGTTCAGACAATATCGTTACCGCTTTACGCAATGCTTTTGAAGATAAAAATACAACGGGTGTCATTCTGCGTATTAACAGTCCTGGCGGCACTCCGGTACAGGCGGGCTATATTTATGATGAAATTGTTCGCTTACGTAAAATACATCCTGACACGCCCTTATATGCTGTCATCAGCGACATGTGTGCATCGGGCGGTTATTACGTTGCCGCTGCTGCCGATAAAATTTATGCCGATAAGGCCAGTATTGTCGGTTCTATTGGTGTACGTATGGATAATTTCGGCTTTGTCGAAGCCATGAAAAAACTCGGTATCGAGCGTCGCACATTGACAGCAGGCAAAAACAAAGCCCTGCTTGATCCTTTTTCACCTGTTGATAAAGAGGTCAATAAACACATGAACACCATGCTACAAAGCATTCATCAGCAATTTATAAATGCCGTTAAAAAGGGTCGTGGTGATCGTCTAAAAGATATAGAAGATTTATTCTCTGGCCTTATCTGGACTGGCGAACAAAGTCTTGAAATTGGTTTAGTCGATGAATTAGCCAGCGCTGGCTATGTTGCCAGGGAAGTTATTGGCGAAGAAGATATTGTCAATTTCACAGTTACTGACGATTTACTAGATAGATTAGCAAAACGTGTCGGCGCCTCCATGGCCAGCATTTTAATGAAAAATGAGAACCAGCCCTATATGTACTGATACTGGCCCAGCTCAAAACCAGGCATATCCTCAAGAATAAGGAAAATAAACGGGAAAAATTAGTGCATTTGGGCTATATAAGCTAAAGAATAAAAGGTCGATAGAAAAAAATTAAATTTATCAAAAACGGGAATAGTCCTGTTAAAAAAGAACAACAAAAACAAAACAGGTGGCACTATGAAACAAGGGATCTGGAAAAGCGACTGGTTAGTCGGCCTCATAATCACATTCATTTTTCTCTTTTTGATGCAGTCTGATTTCATACAGGGCATCGAGCGCGATGCTTATGATTTTGGCGTACAATCATCCAGCCGTACCGCTAGTGATAAAATTGCTGTCATTGCCATTGATGACGAGAGCATCGCCAACATTGGTCGCTGGCCCTGGTCTCGTAATATTCATGCACAAATGCACGAATTACTCACTGAAGGCGGTGCCAAAGCCATTGGCCAAACTGTCCTGTTTACTGAACCCCAACTCGATCCCGGACTGAAATTCATTCAGGAGCTTAAAACAAACTTTGAGGAGAGCGCTCTTTCCAGCATCCCTGAGCATATTGAGGAAAGTGAGCAGATAAAAGAATACCTCGCATCAGCAGAAATTGCTCTAAATACTGATAAGACCCTGGCAGAAAGCATGCAACAAACGGGGAACGTTGTACTGGCCATGCCCTTTGAAACTGATGGCGCACCCATAGGACGTCCCGACCAGGAACTTCCCGAATATGTACTGCGTAACAAACTACCAGAAAACAATATTATTGATAATCTGAATAGTAACCCCGATGGCTGGCGACCCAGACCAATGACGGATCCCATACTCCCCATTCAAAATATTGGTGAAGCAACACTCAACATTGGCTCGCTAGTTAATATCCTGGATGTTGACGGCGGTATACGCAGTGAACCACTGGTTATCGATTACTACGAAAGTCTTTATCCCTCTATTGCCCTGATACTGGCTGCAAAAAGCCTGAACCTGGATATAAGTGATATTAAAGTGACCGTCAGCTCAGATGTTCAACTAGGTCGACTCACAATAAAAACTGACGAAGAATCTCAGATGAAAACATTCTTCTACAGCAACAACGGCTATGATAGCGCATTCCAGGTTGATTCTTTTTATGATGTGATCCAGGGAAAAATACCTGCCAGTAAATACAAAGGTAAAGTCGTACTCATTGGAGCGACTGCTTTTGGTGTTGGTAACACCATGGTGACACCTATTAACGCCGCCATGTCGCCGGTACTAACATTGGCTCACTCAATCTCAAGTATTCTTAATGAAGATTTCTTTATCGAACCTACCTGGTCAGCTTACGCACAAATAGGCGCCCTAATATTCGTTGCACTTTATTTGATGTTGTTATTACCTCGTATGGGTGCCGCAACCGGCTTTATTATTACCATTGTTCTATTCACCATTTTCTTTGTTACTCATTACCTGTTGATGACCACTCAGGGTATATGGCTGCAATTGATGACACCATGCCTGTTACTTGTTACAGGTCACATCCTGCTAACGACTAAACGCTTTTTATTCACCGAACAGGGCAAAGCCCGTCTGGATATTGAATCGGCTGAAAGCAATCGCATGCTGGGACTTTCCATGCAAGGCCAGGGGCAACTGGACATGGCCTTCGAGAAATTCCGTAAATTACCCATTGATAATTCAGCACTGGAACTTTTATACAATCTGGCCCTGGACTATGAGCGTAAACGTCAATTTAATAAAGCTAAATCCATTTACGACTATATTAGTGAACACGATGCCAATTTCCGGGACGTAAAAACCCGCTCTAACCGCGCTACCGCCATGGATGAAACCGTAATACTGGGTGGCGGCGGATCATCCCCGGGCGGCAATATAGTACTTGACGATGGCAGTGTAGAAAAACCCATGCTAGGTCGTTATGAAATAGATAGAGAGCTTGGCAAAGGTGCAATGGGCGCAGTTTATCTAGGTAAAGATCCAAAAATCTCACGTATCGTTGCAATCAAAACCATGGCACTGGCGCAGGAATTTGAAGACGATGAATTAGAAGAAGTAAAAGAACGTTTCTTCCGTGAAGCTGAAACGGCTGGTCGCCTTAATCACCCTAACATTGTCACCATTTATGATGCCGGTGATGAGCACGATTTAGCTTATATTGCCATGGAGTATTTGAAAGGTGCTGACCTGGCCCAATACATCAAGAAAGATAAATTATTACCCATCACCAAAGTTCTTTCCCTGATACAACAAACTGCCGATGGTCTGGCTTACGCTCATGAGTTGAATGTGGTTCATCGTGATATTAAACCTGCCAATCTCATGTGGGATCCAGAATCTGACGTTCTAAAAATCACCGATTTCGGTATTGCTCGCATCACTGATTCAAGTAAAACAAAAACCGGCATGGTGTTAGGTACACCTTCTTACATGTCACCGGAACAATTAGCTGGAAAAAAAGTGGGCGGTCAATCTGACCTGTTTTCACTTGGTGTAATGCTCTTCCAGATGGTCACCGGCCAACTTCCCTTTGTTGGTGATTCAATGGCAGCATTAATGTTCAAAATTGCCAACGAAGAACATCCATCACCAGAATCTATTAACCCAAAACTACCACGATGCGTGAGTGTCGTAATCAAAAGAGCTCTACAAAAAGACCTTGAAGACCGTTACCAAACTGGTAAACAGATGGCAAATGACATAGCTAAATGTCTAAAAATTATTGCAGCTGAAACAAAGGACTAAGCAAGATAATGAGCTTAAAAGGTAAAATTGAAATCACTGGAAAAACCGATGTTGGTTTGATGCGAGATCATAACGAAGATGCCATCGATATCGAATCATCATTAGGTTTAGCCATCCTGGCTGATGGTATGGGTGGACACCGTGGTGGTGAAGTTGCCAGTGCTATTACCGTCAGCACTATATACAACAGTCTTTCTGAGAAATTAAAAACTATCAAGGAAGGTGATGTTGATGATAAAACAGGTTATAGCATGGAAAGTATGAGCATTCATAATGCCATCATGCTCGCCAACCAAAATGTTTTTAATTCATCCAGTGAAAATGAACACTACCGGGGAATGGGCACCACTGTTGTCGTGGTTTTATTTTACGACAATCGATTTAGCGTAGCGCACGTTGGTGATTCACGGTTATATCGAATTAGAGATGGCGTACTCGAACAAGTCACCCAGGACCATAGCTTAATGCAAGAACTGGTTGATCGTGGTTTTTACACACCCGATCAAGCCAGGGAATCACTCAATAAAAACCTGGTCACCCGTGCTATTGGTATAGATGAAGAAGTACGCATTGATATTCAGGAAGATGTTGCACAAATTAATGACATTTACCTTCTCTGTTCTGATGGCCTCAGTGACATGATTAAGGATGACCAGATTCATGACATTATCAAACGTAACATTGATAATCTTGAAACAGCAACAACCGAACTCATTGAAGAAGCCAATCGACATGGAGGAAAAGATAATATTTCTGTCATTTTGGCAAGACCATTAAAATCGTTTCCTGCTAAAAATAGCTTGTTTTCTCGATTTTTTGATTTATTCTCATAACTATAATTATAATAATAGCGTGCACTAAGGAACAAAAATGGCAAAACTAATACTCAGCTTTGATGGCAATCCTTTAAAAGAATATGAACTAGATCAGGAAATCACTACAATCGGGCGCAAACCTGACAATGATATTCATATTGATAATCTCGCTGTTAGTGGCACCCACGCCAAAATTCTAACCATCCTCAATGACTCATTCATTGAAGACCTGGATAGTACAAACGGCACCCTGATCAATGGTAAGCGTATCGCCAAACATGCTTTACGAAATGGTGAAAAGATCATTATCGGAAAACATACCCTGGAATACGTTAATGAAGCTGAAGAAGCCGGTGAAGGTGAATTTGAAAAAACCATGATCATTCGCCCTGACGCAAACGATCAACCTGTTTCTAGTGAAACCAGTAAAAAACTTGAAAAATCAATTGGCAAGATTGCAGCCGATCTCGCTTCTGCAGGTGCTGCTGGTGCCAGTGAGCCAGATGAAGCCTATTTGGAACTCATCGGCGCTGGCAATAGCAGTAAGCGGATGAAAATCACAAAAATTCTAACCACACTGGGTAAACCAGGTGTACAGATAGCTGCCATCACACGCCGCCCCCTGGGCTACTTCCTCATTACTGTCGATGCAGGTACCTATAAAACACGCCCAATGGTCAACGATCAGGAAGTCACCTCTCGAGCCCAACCTTTGAACAATGGTGACATTATTGAAGTTGCCGGCGTTAAAATGGGGTTCCACACTGAATAAAACACATGCGTTTTATAACTAGTATTATTCTTTAACAAAAACAGCTATGGATTCAACGTGCCTGGTATGCGGGAACATATCCATGATTCCCGCTTCGCTTAAACGATAACCCAACTCATTCACCAATACACCTGCATCACGCGCTAACGTAGCTGGATGGCAGGAAACATAAACGATGCGTTCTGCGTCCATTTTACCTAAATACCTCAGCACTGCATCAGCACCAGAACGTGGTGGATCGAGTAATATTTTATCGTACTTTTTCTTCATCCATGGAGCCGTTGTAATTTCTTCGCTATATAAATCAGCCATATGAAATTCAACATTATCAATATTATTTCTGATTGCATTTTCCCGTGCCTTTTTTACCATCACCTGAGAACCTTCAACCGCTGTTAGTTCCGCACACTGTCGTGCCATCGGTAAAGAAAAATTCCCCAAACCACAGAATAAATCCAGCACCTTATCCGTTTTCTTCAACTGTAGAAAATCAACAGCACAATCCAGCATATTACGATTGATTTCTGGATTAACCTGGGTGAAATCTGAAGACTGAAATTCAATACGCACATCATGTTTTGGCAGCTCATAGTAGAGCGCCTCCGGCTCTAATGGATATAAAGCCTCAAGATCATCCGGCGAACCCGCCTGTAAATAAATCACAAGCTCATGCTTAATCGCCAGTTCACGCAGGATTTCTCTATCTGGTTCAGGTAACGGATCAAGATGACGGATCACTAGTACCGTTTGATTATCACCTACCGCCATCTCTATCTGCGGAACTCGTTCTCTTAGTTCCATACGCGTAATACATTCGGCTAATTCAGTCAGCAATAAACCAACGCTGGGATGCAGAATCTCACATTGTTCGGTATCAGCAATGAATGAAGAACCACTTTCACGAAAACCCACCATAATTCGGTCTTTTTTTCGTACATAGCGAACACTTAAACGTGCTTTATGACGATAACCCCAAAGTGGCCCTGTCAGTGGTGGTAATAGATTTTCTGCCTCCACGTGACCAATATGTTCCAGGTGGTCTAATAAGGTTTTCTGCTTCAAATCGAGCTGTGCGGCTGCATCCATGTGCTGTAAGGAACAGCCACCACACATTTTAAAAGCACTGCATTTAGGCTCTATCCTGTCTGGTGAAGCCTTCAATATTTCAACTGCCCGCCCTTCAGCAATTTTTTTACTTAACCTGGTATATTTAAATAAAACCGTTTCACCCGCCAACGCCTGATCAACAAAAACAATTCGATCATTCACATGGGCGATACCACGACCTTCTGCAGATAACGATTCTATTTCAACCTGGATGGCTTCTTCAGGCAGGCGCGGCGCGCGACGTCTGCGACGTTTATTAGACATAGACGATAACTCAAAAATAATTAGGCTGGGAAAACACCGGTGGACATATATCGATCACCGCGATCACAAATAATGGAGACAATCACAGCATTTTCCACTTCCTGGTTCAGCCGTAGGGCAGCCGCGATGGCGCCACCCGATGAAATCCCGCAGAAGATACCCTCTTTCGCTGCCAAATCACGTGTCGTCTGCTCAGCAGCCTGTTGGCTAACATCTAATAGACTATCCACTCGACTGGCTTCAAAAATACCGGGCAAATAAGCTTCAGGCCAACGACGAATACCAGGAATGCTCGCCCCTTCTTCGGGCTGCACGCCAACAATCTGAATATCCGGGTTCTTTTCTTTGAGGAAATGAGAAACCCCCATAATGGTACCCGTTGTTCCCATAGCACTTACAAAATGGGTGATTTTTCCGTCTGTCTGCTGCCAGATCTCCGGCCCGGTACTAATATAGTGCGCATCTGGGTTATCCGCATTATTGAACTGATCCAGAACCTTACCCTTGCCTTCGCGCTGCATTTGCAGCGCCAGATCACGCGCACCTTCAATACTTTCTTCCTGCGTGACCAGAACCAGTTCAGCGCCATAAGCTTTCATCGCGGCACGGCGTTCCTCACTCATGTTTTCCGGCATGATCAAAACCATACGATAACCCTGAATAGCTGCCGCCATCGCCAGTGCAATGCCTGTGTTACCACTGGTGGCTTCAATCAACGTATCACCGGGTTGAATATCCCCTCTCTTCTCAGCCTGAAAAATCATATTCAAAGCAGGCCGATCTTTAACCGAACCCGCAGGATTATTGCCTTCCAGTTTAACCAGCAAGGTATTTGTTGTATCGCCAGCTAATCGCTGTAAACGAACCAACGGAGTATGACCAATATAATCAGCCAGCGTTTTATACATTAAATTTCACCATTTCGATGTAATGCCACATGAATAGTGGCGTTTTAATAATATTTACTACTCAGAGTCGAGAGTATATATTACAGGGCATCTGTTGCCACTAATGAATATAATCAAATCGTAATAATGAGTTTCTACAAACAGCATGCCAGTCATGCAAAAATCTCAAGTGCTGCCATTGCTTCAACCATAGCTGTTGTATTTTCCATGCCTTTGCAGGCAATTGAAGAAGATCTATTCTTTGAAATGCCCGTGGTGCTCTCTGCCAGCCGTCTCGAGCAACCTGTAACAGAAACACCCATGGCTGTGACCAGTATCGATAGACAGATTATCGAAGCTAGCGGTGCCAGGACTATCCCTGAGGTTCTAAGACTTATACCTGGTATCGTAGTTGGTAACAGTGTTAATGAATGGGGAGAAGAATCCAAACTGGTCGTTGCCTATCACGGTCACACCGACCAGTATTCAAAACAGATGCAAGTCCTGATCGACGGACGATCTATTTATGAGCCAATAATTGGCGGTGTCGACTGGAACATGTTACCCATCAATATCGAAGACATTGAGCGCATTGAAGTCACGCGCGGCCCCAACGCTTCAACTTATGGCTCTAATTCATTTTTAGCCGTCATCAATATCATTACACGACACGCTTCTGAAGACTCTGGACACTATGTCAATCTCAGGGCAGGAAACCATGATATTGCCGACATGACTTATCGATATGGAGACAACCAGGGCAACCTTGACTACCGGGTCACAGTGTCATCACAAAACGACAATGGTTTGGACGCTCGAAGAAATAACAATATATATGCCCCGGATGGCTTAGTACAAACCTATCAATATTCCGATGAATACGTTGATAACCACGATGACATCAACACCGGTGCCATCGATTACCGCTTTGATTATCAGATCGATAACAATCGCCAACTCACTTATCAAGGTGGCTATGGTAGAACAAGAATAGATATAGACGAAAATCTCTCCCCCAGTGGCATAAAACCTGTGCGCGAGAGCAATACGACTAATTCACATCAATTTATAAAACTGGAAAATACTATAGATAATAAAAATTCATTTATTATCCAGTACTACTATAACCAGCAAGATAAAACAGATCAGTCCGAATCAAAAACCATTCTAGCAAGCCTCTTTATTCCTGGCGCTGACGACTTTACACTTAATCTTGACTATGGTTTTAAATCTGAAAGACATAATCTTGAATTAACCCATTTCAATCAAACCACTGATGATCTCAGGCTAATATGGGGCTTTAGCGTACAACAGGAGATTGCCGAATCTGCATACTGGCTTAATCAAGCCACTATCAGAAGAGAGATATATCGCTTATTTGTAAACTCAGAATGGCACATAAGTAAAGAAAATATACTCAACTTTGGCGCTCTTGTTGAAGAAAACAAAACACTGGATACAGAAATATCACCCAGACTCTCACTCATCCATAAACTCAATAGCAAACACAGTATTAGAATCGGCATATCAAGAGCAATACGAAGTCCTTTTCTTAGTGAAGAATTTGGTAATGCTGTTTTCACTCATGACCTAACCAGTGGCGGTATACCTATTGGACTCACACTCGTCGATCAACAGGTTGTACCCAATGACAATCTTGATAATGAGATCATCATCAGTCGTGAAATTGGCTATTATGGTCAATTTATGAATGATAAGTTACTCCTCAATGCTCGTTTCTTCCTTGATAATCTGGACGGGTTAATTCATACAAGAAATACCACAGCTGCAAATGACAACATTCCTGGGGATGGCGAAGCCTATATACATGAAAACACCACCAGCACAGAGGTCTCAGGTCTGGAGCTTGAGTTTGATCTACAACCAGACGCATCACTACGCTTTACCGGCAACATAACTTACCTGGAAATAACAAGTGAAGATGTTCCGCGCGATTTACTTTCAGTAGATCTCGAAAATTCCGCACCAGAATGGACCGCCTCGTTATTAGCTATAAAACAATTTAATGAACAGTACAGTGGCAGTATCGGCGTTTACTATGTTGGCGAAATGGGATGGCTTGACGTACCTGGCGCCCCAGCCGATGACTACAGTACCATAGACTTACGTCTGTCCAGATCAATCAGACAAAGTGGTAGCACTTCAAAGCTATCGCTGGTGCTAAAAAACTTGTTGGATGAATATAACAACTACAACCCAAGACCAAGATACGGTCCACTCATCGAACAAAACCTAACAGGATATATTGAATATTCAATTTTATTTAGATAAATAATTGACTTAGAAACGCAGTCATAAAAAAGGGATATTAACCAAACAAATGGATCACCTGCCAACCGTAATATTTAGAAAGACAAGGGCTATTGTTAGTCGTTGGATATGTATCGCCTCTATTTTATTAATTCCATCTCAGGCTATTGCAGAAAAAAACATCGTCATTGTTAGCTCAGACAAAAACAAGCATCATCAATCGTTGGTAAAAAATATCCTATCCAACCTTGAAGCATCAGATATTAAAGCAGAGTCTTTTTCACTTGGACAGGAAATAAATATAAATAAAAAAGACAAACTAATTATTAGCCTGGGACAGGAAGCATCTTCACTAATAGATAAAAAAGAACTATCCAATCCAAAATTAAGAGTCTTTACAGATGACAATCCACACATAGACCCAGAAAGAAAAAGCGAATCTCATTTATCTATGACACAGCCAATTTGCCAACAACTCAAACTAATAAACATCATAAATTCAGAATGGAAAATAATTAGCGTGCTTTTATCCACAAGCGATAAATATTTAATAGAAAACCTGTCCTTATGCGCAAAACAATTTAATCTAAAAATAAAAACTATCATACTCGATGAATACATCAACATTATTGACGCTCTCAATAGTTCATTATTAAAGAATGATGTTGTCGTAGCATTACCCGACCCAGCCATATACAACTCCAGGACAATCAAAAGTATTTTACTTACCTCTTATA
>Ga0224511_10000197_pt1 | contig 24083 bp, 14 predicted proteins | sample SF_May12_sed_USG_2_FD_169988 | JGI IMG/M metagenome (GOLD analysis project Ga0224511, IMG submission 169988) | Sediment microbial communities from San Francisco Bay, California, United States - SF_May12_sed_USGS_8_1 | ecosystem: Environmental > Aquatic > Marine > Sediment | place: USA...
AGGAAAAGGAGGTCATACTGACATCAAGAGCCTGACATGACCAAGGCAGGAACATCCAGCATCTATGGGTCGTGAGCCAAAGCCTCCTGCCACCGAACTATCTATTATTCAAAGATCATTTTTAGTATCCGCCTTACTTAGTCATTACTGAGTGCTCGAAGTTGTCATGATAAAAAAGCAAAGCAGAAAGCACCTAATAGCTTGTGACTCAGACAAAAGAAAATCTTTGCCTCAAGTCCTGTTTTATTGGTTGAAAACATCCACTAACAGTGACAAACTTTGAATTTCTTACTAAGTCAGTATCCAGCTAAATGTTTGAACTTCTGCTTTGTTAAAAAGTGTGGTTCAACTGGGGTTCGAACCCAGGACCTTCTGCGTGTGAAGCAGACGTGATAGCCACTACACTATTGAACCAGTGGTGAAGCTGGGCTAAACTAGTTGTTATTGAGGTTTGTTCACAATGTCACTGTCGTTGTCTTGATATAGATTGATACAAAACTTAGTCTCTTTTTTTCACAACTGAAGTGCTATTTTTAAGTCCCAGGTCTTAAGAAAAGAATGCATTCTTTTCAAAACCGTTGATAAAATCCTCTAAAAAAAAGAGATAAATTTGACTCTCTTTAGCAAAAGCCTGGCAAAAGTGGGCCTAAAGGAACTCCGCTGCCGTTCGGTCATTCCTTCGGCAGCACAAACGATTCAGATGACTCAGCTGACAGTGATATCAGTGATGAAATGACGGACGTGACAGCTGACGTGGTCACGCCATTCAGCGAAAGAGATATGGATGAGGGAGCATTCGAACGCGAGCACGGCCCTCAGGAGAAGCCAGGTTAGCACTCATTGTAACATCATCAAAATGCAATTTTTAGCAAAGGGTAGACAACTCAGTAAATTGGAGTTGCTGACCCTTGACATAAAGGCAAGACAACTTATGATATAATTGTAGTTTTCTCGCATAGTTCTCTTTTATTTGTGATGTCAGAGGTGAGCCTTTTCGTTTGACCTTCAGATTGGCAATTGCCTATCCATATTCATATCAAGCCATCCCATAGTTATCCTTCTGCCGAAAACGCAGATCTCAGACAATATCTCTTGCCTATACCCATAGAGTTATGGTTATGTTCTATGATCTAACTAAAACTAGTGTAAATATGATATCAATCAGATTTTCGCCTAAAAGTGAGATCACCCAACTATGTCGGTGAGTTGTTTCCTCTATTTTCCATGAGCCACTCGCAGTTGTGGACCATTTGATAAACAAGTCTTTGCCTTAATAAAGTGATCCACGTGAAATTAAACTAATTTAGCCATAGTTTAATGTTTCAGAGTTTGATTGTTACTGCCTGATGTTTTTTTCTAGACTCTCCGGATGAAGATGGAGCCATTACTCCATTCACGGAGACCACTGTGAACCTACCAGACCTGCCCATAACACCAGACAGGGATGATGAGAGACCAACGTTCGAGCATTACCCTGAAGCGTGAGTCGGTTAACTTACATTTTCTGACCACTAGTGCCTCGGTTTATGATTTTACATTGTCCTTCCTAAGTGCAGAGCATTCAAAATAACCAATCCATCCACAACTATAGTCTATAATGATGCAGACGGATGGGGCCAGAGTGTACTGAGTTCGAAGAACTGCACTGCTCTTCATACAAGATACGTTTAGAGATCTAATGGAGATAAAATATGTCATGTTATGCCCTCCATAATTTCTATGTCATTAGGTGCATTCGCGCGCTCGCGACCAAAATTTTGGGAAAAATTTCGGATCGGATCAGAGTTGTCCTCTCCCAACTCTAACTCCTCGGTTAGAGCCGTACGATCGTTCGCGATTCGTTATCTCAACGTAGTAATCAAGCCTCTTTGTGGTAACCTTGACATTTGCCTAAATACTAGGCCAACGCCTGTTTTCGGTCTCGGAATTCTATTCGCGGGCTTCAGTCGCGGACCGCGACCGAAAGTGAAAGATGCTTTTTTGGATCGCGCTTTTCGGTCGCGCTCTTGCGCAATTTAGCAGATTTCGCAACCGAAATCCATTTCGGTCGTGAAAAACCTGGGTACGCGAATGCGCCTATTGTTATGGTGCTGAGTTCTGACTGGGGCCTTCACTTTTACTCACATGCCATTCTTGTTTTAGAAATCGTTGCTGTTTCTGTCGTAGAGACAGTCCATCTCCCACTGCGGTTGCAGGCCGATTAGTATAAGCTGTTATTCACACTGTTTGAAGTTACCAAACCTCTTGCAGTTACCATTATTATGCTCCTCTCTGTTTCAGTCAATATAATAAGATGCATGAAAGGCGACTGGCCCACACCAGTTCTAGCAGCAGTGACTCCGATGACGAATCCACTCACCTCAGCACCACCGGTGCTTCCAGTGAATTCGAATCAACCACCGCCGCTTCACAATCTCAAGGCCAAAGCATTTGCGGAGTCTCACAAAACATGTCGGGTAAGACAGACGCGGCTCTTCTAATAATCCCCCAAACCCCATCCAGATGTAGATACGCCCAATACTCCCATGCGATACTAATGTTGTGTTAGTGTAATCGGCACGTTTTATTTTTTTACTATATTCCTGCACCAGTGTTCCCGTGTTTGTGCTCAGCTTACTACCCGGTTCTCGAAGCTCGCCTCGCGTTGAGCGTCGTGGAATCGGATTCGCTGTCGCTTTGCCGTGTTTGATGTAATCTACCCTATAGTAAACTGGCTTCAGTATAAAATTCAATAAAACTAACTCAAGACAAAAGTCTATGAAGTATTTTAAGGAATTCTTAATTCAAGAAGTAAAAGGCACCGATCATGTGATCGCTTTGCTAAACGATTCAGAATTGTTTTCCCTTGGACAAAAGTGAAGGGTCACTAAGTTCTATTTAATCGGGCTAAAACTGTTCTAAATTGTCTTTTTCATTCACTGAGTACCAAGCTATAACTTGTTTTTGCTTTTAAGATGAGGGCCAGTTTAATATTACGAGGGATGATAACTCCCAGCTAGTCTGGAGCTATCATCTCTCTGCTGTAACGCATGCTGACATTGTGTTGTGCAGACGAACTCACTAACATCACGTCCTTGACTCCCGTCACCTGGGAAACCCAGAGCGTAGCTCGACTGGATAGTAGGAGAACGACTACATCAGTAGCTGTCAGTGATTTCACCATCGGTACGTAGGGAGATAACTCATAATTCCTCTACTAATAGTATCGGTGACTGCTCCTCAAAGTCTTCCAACTCTCATTAGAAGCTGTAGTAAAGGCAAGAAAATGTTCTTTACGCGAATAACATCAATTTTATACGGGCCTCATTTGCACAATAGTCTTTGAGATAAGTCATTTGGGCATCACAAAATCATAGCTCACCGCTTAGTCAGAAATATTCCAAAGGAGAATTCGAATAACTTTGCAGCTTCTCAAGCCTTCTAGGCTCAAGTAAAGTCCCTCTCGAAATCATAGGTGTGAGGAGAGGGTAACTCCATTTTTGCATCTTGTACATGGATAACATCAGCTTGTTTGCAAGATGGATCTGCCTGTTTAAATGTGGTTCCCGTATAAGTCCCTGGCATCCTGTGTGTAGAAGTGTTACAGTAGTCTTGTCGTTTGCGTAGTATTTTCCCCCCATCGTGTCTCGTTTGATTGTTGTTGTCATTTGCGAATCAGAAGCATGGAAGGTAATCTTGAGAGGAAGTGCTTCCAGTTCTAATTGCCTCATTAAAAATGTGTAACCGATAATCTAAAATGACAATGAAAATTACAGCTGAACAGTCAGTACAAGACTAACTCAATTTTACTTCAGGGCATAAAAACAACAGGTGTATAGCTAACAGGCTGACTCTACTAATGAGTAATGTCACATATACCCCCATCCTCCGTGCAAACAAAAAATAGCTGATACTCTGTCTGTCTATGCTAATTAGGGAAACATAACATTGCCATCACAACCCTACAACCCTACACGCAGCTGGTACCGGTGGTTGATTCAGCAGATGATAATATTTTATGACATGAAGCCACAAGTGCTAGGAGTAAGAACTCTATTCGCTACTTGAGTGGCTAGCCAAACCTGTAGGTCCCAGTAGCAATGTTTGTGTCTTGGTCAGTTTTGCGGCTTCTTTGCTTCTGCAGTTCCTCTTATTATAATTGTCAATTTTTTAAAGGCTCCGTTGTTTGCTCTCTGCCATAGAGGCTATAGTGAATTCACTATTTATAGCACAAATGTATAGTTAGACACACCTCTACACCAGAAGTGCTCAAATGCTTTTTTCAGAAGGTGGAAATTTAAGCCCGGTTCAATACACCCAGGCCCCTCTAACCAGGCTATTTCAGGCCTTAATAAGAGTGATGAGAATGGACAGTGTAGGCAGTGTGTATTTGTAGTTATATCTCCAAGCCCTCAATTCGATGAGCTCTGAGTTGCTGAAAGTTTGACTTTCTAGTGGTACCAAAAACATTGGTTCACCAAAGAGATTCAACCAGATGTCCTTTTAAATCTAATGTATATAGGAACCAATTCATTCAAATTAAGAAATTATGCCCTTCTTGTGTATAAGAGTATGCTTCAATCACCAAAAACATTATAAGGGACCAAGCACCATCAGGGACCTTGTGTTGCTGCAAGGGAAACGAGGAGGGATAACTCTCATATTATCTGGCTATTGTCTCATGCCTACTTTGCCAAGATAAAGCACGATTGCTGGTTACTGAGTGGGCTAATCTATTCATTCATGTTTGAGGCATGAGGCCTGTCCTTTGATAAGAAAGCTAACTTATGTAATGAACCAGTGGCAGTCAGCTACAGATCACAGCAAGTGTGGGTGGCTATCATACTGACAATCTGGCATTATCAGTCCTGCAAGGAACTCATGCAATTACAGTAAACAGTAAAATTACATTTCAAACCGCTCTGAGTACAGTAATGCTTGTAGACTCACCAGTGAATAAAAACTGTGTGTTTGAAGTGCTTTTTTTATTGGAGGTACTCAAACAGGGTAATTAGGAACTTGAGAATTGATGTTGAAATCCTCAACTTTGTTTTTTTATAAACAGGAGCAGCTGGCTGTGCCATAATGCTGATGGGTAATTATCGCTTGGTATGGGATCAATTGGCCGAGTGTCTATAGGGTAGTCATTGCATCCCATGCGATGGTTGTTTTGGGGTCTGGTTGGTTGTATGACACTCCTTTGTGGTGTAAACGTGCAAGGCAGTACATTGATGTGAAACTAACGACATTAGGTGTCGTTGATTTAACTGTAGTAATTCATGAAAATGCTGCAAAATCTGAGTGTTTCGGTATTGTCACCTTATGGGGGTGGAGAGGATAACTCTATGCTCGATACGGTCCGTGGTATTTGTCTCGGTGCGGCTTCCTCTGGGCCGATAGGGGGTAGGAGTGATGGGAGGAGTTTGTACTAACAGTGGGAGCCTGGAATGGCCGGGACTTGAACCCAGATTTTTTCCTATAGGAACCCACTTTTGGCCAGGCCCTCTCTAGTTACTGAGGCTACGGCTAATACAGTCCTGTATGTGCCTGGGAATACACAGATCGGGGCGCACTCGTGGGCAGCCAAGGGCTAGGCCAGCCAGAAGAAAAATAGCATCAGCGATATAAGCCGAGTATGTGCAGTCCAGATGGCTGAATGTGCATAGTTATGATGTACAACCTGGTTCTAGTTATGGGTTTTGTGGCATTGTTAATCATCAGGAGTGTGTTGCTAATATCCAAGACAAAGATAATTGCAATAATGTCTTTTATTAATTTGGGTAACAAGTTAACAACAACTGCCTGGCCACTGAGGTGTAACCCTGGTGACCTAGCTGCTGCCTGGTTTACTCATTGAAGAGCACCTGCCACTCTTAGTCAACTTAGGTTAGCCCTGCTCTGAGACCTTTTAACTCTGCTAATCATTTTCTGAAGACCTGTAAAAATAATACTTTTTTGGGGTGGATCGTGGATTTGTCCTGAAGAATGCTCTGAAACAACTTCTGACCAATGATAGTTGGTGATGACCTGCGTATTGAGCTCTGGATGTCTATCTTGTAATCGGCTCCCCCGTTGTCCGCATGATTTACTTATTGAAGAGCACCTGCCACCGCAAGTCGAATGAGCTCAACTCCGCTCTCAGACTTTCAACACTGCCCAGTATATCCTGCAGGGCTTAACATATGATAATATTTCTATTGGATTGTTGGCAAAGAATGGAAAGCTTCTGCTTTCTAAACCATGCATGAGCTGATTCTAATCGCGTTGAGAATGTTTTGATATCTGACTTCATTTCATGCTCTAAACATTTTGACTACAAGACAACAAATAATATGTCAGACAAGAAACATATAGTGATAATATCTAGCTAGTGTTTTTACTGATCGTGTTACAAGACATCTGACCCCAGGGTAGGATACAGAATACCCCACTCTCCCAGTCCCTGGCTGATTCCTCAAGAATGCTGATTTATAGTCATGAAGTAGCCTTTAGTAACCAAGCATGGAACCCTGTAAATTCATCAATGCTCATCAACTTCATATAGCAGCTACATTTTCTAGTTTTTTTGTTTTTCTCTGTCCATGAGAGCTATTCTTAATCCCTTAATCCCTTAAGCCCCTTTAGTTATCTATAGAATTATATGATAGTTCTATGCCTAAGCTCCGTTCTGGGAAAGTAGGAGCTATAGGAAATATATGAGGAGCCTACACTTACAGCAGAAGCCGATCATGACCAGGGCTTGGACCCATGATTATTTGACTGCGAGCCAGGCGCTCTAGTCAGTGAGCTGTACCGCTGGAAACATCATTTCCAGAATGGAGATGTTTACTGTTGCCAGAGATAATAACGCCGTTCAAATCCGCTCACTGAATATTTTTCGTCAATTAGTCATGCTTTTATACCGGTATGCTTTGTTTGTGATTTTTTGTTACAATAGAAAGGTCTTTTTGCGAGAGTCGTGTTGTTATCACACCGCTGACAGACTCAGTGTCAGTTTCGTTCCAACTCTCCGTCTCACGGATTCAAAAACACGGAGCAACTCCTCAATTTAAAAAAAAGACTTGGTATTCAATTGGATAGCTCATTGGCTAGTGAGGTTGGTAAAAAAACACGAATGACCCTGAGTTCAAGCCTGGCTGTTGCCGAGCTCCCTTTGCGAGTATGAGGTCCTCGTTTAACTTCAAACTCCTATACCTCACTGCAACAACCCCCAGGCTTAGAATGTTTGCTTAATCGAACGACCAAGTGCTCACATGGAACTGTAGCCAAATATGCTAGTTTTTATTTGAAAATGAATCGAAATTGATGTGGAAAGTTATACAACAAAATGCATGTGGTTTGTGCTTCGGAAGGAGATTCTATCTGGACATTTTGGTCATCTTTTTTGCAAGTGATTTCACTAAGGTTTTGTCCCATCGACTTTCTAGTTTAGTAGGTTCGATCTATACTCATTGATGTTATGAACAAGGTTCAATAGTTGGTACCACGCTTAACCCCGTTTGTGAATCTCACCAAAAGGGTTTGATTGACTTTCCCATAGAGTTATCGTCCATAGATATTCCATTAAAGAATGCCTTCTTAAAATCACGGCCCATACTATCACTTTTATTTGTGGTTCATACTGGACATTGCGGTTAAAATCTCATATTTCAGTGACTCATGTTCAGCGTGTCCTAGTGTGTTAAGCTACATGACAAGTCTGGTTCATTGTTTCCAATGCAAAGCAAGAATAGCACTGACTTTGTTGGTAGACATTGTCCTTTTGCCCTGTGGCTATGTAATTAAAACTAGGAGTTGAATAGGAGAACCTCATTACATTTGTTTGCTGATAAAGTTGGACCCTCCCTCACCAGTTCACATGAGGTTTATTTGAGAATGAACTTCGATGATACAAAAGCGAATGAAATGATACCCATCATTATAGCGGGATTAGGGCTCACCACAAACTAGGAATGAACGCGATAGCCATATTGACCCGGCGTGTGAGATTTTCACATAATCTGTTTTATGTCTATGGAGCTACTGCATAATCACTTTAGGTTCATGGGCCTATAACTTCTTATGGTTCTGGTTTATGGTGTACTGATTTGTAACTAGCGATAGAGTGGTGTTGTTTTGGTGGAAATTTCTGAACCTATCCCATAGAGGTATCCTATAGAGTCATACCTTTAGGTTATAAGCTATAAGTTCTGGTATTGATATACTGATTTATAGAGGGAGCGATGTAGTCTATATATTGTCGATAAACCTACCCCCCATAAACACTCAACGTTATAGACTGCATGAATCTCTTGTTCTGGTGTCCATGAACTGATTTCTTGAGGGTGTACCGTTCACATCATGAGTATGAAAGTAGTCCCTGCATTAATACTTGTGCGCTATTGCCAATGTATAGTGATTTGTGGAGTAGATTTATGTTCATAGAAGTCTCTGTTTTATCTGTTTACAAAAATATAAGAGGTTTTACGGGCGAGCCTATAGCTCAAAATGGCAATGAAGGATCAGTGAGCGAACATACGTATGTATCTAACAACGAGATTGATCAAGAGAAAGAAAAGTTGACCTCAAGTTTTCTCAAGGCCAATGACTAGCCGCATTTAATGTCTAGAGCTGTAAAATGATGCCCTCACATCACTCACACGATCAGAGTACGAATAGGTTTTTCTTCCTGTTTGCTATTGCATAACGGATAGTCTGTATAGTGTGATAACACGGGCAGTAAACAACACATAGCTGAGCAAGTCAGTAACAACACATATGTCCATCCCACTGTGCATTCTCCTGGGTCAAATATTCCTGAATCGCCGCATACAGATCGAACCGCCAACGAGTCCATACCGACAGGAAAGATGAGTAAAGCAGTAATAAGGAGAATGGCTACAAGAGAAAAATAGACCAGTGACTGGGTTATCATCAGCATAGATTTATCCTAGGGGAACAATGCAATGGTCATTGGTACCAGTTCAAAGATTTTAAGGAGAGTGCAATAGTATGCAACGGTTGGTGACATGACTTTTCCTCAACGATAGAAACCCAGCGATCCGTTATCCGTTTCTTCAATAGACACTTGATCTTGGCAATGGTTTAAAGCCACTTTGCATGACAAAAGACAAGGCTTGATCGTTGTCTCCTGCCTTCTCAGCCCTTCGGGGGCAATAATAACCCGAAATTGCAATTGAATTTGATAAACAGTTTGAGGACAATACCCCGGTTTGTGATAACGTACGGAAGACACGCTCGCTCTGTAGGGATGTGAACTCAAACGCTAAGACTTTCACCTGATAATTCTGGCCTAAGGCTGGAAGTACCCGCCGCACAGTATGAATCTAACCGGCTCGTCGCCTCGCTGCCGCCTAGAGGCAGCCGCTGATGCTAACCATTTAGCACCGCTGCCCCACTGATTGAAAAAGCAAACAGCCAGCAGCCAAACGCCACTAATTGATTGATTAGAGGTGAAAAAATATCCCAAAATAAACCCGTCGGATTTTTCGTGAATGTTGAGTCGTGAATAAGCCGCTAGCTCGTGGATTTTACGGCGGCTTGTTCAAGAGAGTTTAGGCGTGTCAATCGCTCTGAAATCATAATACCCAAATTGTACTGGTATAACGTGGGCTTCTCTTCTATTCTTTTCGTGTATAAAGCGAGTAATTTGGTCAATCATCTAATGACGCTGGATTACAGTTTCAACATATGTTTATAATACGTTTGAAGTATTGCTAAAATCTTCAAACTATAGGGATTATTCAGTTTACTCCACTCGTTAGTGAAAATTCTATGCATCCCAAATTTAGGGCATTCACTGAATCTTGTAACTGTCACTCCCCAGCTGGTATACCAAGCAATTATTTTGTTTACTAGGGTAAGGAAATTATTTCCGCTAGTAATTTATTCATGTCGGATTGAAAATTTTTAATCGATAGAATATTTTATGCTAATCTTTAAACGCGGGACTTGAGGCTGTTATTGCTTTTTTGTGGGATTTCGGCAATATCACTCCAACAAGCCCCCAGTGCGAAATTAGCAGACTTTTTGGTGCCTGCATTCAGCCGAGTGAGCCATACGGGAATTCTAGTCAATGAACTGAACCCCTATAGAAGCTCATGGCACATTCCTGGTCAAGTTATCAAGTACTCGTGTATTTAGTATTCAGCTGGGTTTCAGTTGACAGCCAGATCACCTATTGAAACTCTTTGCATTCTCCATTTCATGCCTAGCATCGTGCAGTACTTACCAGCAAAAAGTTGGAAGTAACCTGCAAAGAAAGTGATTTGTCTTCTCGTGTAGGCTGTAGTAGTTATTAGACACAAGAGTGAGACCAGTGCCCCAGCTCCTAGTAAAGCGTCGCCTATTAGGTATAGAACGAGACTGACTTTCCAGGAAATAGATGGCAAATTCTTCACCGCGAATCCGCCTTTGAAAAAGTCACACTTCATACTATCAGTCTGCCATTGGTGTCGACAATGTTTGACTAATCCGATTGAAGCTTGAGTCCGTGAGTTAGTGAACCATGTTGACCGAGTCACACCAATGGTACAGATTATAAATATGGTGAGAGATATTGTGACCCATATCCACGCTATCGGTTTTCGAATTGTCTCAGATAAATCCTCAGTAGGTTTCTGAACCCAATGCTCGTGGGCTGCCGATGATCCGTTACTGGACGACCCAGAGGCTGATTCAAGGTCACTTTTCCGTGCGGGTGAATGACAGGAAGTATGGCAGGTGACACAACCTTCGCTAGTGTTTGTCGGAATATGATAGGTAACACTGCCGTCACTACTTTCGCTGCCAGCCTGAGTTAGTAGCATCTCTGTATAGTGATGCTGCGGCGGCCATTTTCCATCCACCTGCAATGAGTGGATTGTGTAGTTTAAGAGGACCCATAGGGCTTGCGGAAACAATACGCGCATAGTTAACTTACTCTTAACAGTGCTTGACTCGAATCAGAATACTTGAGGATCGTTCAACAGTCATCTCAACAAACAGTCACATACAATTATTTACCAATGAATGGTAGCTCAGTGATGTTTGAGTGGTAAAACACATCTAAATCAACTAGTTGACACACGCGCATGATTGGTCTTCATTGCACATGCTGACATTATTTTGGTGGGAAAATAATTCAAAGCATCCTTCCTCAAAGTCCTTATTAGAAGCAGTCACCAAAAGCAGGGAGTTTGTAAGGTGCTCTCCAGTACTGTCGACTTATATAAAATGCCAAGGCACCAAGTGATAGAGATAGTGACAGTAGTATCAGTGAGTGCACAGGATAGCGGGTGTCAAGGCATGAAACCATACGTTTAGTTTAGCCTAGGGTAGCGCAATGTTTTCTAAGTCATGAGTATCATGGGTGGTCTGTGTTGGGTACTTGGGAGGTGCATTGGGTGTGGCTTTGACTGTGCCATGGTAGTACACCAAGAGTGTTTAGTAGTCACCATAAGTTACAAGTTAGAAAGTAGGATCGTACCTGATGCTGAGGTATTGGTGGCGGGTTATGACTAAACATCCCCTCTGCTGTCGCGGTGTTTTCTATCTAAAACAAAAGATAATACATGACACCTCTGCAGCGAGACAAGCCTGCTTCAATCAGTCGTTATGTCATTATCTTAAATCTAGTACTTTGATAAATTACCTAGATCATTCTCGCTGCAAACATGCCATGCCTGGGGTCGATGCGTAGAAACTGTGTAAACTGAACGCAGTAGGCCTATCTCGGCTTGCATCACAATGAAAAATGAAATGAATCATACTAACAAACTACGATAAGAGAATTGATAAAACATGTTCATAATCTTCCGCCCGCGAAAGGGGGACTCAATTTGCGAGTTATCTATTACTCTATGCATAATAGATCATTGGCAAGATCATAGCAGCATTGGAGACTACGATGGCATGCTATTTCTAGGATGCAGTCTTTGCAATGATTTTTGTTATTTGGTTTGGGTTGAGAGTCATGTTTTATACCTTCGACTACTCGAAACCTGATAGATATATTAGCCTATCATGTACTAACTGTACCATAGACAGCATCGTGTTTCTATGAGAATTAGAACTTATATTGGCGTCAGTTTCTCTGATATAGAATCCACCAGTATAGTTTAGGCCCTAGACGACGATTTATCATTTGTGACAGATTTTTCTCATGCGAATCGCTCTGTTGAGAGCTGTCATACTCTTTGCAATTGATTTAGGGATAGGGCTAGTGGCAATGTTCCCATAGCAATACCTCACATAATTCATTATTATCTAGGTACAGATGTCTAACATACCAGCACATGACATCTTTTTTATTCGCTTTGAAATTATGAGGGCAATTGAGGTCCGTCAAAACGTTACGAGGCCTCTTAAAATTTTCCGTTGCCCGTCTGCCCATCGGCTTATAGTTTAGCAGGCACACAAGCAGGCGATTTAATGCAGACAGAACACAGGATTGTCTGCTAGATCAAAAAAACCTTTTAATCATCAGAAATATTAATGTCATAGTCTGCTGCCTTGAAGCTTTCTTAACAAACGTTCTGACCTTTATTTAATATGCTGACCGCTGACTGTGATAATACTCCCTGCCTGTACTGTGTAGCCGCGTTAACACACCGATATTAGCCAGCCCACGACTAATGCGCCCGAAGAAGTCTATACCCGGTTTCAAATTGAAACAGTATTTTAATCCAGTTACTTTTAATTCAGTATCTTAACTACGTGTAAAGCGAACAGGTGTTTTAGTCCATAATGTTGAATTTGAGAAGCATATGTTGTCTGGACGTGTTACGCGTACACATAGTGACATACGTACTGATTAAACATAGCTGTATTTCTGTCTACCTAGTGAAATGAAAAATGTACTGGTCTGAAAATTACTGAACAGGTGGTACAACAGTCTACTAGCAGGTGATGAGATTCTATTCTGAGGAATGGAAGACTAGCAGGCTAACTTTTTACTCACCAGTTATATCGGTATAACCTAGGAAGCTTGATCTGTTAGCTTGTTAATCCGAGCAGTTTTTCAGCCTGTATGAGAGATACACAATATTACTGTTCAGGACTATAACGGTTGAAAATGAAACTCACGATCTGATTGGCTTATTGTTTAAGGTCAATAGGTGAACCAGCTTTGCCTGATGAAGCCTGCACCGAAATCATACAGAATTGATCAAACCCCAAATCAGTGTTAGAATCTTTGAGATACACCCTTGATTGAGAAGTCGTTGAAAGAGCCCGCATCGATTGGTGTTAAATTTTCAGACAGCTGTCACTGTATCCCTGCCTCGCTGACTTGGCCATTGAATTTGCATCAATAAATGAGTCCTCAATTAATTTTAATCAAAGTAAAGGTGTAGAATCAATCAAGCACTGAGTGTGACTTTAACAAAAGGCTGTGTTTATATAAACGGGCTAATGATTGAATTTTCAAACTGTCCATTGGTTTGATCTAAACGATAACCATCCATTTTCTTCTGTACACATCGCGAATAAAAGAATCATCTGCCAATACTATGAATGGAGAGGCAGCTCAGCTCTTACACCAAGATCACGGCTGTCACTTGGTACAAACAGTTACACTGATGCAAACAGCCATCACCGCAGATAATGATGTCAATGCCCAGGGATTGTATAACAAAACAAGTAATGATGGCGAAGAGGCGGTTTCAATGGGTAAATTTGATTGCTTTATCAGAAGACACTGGTTATTCTGACACCCCTCGGAGACTAGTAGTTGTTCTTTTCCTCAGTAAAGTCTTGTGGATTTAGACTCTAGACTAGAGGAATAGCTCAGTGGTAGTGTGCTAAAGGTTCACAGCCGATCAATCCAAGTCATGGGGGGTTAGAGCAAACCATTTTGCATACCGTTCGCATCTTATCCTCTCTACTGACCCTCCCGTGGTACTCATCGCTAAGCCATAACTGGTAAACAAACCAGTGTCTACCCCTGCAGCTTCACCATAGCATCTCTACCCCTGCAGCTTCACCATAACAGTGAGGACGTCATTCGAGAAAAAAATGGATTTTCTAAAATAAATACAGAGCAACGTTGTTGTGTAAATCTGAAAAGATTTTTCTGCAAGCAAAGGTCAGACTAAATATTCTATCAACACAAATATCCACTCAGATTGAATACCCTGCCAAACAAAAATGTTGGGTCTCAGGCAAATGTTTCAGTCGCCCATGACAGTATTCGGTAACAGTATTCGGTAACACACTGAAAAATAAATTTATGCCCAAACCAGGAATCGAACCAGGGATCCCTGATTCAAGACACGCAGTACACTGCCCACCATTTCACCCTAACACCCTAAGATTATCGAAATAAAGACTCCTTGTGGAATCTATAGCCCCAGATCGGAGTGGCTGTACCATGACTGGGCGGTCACTGCGTAAGAGGATCAAGCGAAAGACCTTCAGTAGCCAGGTGTGGACCTGCGGATTAATGGGATTATGGAAGATTTATCCTGGTCTGATCACATGACTCATTAGGAGACCAGCGTTGAAAATCTGGGGGATGGAATCCTAAACCGTGTTTTGCAGGAGGACGCTCGGTGGTCAGTGGTCCTCATGCAGTAAAATGTCTCCTCGCCAAGCTGCCGTTCAGAAAAAAATTAATGCCTCCGGTACATGACTACATTGGCAGCTGCGCTACAGTGCCAGCTCCAGTGCAGGTTTAACCTCCCCCATACTGTAAACTGGCTTGATGTGCATGTGCATACGTATGCGGATATCCATAACTTTATGAGGTGGTAATGTATCAAAATCAAACAAAGAAATTTATAATTCTTTGGGGATTAAGCAGAACTTGCGGCATACAGCTGTGAGGGATAACTGGCACTGAAATGCCCAGTGCAATCAGAACCTAGCCCGAAATGGGCAAAACTCATCAAATTTATGCATCCTGTCAGCATCCTATAAATACTGTATGTTGCATGATTTGATTTGTAAATGACACAATCACACTCCCCACCCTGATAACAGCATGTTTGCGGCTAGCTGACCCTAGGAAGTTGCTGTTGAAACATTCACCAGTCAAAACAATTTTGACACTATTGAGACCTTTGATAACCGGAGAAGTTTAACTGGACAGCCAGATAACTTCCTGCCATGCTTTTGATCCTGCTGTGTCTCCAACGGTCTGTTGTGATGCTGGTGTGCGTATTGAGTGTGTTTGAATGAGTCTAGATTGGATTTGAGTCTATAATCCTTCTCTTTGCATCTGGCACTGACTGCTGACATATTGGCACGGTTTTGTGATGTAATCATTGGCTGACAGAAAGTTATTGTAGTGGAGGTTTGATCAGGTCCAAAGATGCAATGACCTTTTCTTAAATCTAGATTAAGCCGCTTTTGTTATGCTTTTCTGTTTCAATACAGTCTTTTCGCCGCCCACAGACCAGCTTACGGTTTCTTAACATCTGCAGTGGCTACCATATCCTCCCAGGCACCTGCCTGGGATAGAGGGATAGCTCAATGGGTAGAGTGGTTGGCTTAAGATAGACAGATCCTGAGTTCAAGCCTTAGTCATACCGAGTGACCATAGTGAGCATGAGGTCCTCACTTAACTCCTAGCTCGATCAACCTCTGGCTTAAGATGGCCAATGCTCGAATATATAGTAAAAACAGCTGCCAGACACTGTAGGTTCTCTAGTTAACGATCGATTGTAAGCCACTGTAGGTTCACTCGTAAGCGATTAACTGGAAGTCGTTGTAAGTACAGTCGTTAGAGGGTGAATGTTCATTCGCTGTTGTATGTTGTGTAGGAGAGTCAGTGGTTCCGGTGACTGTGCCCCAGCAAGGCGGAGTTGGCGGTGTCATTAAAAAGAAGAAGATGACGCAGAGAGGTCGTACCGACAGCAAGCGCGGGGTCACGTTCAAAATGGGCCTCATCGCTGACAAGGAGGTCCAGGAGGAATACAAAGGAGCACTGATGAACTTTGATGAGGTAAGCACCTTTTTCTATCTATTTTGGCAATAGGTGGCAAGCATGAATTAAGATCTTCCTGGGTATATACCTCAGTAATGGAAGTAGGAGGGTCTGCTTCTATGACCTCCGCAAAGCCGGTGCATCATAAAATAACTGAAGACCGCATTAACCCATCTCTGCTAGTATCCAAGTGTATGCAAATCTCCACTCAGCCTAAAGTTAGAGTTGGAGGATAGCTCTGTATGCCACTCCGTGACAGACTACAACTCTGCAATGACTTGGAAAGTGTTAGTGTGTTAACTCTCTGTGCCTATGAAAGTCACAAGTCCCATCCTGTAAGCAAATACTATGTACAACACTTGGGTCCTGAAAGTTCTGAGCACTGAACCAGTAACAAGGTGATGAGTCCATCTTATGGAAGTGATCTGGGTGCATTATGTCACTTGGTACTGAGTGACACAGCTCTTGTCCTGACAGCGTTGTTATGAAGGAAAAGCATTCCGCACCATGCACGTCTCAGTAATCACTGTAGAGTCTGTCTCCTATAGATCTCAATATTAGATGATTGGCTGTCATTCTCAGATACAGTTTTCATTGCCATCGGAATTGTGGGGGTGGAGAATTGAATCCAGATGGTAAAAAATCAAAATAAATTTCCAAATCTTGCTGCTTAAATCAACACAAAGATAAAACAGTCAAGTCAAAACAGAAACTAGTGCGTTCAACTGCTTGTCTAGTGGAGGTAGTAAATTGACTGAACACGCTTCCTTTGAGATGGGCTATTGCCCTGGTAAAATGTCTGACCTCCCAGTCCCAGGACTACTATTTTACTCTTTCCCTTGTATTATTTTACTCGGGTAATAGCCCCCCTCCTCCTCCCTATTTGACAGACTTCCTAAACCTGGGAGGCTTGTTAGACCAATAGGAGCTAGTAATCATGCAAGTTGAACAAGTTTTTAGTCATCCAGGTTGAGTTAACCGAGTTTCACTGTATGTGAGTAACTCCTTCTCACATTGGCTACACCCAGGATCTTGCACCAACCTCGCTTGCTATTGAGCTTCCCCTCTCTCAGTTTCATAACACAATGCCTCACACCAAATCATTGCGTCACCGGATACTCTGGTAGGAAGAATCGGCTCAGGGCGTAGCCAACTTCCACCCTGCACAGGCTTGCAACTTCACCAGAAGCTGCACCATTGTACCCCAAGATAGATCGACAGGTGCCATACCCTTGGTACATCTGAAAGCGGCCAAAGTTTCATTCTTCTGCTGTTCCGTATTGGGAATCACTGGAAGACACTTGACACAGTGGTGTATAGACTTTGCCAGTTGTGCTTGCCAGATCACTATTAAAAATGAACTGACACTAGTATTTTGAACAGGACATAAAAATTGGCTTTTAATCCACCACTTAAACATCGGCTCAGTAGCAAAGCCTTTTTGTGGAGAGTAAAGAAAGTCCAGCCGGAGTGATGTCTGAGAGGGATGAGTGGTTTTACTCCACTGAATTTAAACAGGATATGCATACATTAGCTAGAGAGGAAAACCTGTAGTCGCTAGTCAATCTGTTTGCTTCCGACTACATGTATTCTGTTTTTATTTTGGCACGCGCCCCATTACAACAAGTGCAACACTGTGCAAACTTCAGTCATGAATGTCATAAATCATAAAGACAGCCATTGTGGACAAAAGGGCTCTTGGTCTGTCTGAGGAAAATGGAAATACATAATATGAATTATTGAAAACGTACTTGTTTCTTCCGACAGAAGAACCAATGACTGACAAGATCATGTCACTAATTTTTATGTGCCATATGAAGTGTCATTTTGTTACCCAAATTCCGAAAGGTCATCTCCTGTTGTCAGTTGAGCTCTTTGCTTTCGCAACCCATGCCTAAATGTCTTAGTCCTGGTCTGCCAATGGGCCACTTTTTTTCTAGTATGACTGTGAAATCTTGGCTTATATGGTGAAACTGTGTGGTTCTTAGAGGACAACTCTATGGTGTGGTTAGATACTTGTCTGTTTTCCTGCTGATTCCGCCTTAGTGTGGACCATGGGCTAGTAGCAATACTTCACCTCCTAGTGAGGCTTACTTTAGGTTTGAATGGCTCATACTAATAACCAGAACCCAACAAGGAATCAATCCAGGTTTTCAGGGTCGTGAGCCCAGCCGCGCTACCCCTGAGCTATCCCGCCATCCCATGGATGGACCATAATTATGAAGATATTGGAACATCCGTGATTGGTACTCGGCATCTCGATCTTACCATCCGGAGCTAATCCCCCCCTCTTCTCACTTTCAGGCTTGTCACAGCATAAAATCCATTCTTTCACTGCCATACATTGTTTATCGAGATTAAAACACTGATTCCGAGTATTCCAGCTAATCCTGAAATGTAACTAAAATATAATCGCTTATCATATAAGCATTATACTATAGTGATGGCCTGTTATTAGCGGTCTCCTGATTAAAATTCCTGCTTTATAAGACAAATGGCTCCAATGTTTTCGTTGCATTGACAAAATATCTGTAGTGTCCCCAGCTAGGAGTTGCCACAGATACCAGACAAGCTCATGATTGAGTCTGCTTTTGGTACTTGAGTCTCCATGACAAGCGTCAACTTCAGTCGGTGATCTATGTCCCATATCTGGGATGATCAGAGATTTGGGACTATTATAGAGGCAGCGGAATAGTTCAGTTGTAGAGCGCTTGGGTTGCAAATTATCCAAGAGCCTGGTCACGAAAGGCTTCAGTTATGAGTTTGCTCGGTAATCATAACAAGCAAGCAAGCCTAGCTGCAAGGTGGAGTATCGATGCTGACCCGCTGCTTATGAAGCTCTATGCTAAGCCATTTTTGGTGACAGAACATGGGGAAGATATCGTATGAGAGAAAGGAGATCCGCATCTGTGAGGAATATCAGAACAGCTTCCCCGGTGGGTGTCCATGCTGTTGAGAGACTATAGCTGTGTTACTGTTGTCACCCCTCTAGGCAGAGACTGTGTGTGGTGACATGCAGACAGTCGACAGTCTGTCTCATAATCAGATCACTGACTATTTTACCAGATGCTCTCAGGTCAAGCCAAGGGTACCATCGTGGGTCAACCCTGGTGGGTCCTAGCCGCTCTCCCAAACAACAGTCAGGCATTGACCACAAATGGATGTGTTATTTGTGCCTATACTCTTGGCATTATAACTATGGATACTATGATTTGACACTGTCTATACACTTGGTTGCTAACCGCGGTGGCTTTACCACTGAGAGACTGGGATTGTCCCGGGATTTGATTGATGATTTAGGTCTATCAAGTGGCGCTTACCTCACGGGTTTTTGAGATCTCTCGGTCACTGGTACACCCACTCCACTGGGCCATAAAGGTCACTGGTTTACCATGCCGATTGCAGAAGTTTGTAAGAATCTGTGCTAAAACTCACTCTCCGCCATCATAGAGCTATGAAAGAGATAGAGGCAGATCACTCTATGCATTCTATAGAGTTGGGTAGGCACTGTGGCTCAGGGTTCACCATCACATTGGCACTGAGGATCCTGGGTCTTGTGCGTGATATTTTCCAAAAACTTCCCGGTTTACTCAGCTATAAATTGGTACCCGACTCTCTCAGAGCCGGGGGAGGGGAGGTGAAGCTGGCAAGAAAGGCCAATGATGCCCATACCCAGAGGCACCAAACCCCATATCCTAGTGCAATTTGAAATCTACAGAGGCTTTTGTTATGCAGTATCTTTTACAGATGCATCTGGTCAGAAACTCTGTCAGCTGTCTGTATTCGCAGTCTGTCTGTGTTCATCAACGCATTGTATCCATTTATAGCGGGTTATTTGGTGCACCGGCCTCTCTGTTATGAGCTTCTAGCCCTCTGGCATCAAACCCAACATCAAGATACAATATCATTGATATCAGAATTTGGGACAACAGCAATTACTAGACTGCCTTAAGCTAGAACGTGGTACCCTAATTTGCCAATTACACTACCGAAAATTATTAAAACCAAGCATTGTTTCCGAATATTTTGGGCTAATAGCGCGTGGGAGCTAGTAAATTGGCAACAGAGAATGTATTGTGTTCAGTGTAAAGTAGGAAGCTTACCATTATCAAAGACGCACCCTATTCTTCCCACATCCTGATAATCTGTGGCGCTGCCGTGTTGTGGCAGCATCATTGGGCTACAGACAGCTAACTTAGATTTGATCTGCCTGAGTCAGGTACAAAAATAGCCTCGCAGGTCATCATGTTTGTGGAAAAACTTGCAGTTCTATAATAGAACCCTTCTTGTTCACTTTCCGATGCTCAAATGATCTGCCATTTTGAGAGAGCATCACCGGGCTACCAGGTTTCCGGCGACGAATTCGAATTCAGGCTGCCTGCGCCAGTAAGGCATGGTCATAGAGGTAAAAAGAAGGATAACTGCATGGGTATGGTGGTAATGAGAACAATCACATGAATGGAAAAAACACTCAATGGTGGAGTGAGATCAGCTTTGAATAACCAAAGGATCTGCGTGAGGCTCTGAGCTGTGATGTCATAGAACTCTGAGCCTTTGCCAGACCGTGGACGACTAAAGGCTACATACAGTCGTCCTCTGTGGCCAGCTTATTGTCAGCTTGTCTGCGTGATGATGATGTAGTTGATGCAATAGCTAATTACACCAAACAGTATTTTAGAGCTTCAATTGTTGGCAAACAACAGATTAGGAGCTTCAGCAAACAACAAATCCTCAGTAATGACTATGATTTAGGGTTCAGCACCTGCCATACACCTTGCATGACCTGACAATCACCTGCCCCCCATGCGAAGTCTGTGGTGTGTGGATTGGAACCACCAACCACCCAGGGAGGCAACAGTTAGGGACACAGGGGTGACTTCTGGTAATGACACCATGGTGGCCTGGATCTTGTTTTACATGTAGTGCATCGCTTAGCCAATGAATCGTTTTCAGGATGGTCCATGGTTGGTACTCTATGGGTAGGCGTCTTTCATATAACATCACGCAATCCAAAGTCATGGCCATAGCGCCTCCATCTTCTATTATGAGCTCCTCACACAGCTCGCAACTTGCAACTGCTATCACCTCAGAACGGCGTGTAGTAGAGCAAAAAATTGCGTATCAAACGGATAACTGCGTGCTGTGTGTATTTCTGTGTGTTGGCCTCTCATTCTGATATATGTTCGGTGAGGTTTGATCTGTTGTATAAGTGAGAAACTAAATTAAATTAAGGTGACCATTTGCTTTGATAAATTGCCACTCATCTCCAACAATTTGGAGTAGTAAATTTTGAAATGAGTCGAGAGATACTTGCACCAGGTCACCTTACCACCACTGCATGTCAGTTCATAACACTTCACCAAATTCATAGAGTTATCTATAACTTCACCAAATTCATAGAGTTATCTATAATCAACAGCCTTTTTCTTTTGAGATTGTTATTGGGAGTTGCCCCCTGGCATTCAGCCCTGAACTGGCCTAAAAGGTAAAGGCTGGCTGCTTGTGAAAGCCGGTTGTTAGAGCGTTAGAGAGCCGACTTGTAATGGCAACAATGTAACAGGTGAGGTGTCGCTCCTCTCTCTCTCACCTTCATCGGGTCTGAAGAGAGCAGGCTACCCTGTTACTGCTGGGGAAAGAAAGAATTTTGGAAAAGAGGTATATGTCTTGGTATTGTATACCCTTGGCCAGTAAAGCCTTTGAAACAATCGCCCCCAGAACTGCAATTTGCTTAGGATATAAATTATTTGTGCATGCGTGCTAGTAGAGTTACTGTTCAGTCTGACTGAAAACGTAAATTAAATTGGAGACAATGCTTAAATTTTCTGATTTGCTTTTCCTTGAAACAAGATTTGACACGGCCTCTGTCAAAGAGTTCTTTCAGACATACATGCAATTTGAGAAACTTGGAACAGAGAGGTTGTTCCTGCAACATATAACAGATTTTTTATTTGAAGTTCCTTGAAATGACAAAGGCAAAAGCTAGCAGGGGTCCAGCAAGCAAGACCTATGAAATTAGTCCAGTGGTGACATCTCGGTGACCCGGCGACATGCTCATTATATCAAATTTCAACATCCACCGCAAGTAACAGAGTAACAAACGAGTTGCTATGCGTGAACTCTCTACTGGTGTCTCTTCAGTGAGTTCTAAGCCACTGGGTGCATTTGCTTGACCGCATCACTTCACTAGAGGGTTCCCAGCGCACCACAAAACTGCTTTAGCAACACACAAAAGACAATTGATTGATTCTCTTGTCACAGCAGATCTGTCAGTGCCTGCGAAGTAACTTGAGTGGTATGAAATTGCCTGTTGGGTATCTGCCATTTCTACCATGAAACAAGCCGAGACACCAAAACCTGGTAAATAAATACGGAGACATTTTTTCATTTCAAAACAATGTCTTAATTCATCTTTCGCAATGGGAACCTGAGAACATGGAAGGATAATTCACTGTGAAATAAACCTTGGATAACAAATGAATATAACAGGCAATTTAAAGGTTTCACTATTTCAATCCTATTGGGATAGCATAGTGGTAGAGTGCTCGGCTCTCAACCCCATGCAAAAACATGGGTTTGAACTCTCATTGCATGAATTCAGCACATCAAACCTCGCTCAAAAGTAGGCCTCACCATGAGGCGGACCATTGATACTGCCCCAAGTCATAATTGGTGAAATACAAATACCTAAACTGGCACGATAAAGGTGAAAAAACTATTTTACTTGTAATATCGCCTTTTAATCGAAGGGATGCCATAACTACATGGAAACGGCGAATCATATAGAAGATTATAGAGTTATCCTCCCTCTCCAATGCCATAGATGTATAATCTTCTAGACAGCTATGGACAACACTGATAAAATACCGAATGTAACCATCACCAAACGAACAATCTCGTCAGAATGTCCAGCATAGGGAGAGCTTCTGAACTTGTAGTTCTGCTTTGTCTTACTTGATCAGAGACTATGCCGCTTCATTAAAAGTAATAGCTTCTGGGCATACTTCTAGCATCTTTGATGGGTATAGACTGCCTATATACCGGAATTCATAGAGCTCAGGGGGTTGCTGTTGTAAAACACGGTGCATGTCTCTTTAATGGCCCGAGATCAGAAAACTTTATTGAGAAGGCAACAGCGGGATAATACTATGTGGTCAAGCATGCCCTTTAGGCATTTATTAGATGAATTACTGGATACATAGTCACAACAGCTTCCTGGGCCATATCCCTAATGGGAATTGTCACGATCAAAAGACTCCGAGCTATTTGGGCTCTACTTGGTGGCCCCACAAGTAATATAGTCTTGTAAACAGGTGTGGGGGTGGGTGATTGAGGCCCTTAGTACTAGTAACAGGTCTGGCTCTTTATCATCATCATCTTTGGCAGCATGTGGAGCTCCACTGCTGAAGGCCGGCCTCCTCTATTAACCAGTAGTGGCAGTAATTTTCCCTTCCACTGTGACGGTGAGGGTTTCTCTGTGCGCTTGCTGTTATGTTCCCGGGTTACTCTGGTCACTCAAAGAAGCTGGTGATCCCCCCCCACCCAATCAGTCCAGTGACATAAAGGTCACCGATGTCACTGATCAGTCACCAACTGAAGTGAGCGCATGTCATTATGTTTTTGTTAAATGGTGAATCCAAGCCCTGGGCATACGAGAATCCTCTATATACATGATAGTGGTATAGCCCATGCACTGGCTAGAGTGTTTGGCCCCAGATTTTGATATCCTGGCTTCAAGCCCCGGGTCACGCTGAGCTCCCGCTGGTAGTATGGGCTGGGCACATGACTCCATACACCATATAACAAGTCTCTGGGTTGGGAGGTCTGCTGAACAGAAAAGCCAAGTGCAAAACCAAATGTTGGTAGTTCTTTTCTTGTAGATTCGAAGCGCATCTGATGATCTTACTGACATCGTATTTACCAAGTATTTTATAAGCACCTACGCTGACTTTGTGGGAATGGCAGCGGAGCGAGGCTATGCTCAATATGCCGAAGCACAGGTGAGTCATCTCATTTTTCGGTCACCTCATAAAGTTAGGGAAAGATAACTCTATGTGTTATATATCATGGCTGCCGTAGAGCTGTCCTCGTCTCGATTTACTCCATCACAAAACTCCAGTTTGTTTCAGTTCAAAAGACAATGTGTCTTTCGAATGAATGGGTTATCCCATAGAATAATTGATCGTATAAGATCAACTTA
>Ga0224511_10000198_pt1 | contig 24078 bp, 7 predicted proteins | sample SF_May12_sed_USG_2_FD_169988 | JGI IMG/M metagenome (GOLD analysis project Ga0224511, IMG submission 169988) | Sediment microbial communities from San Francisco Bay, California, United States - SF_May12_sed_USGS_8_1 | ecosystem: Environmental > Aquatic > Marine > Sediment | place: USA...
AAACTTATGTAGACAACGTGATCCTCATCCTCAAATTGAATTTGACCTCGTTGAGAAACATATACATTAAATAAAATGTGTGTGGTGCTCAACGAAGACCACTTTTAATGGATATGTTTCTCAACGAAGTCAATTCAATTTGAGGATGAGGATCATGCTGTTTGCATGAGTTTTCGTTGAGTAACAACTACACTGCCTTCGTTGAGAACCACAACCTGTGACGCTTTGATTGTACCAGTGCAACCGTTGCAGACGATATGGTTTTGATGTCATACTCCTAAAACGGACTTCAAAAGATGATAGACATTTTTGTTATTCCTATTCTAAACGTTAGAGATTAAAGTAAATGTGCAACACTCACATTTAATGAAACACTTGACCATCAAAGACAGTTTCACTTAGGTGACGAGAAAATTCCTATTTGTGAAAATTATTCTCATCTTGGAATTGACTGTCACGATAACATGTCAGCCCGTAAAATTACCAAAGACGCTAGTGTGAATATGAGAGGGACACACATGAGAATTGTTAGTAAAGGAATCGGACCAGCGGCATTAAACATTAATACGTTGATAAAAATGTATAATTCCGCTGATTTACCAAAGGCTTTATATGGAAGTGAACCTTGGTGTAATGTGTCGGCTAAAGATCTGTCAAAGCTACACAAAGCCCATATATTCTGTATAAAGCACATTCAAGGACTTCGTGTTTCGACCAGTACAGACTTCTCGCTCGTTACCGTTAACAGTGTACCGTTAGAAACAATGGTTGACTATAATAAGTTGAAATTCTTCGGTCAGTTGTGTAGACTGTGTCCAAGGCTTTTGGTGAAAGACATATTTCACAACAGACTAATACGTTTTAATAACTTTGATCAACAGAGTATTGGGTTTATACCAGATGTTTGCCGCATTGAACAGACGTATGATCTCACCGATTACATAGTGACATATATTATGAGTGCTGCTTTCCCAACAAAGTTTCAATGGAAAAAGGTCATTACCGAAAATGTTGTAATCCGGACACAAAATAATGTTTTTGAGGGGGTTTAATCCAGTGACAAATGGAACGTTACCAAGCACATTATTGTCAGAAACTTTTATTCTCCCTTGTGGGATTTGGCGCGAAATAAATCATATATGAAGGGCATTTGTAAACAGTTAATACGATGCATTGGGATTTTCGTGTCACGTTTGTTTATCCAAAAGTGCAGAGAGTGTGAAAAAAGAACAGACACTATGATTATCCACTTATTATGCTTTTGCACGTACGTGTAAAGAAAGACAACAAAATTGTTTGTGGAAATTACTTTATGAACTGTTGGGTCACGACGAATTTAAGAGATATTCCGTGTTAGATAGTTCAAGTCAATGTGCATATGTGTTAAAGTTGGCGACTATTAACTCAAATTTGTGTTTTTCTAATTTGAATATCACAAATGCCACTGTTAAATTGTTGTCTTGGTAATTTGTTTGTGTCATATTATGAATCTCATAATTTTATGATATACACTTTTATTACATTTTCTACGGATAAGTCATTATCTTTAGTAGTGTATTTTTTAACTTTTACACATTTCTTATAAGTATGAGCCCTTTTCTGTTTACATGTACATTCTTTAATTTTGTTTTCGGTAAAGATGCTGAATTAAATATTAAAAGGCTATCTCTGAAATCCTTAAGATAAAATACAATTGCACTGTCCTTTAATTTCGCTTTCGCTATAAGTCACTACTGCTTCAGTATGTTTCTTTTTTTAATTCCCTTTTCTAGTGAGTATCTTTTTCTACATACTTATGCTTATAATTATGATATAATGTCGTTGTATTATTGTTATCTTTTGCACTGTACATGTCTTTTCCATTATTGTACTATATTTATGCCACATTGTAAGTAAGTTATGGTCTCCGCTTAGTATATGTTGTCTGCGTCCGGTTAAATTTGCTTACTGAGCCATTTTTATACGAACACTGTTTACTTATGAGACTATCGGGATACTGATACGGATATCAAGAATTGTCCTAACGTTATTAATCTTGTTCCATTTCTTATCCGGATACGGATGTCCGGATACTGATATGGAGAAGTGGAAACGCGGCCTAAGGCCTACTACTGCAGATGCAGATAATCAATTACCTACAAATATAATCGACTCATTTGAATTTCGTTTCCCCAGTGCAGTGCATAGGTGTGAATTACACATGGATATGTAATATAAGCCATTGAGCAACTCATAACAACTATTAGGGTATGCTCCCTAAAAATCTTTAAATAAACTCTCATTTCTTCTAAGATACAGTCATTCAAATCCTAAATGTGCTATATATAGATGTGTGTGCTTAAATTGTCGTTTGTTTACTGTTTAGACATCTGTTTTGACGCAAGCTCGAAAAACGCGAATTTTAATTTAATTTTAAACATTTTAGTAGAGCCAGTACTTACTTTAAGAGTAAAGGTTTAATAATCCAGCAGTATTTCTGGTCACGTTTAACTATTTAACACATTTGATTCTGAAAGTTGGTAATTCACAGCGGATTGTTTGGTTTGGGTTACCTCCTAATCAGCGCAAAGATTTCTTCCTGCAATGAGTTAAAATCGAAAATCATTTCACAGTGCTTTCCCTTGACAGATCAACAGTTAAAAGGCTTTAAAGGGGGTAAATACATGTATGATCTTTTGTATCAGCTATTTATTAAATCGTTTAGAATCAATTAGTATGTTATCGTCAAAAAGAATTGAACTGTTGCACTCAAGAGGCAAATTGTCAACAACCGTTTGGATCAACCACTAAAGCCAGGCTTCCGGTTTAAAACGTTGAGAATCGTTTTAATATTTCAGATAAAAATATTTCGCTAAATGTGCATTTGTTGGCATTTATTCTTTTGATCGATACACTTACTGTTGAGCCTTCTACATAATTATTATTATAGACAGGATCGTATATTTTCCCCGAGTTGCTCGTATTTTTTGCGATAAATACGGCCGCCATTACACTTTAACAAAACATTTCTGTATTCGTCCGCGCTGCGGTTAGTATTCAAATGACGTCCTAGGTTTTCATCTTCATGCAAGTAATAGGAATTATAAGTGAAAAACTATGCTAATTATCGTATAAATAAACAAGTTTTTGACAAAATACTTAACTTAATAAGGAAACTGTCGACATTTGCAAATTGGCATGAATATTTGCGCAGAAAAAACGAGGGGATCCAAACAGGATTCCTTTGATCTTTTTAGCCCGGCTCCTGTGGGAATGCGTTAGATTTTAAAAGAAAGAAAGCTGGTAAAAAGGCTGGTAAAAAGACGACCACATTTTTAGCTCTATCCCGTGGCAAACGTCGGGTTTTTCCAAAAAGCTTGTACGTACGTTTTGCCGTACATGTAACTGGCCGTTTTCACGATCGATATTATGTAGTATGATGAATTTTCTCTTCGAAGACTAATTAGAAGGAAAGGATAGGATGCAATATAGTTTTAATATAAATTTTACTGTTATTTATTTCTAAACTAGGCCACGAACCTGTGATGATTTTCACTGACAGAAGACTTTTGTACTAGGATTGTCCCTCCACCCTCTTCCTTTTAAGATACGCTTTCTTTTTACTTAGCCTGGGTAGAGAGCGTAAATGAATTTAAAGGCTTATGCTACAGTGTCATGATTTTTTTCTGAATAATTGATTTCTTTCAAATTTTATGTATGACAAGAACATGATGTTATAAAATGAAAAACCAAACAAAAATGAGACCTTACCGGGGTCAATTGATTTTTTGAGATACCAAATATGTCATATATATAACATTTTTTTTTTACGATTTTTATATACTTTTTTGTCGGCATGAAATCATAGGGTGCATTATCAGAATATCATAAATAATTATATTTTCTGTTTAAGACATTCTATATTACACATAAACGGCTAAATATTGCAATACAACTAATGAAACACATACAAAAATTAAGTATTACCTTATTTTCGACAAATATTTTTTCCGCAAATCTTTTTATTGTAAGGGATGTTTTAAGTTAACTAAAATTTTACATAATAAAATTGCACCAAATACTACCAATATATTATCCAATGTATAACAAGCATAAAATATAAACGCAAAATGTAAGTTACCATGTTAATTGGTTCTAAGTGGCAATTTCAAAGTTTTGATGGGTGGGGGTGAGGTAATTACGCATACACAACAAGACTTAAATGTTTATAGTGTACATCATTAGTAATTAAGATTAAATTTTACAAAACAAAATAATACTTTTCGACCATTTTTCTTTAATTATTTTTGTAACAAGTACCAAATGCTAGCACCCTGGAACGGATCCCATCGGAAAACGGGTTCCGGGTGCCGGGTTTTAAAAGCCGCAGCGCTGTTTTTATAGGCGAAAGAAATAAACTGTAGCATAAGCTTTTAATGTTTCTTTACTTCTCATTAGGTTTACTGTATAGCTTAAAACTGGTTTACACCCCCGATAGAAGTCATTAACGTACCAAGGCGGTAAATCAACATGTCTTGGAGAAATTTTAATAAAAAATATGATTAAAGCAGAAAAAAAGAAAAGCAATAAAAAACAGTTTATTCTAAATGTATTTTACGTCTTGTTGTGCTGTGTCTTTCGTGCTGTTCTAGGTGTTTGTGTTTGTACGGGTCATTTTGTCAAGGTGCCCTTAAACTGATCCTATCTACATTGAACGTCCTGTTTTACAGAACACATATCTGTTGACCATTAACAGAACAGAACTGAATGTTTGTTGTTTGAAAAATCGCCCTTCGTTCATTTATTGACTTTTGATATTACATTCTAAAAATGACTAAACGGGTTTCTTTAATGATTGGTAAGTGTATACGTTACAGAGTTAAAAAGGAGTCAAATGTATTGGTCCATACAAAATTGCTAATACATTTTAAATGTTATGTAAGGTTCTGTAAGTGTATACGTGTCATTTAAGATAAAACAAACAACGGATATCGAAAGCCTAGAATTTGAGTTATTGTAGCGTTTAGTCTGAAGTATGTCATACAATCACGATAAACTTTTTTGTACAATCATTGCAAAACACATTAATCTGGCCTTCCATTTGATCAGGACTTGATAAGAGGTGATGTAACCAAAAGTCATTAATGAAACTGTTATCAAATGACATAATGGTGGTCATGTTTGGTTTCAATTTGTAATGCCGTCATTGGAAATGTTCAACGGTTATAATGGAAATGTTGTCTACTGCGAAGATGGTTAGTTTTCTTTCAAAATTGTTAGTTCATTTTTCAGAAATGCAGTAATATCAGGCTGATAGGAAGGTTTCATTGTAGACTGGTAACAATAATTGCAAAATGTCGCAAATTGCTTTGCAAGATGAAAACAAACAAACAGACAAACTAATATATCAAATATTACTTGTAGAGATAAACAAAGTAGTATACAGTGTTAGGTGATAGTGACCCGTGGCAAAATGGTTTACACAAATACAAAGAGGCTTTAAATGGCGCTAGGTTGTCCACAATTAATACAAAACCCTACCAAAAACAATTTGTTTGTTTTATAAATAAAAATGTTAACCCACTTTATATGTGACAAATGATCATTTCCAAATGGATGGATACCCAACTGAAGGTGGGTATTCATGTTGAAAATCGTTTACAGTGAAATGTACATATTCACGATGTCTGTAACAAACTCTCAATAAAAGTTTATCTTTTAAAAAGTCTGACACCATTTTTAACGCAGATATGAAAAACCTTTTTTACAACGCTTATATAATACCTCAATTCAAATATTGCTGTATTACAGTTATACAAATATTTCAAAATAGCTCTTGAAGTACATATTATAATAGTTGTTTGAAATCAAAATAACGGTTAAAACCTACATATTTTCATAAGTTAGGCTTATTTGGGGTAACAATATAGTTCAACTGTAATTCATATTTCTTCTGGAAAACAATTTACAAACATCTTTTTCTATCAGTTGTATTAACCAATTGGGTCGGTAATCTAAACAAACAATAAGCTTTTTTGTTATTTCATAGTTTTGGAGTATAAACAACGATCCTGTTATGACTAGCATTTTCAAATTTTATATTACATATAACTGTTTCTCTTTCAACCTGGAAAATAAGAAGAATATAATAGTATAGTTCTTGTAAGAACTACGGTCTCCCGTTTAACGACAATATACCAGTGCCTGTAGTTATGTGTAATAGACAACACTTACTTAAAAACAAACAAATGCACAAAATGTACAATATTTATTGTTCACACGTAATGTTCACAATATTAATGGGGAAAAAATCATTAGTATATTAAAAGTGTCGATGTGTATATTTAGATGTTAGAGGCGACGGTTCATGGCATTGTATTAACATGCGCTTTTATCCGGCAATACTATTATATTCCTAAAGTGTATTCATCCGTTTTATATCGGCGTGAGTTATTGTTCCACATAAGATAATTTAAAAGACAAAAGAACATGGACAAGCATGTCAGGGTCTAATGGTCTGCTTCCATAATGTTTAATTCCTTGGAGCTTAACTTCAATCGTAAAATACCGTTTTTAAACATTAGCCAGGCTAAACGAAGTTTGTTGTATTGGTTTGTTGACAAAGTGTACTGACAAATCGTGTGCTACTCATATCTCAGTGGATGCTTGATGTGAACATCTGAAATGACTATTACAGAACTAGGAAATGAGGAATGCGATAGTCGGACATGTTTTCCAAGCAAGCATGAACTGACATAATCATTATAACTTAATCGCTAGATTGTCGTTAAATCAATAACAACAAATTATTAAACTTATTAATATAATAAATTGTTAAAGTATATCTGTATTTACACATGCTATGTTAAACACAATTTAGTTTGGCCTGAATGCTCGAATAAGGCATACATACATGTTATGGTCACGTAATTCAAACCTGATTTGTATTGCGTTGCGCATATTGTAATAATTGGTGTAACATACACATGGAAATTGTTGCAGTAGTTTTACATTACCTTTTATGAAAAGCATATTATCCAAAGAAAACAAATGTTCATGACAACAAAAGCAACTTCGTTGTTACCAGAAACAAAAATAATTTGTTAATGCTAAACAATGACATATCAATGTAAAAGAAGAAATTAATATCTTGATCAAATGTTTTCTTCTTATTGTTAAAAACATTAATCATTTTTGACAAATCAATAATTCAATCACGGCTTAACTTGCAATATTTAACAAACAAATACAAGATGCTGGCACGCGCGAACTCAGTTAGAAATACACTTTGTATTGTAAGAGGCAAAGGAATATTTATCGAAATAATTTGTATATACCAACTGTAAATTGTGCCCTAAAATATTTCACAGATCGCGGCAGTGGCACATATAATAGTAATCCCGTTTTTAATATCAGTGTAGTTTGATATCTTTATTAGATATTTATTAGACAATGCCTATCACAGAAAGACATTAATCCCCATGATATCAACGATATCATACGGGTTTCGTTGTAATTGCATGCTTGTAAGATACACATAACTCATTGTACGTAACATTTCACGCAGTGTTGTAGGTAGTTTATTGATTTCACATTTTATGGTTTTAATTTAAATTTAACTTAACCATTAATGCCACTGAGGGTATGGGGTCGAGAATTTGGCGATAAACTTTTACATTTGTGTCCTATATTTAAGCACATACATTTTTGTGTTGATATACGATACCACTTCGATCATTTTTAATTTGTCTATTGTTTAAATGGTAGTACCAAAAGATACGCTATATTTTAATACGAAATGCTAGAGGCAGTTTTGTACAGTAACTTAATTAAGTCGCTTTTACAAACTCAATTGTATATGACAAATGACACGACAACTTTTTAAGAGATGCGACGCGCTCGTTTGGCGTTTAAGAGTTTAAAAATCGAATTAATGTAGTGTTAACCCTTTTTATGCACATACAGTGTTTCAAGCCATGTGCTTATACAAGAATATATGATGTGGTTGTTTGTCTTGAAAAAGTAATTACGCAGAACTTTGCTACATGTAGATAAACAGTTAAAATAAATGTATGAAAAACAACAAATTCAACATTTCCTTTAATAAAACACTAGTCCACTCCAATTGTATCTCGCCTCGCCAGCAGCATTCAAATTATATTTGTAAGATAACACTTCACGTACATGTAATCACTAAACATAATCACTTTATGGAATAAAGACCTTCTTGTTTCAGAACCATGTTGTTTAGTGCAGCACGTTCGGAAAATATTCTAATCCATTTGACATGAAGTTATTTGTGATGATATTCTTGTGATAACAAACAATAAAAACCACAATGTGAGGACGTTTTAATATTGCCCACAGAGAATACATAGTAAAGTTTAAGGGCACAAATGACAAATTCCACATTGAAAAAGAAACACCTACATATTGTAAAAACTGTTTATTCGGAACAGCAGAAAAATGTGTATTAGATCTGGTTCCAGTATTATTATTGTTTTCAACCTCTTAGGAATTGCGCCATGCGCAAAATGCCTTCTGCTGAGGCTTGGCCATACAACAAAACCCAACTTCTCGACAGAAACTTACAGTGAACGACATAGCGTGCCAAGACACACTTAGGTGAATTTAAAGTTTCGTTTTATCCAATTTTGAAGGAAAGGATCGTAAATGAGCAAGGAATCGTTTTTGTTATACGAATACAAAACTAAGATTTGGATGTACGTGGACGAAGATATTTGCAAAACTATAATTGGGACTTAAGTAATGCTTTGATATCAGTACAATTGTTTTTCTTATGTTTTGTGAGGTCATTTGAAGATATTTCTTTAAATTGGCAGGTAAGAAACAAACAATTAATATTACAACAATGGGTGTTAGAAGGAATTTGAAGAGTTTGTTAAAATAGCATGCTTATTAGGTGGAAGACTATGTTATTAATCTGACCTAACGCAATCATGCGTTGCAATTCGCTTTTAGAAATGTACAGCAAGATGGCGAGGCGTGCTTTAATGTTCGTGTACGTCATTCGATCAAAGTTGAGCTTGTTTATTGTGGGTCAACGTTAGGAACGTTATGACAATTCGTCAATTCGTCAAAAGTTAAACGTTTTTAAATGTTTTTTTCACGCCTGTGATGTGATGGTAAAAGTGACTTCGTGTATATAATTCAAACAGTGTAGCGTTTAGTATGTATTCCAAAACATCACTTAAACGATCACAATCATGGACCATACTTTAATCGCGTTTTTAATATCATAACAATTGCCACACTATACACAAAACATTAAATACGATATGTTATATAAGTATGTTCGTTGTGGATATTACTTGTTTTTAAATTAAAGTAAACCGAAATTTACTTACCTATCATTTTACAATTGGTATACATAGGTATTTATCTTGTATATTTGTTTATTTCAATGTATAAAAAATATGATAATGCTTTACCCAGAAGGCAACGTATTGTTAATCAAAACTTACTATTAAGATATGCTGCGAAATCCATAATAATATATACATTGTAGTACATGTATGTGTAAATACTTGCGCTGTAGCAACGTTAGATACTATATTTAGCCTTTATGTTAAATTGTTACCATTTGTATAATTATGTGATTACAATCTTTATAACAATATAGCAAAAGTACAACGAGTTGCAAAAAGGCAATGACAGAATATATTGTTCACTGTTTAAGTGAATTTGGTACATTTTTTCCTTTCTCCCTTTTTTCCTTTCTATCTTTGAATTTGTATATGCTATAGACACAAAAAACTATGTAAATATATGAAGAAAAGGTAACTAAACGGGCTAAGAATGTTATCTCAAACACAAGGGAAAAACATTACAATTATATATTTTTATTGTACATTTATAATGCAATGCTTTACTGGGATATAAAATGATACCCGTGATATTTACCATATTATATAGGCTTCGTTGTAAATTCGTACATATGTGACCATAAATCAGTAAAGGTAAAAATTCACGATGTGATGTAGGCAGTTTATAGATAAAATAGTGTAGGGTATTAATTTACAATTAACTTAATGCCACCGAGGCGACGGGGATCGAAATATTTGTGATAAACCTTAAGATCCTCATTTCAGGGTGTTTGAAATTTAATGCCACACATTTAATTTGATACAAGATATCGATGCGAACACGTTTAGATTATTCATAGTTTAAATCGTAGTATCAAAAGGTATGTTTTGGTTTTGATATCTAACGTAAGTGTTTGAGAAGTTTCCCTAGCAATTATTTGTTCTAAATTTAATAAACAGATGCTTTGAAACGGCACACATATTGAAAGAAATGCAATAAGCGTTGGCATTTAAGTGTTTAGAAAATATTAATTGGTGTAATGTTGAACATGTGTATGCGCGTAGCCTTTACTAACAACCTTCTCCATGTTCATATGCTTGTACATAATTATGCATTGTTTTTAAAAATGTTAATCTTTACTCCATGTGGTTCTGATAAATATAAGACATTGCAATAAAATCTACACACTTCCGTTTAACTTAGGAACTATTTGTCACCGGTTATTTAAATCCCAAAACCATCTACAGATAAAAATATGTTGTAAGATGCCAGCTATAACGATTGCCTTTTTCTTGCAGATAGCATGACGTTGAGAAGACCGATCGCAGCGGTAACTGTTGTTCTTATCCATATACAGGTATGTTACATTGATCTGTTTGATATGTTGCGAAATAATCATTGCGAAGATTGATGGCAACAACGAACATCTTTTTTAATCCAAACATAATAATATAAAGGAACATGTTCTTAGAAAAAAATGTTTATTAGAAATGGAGACACGTTTCGGTAATTGCAGACTGACTAACAGACGCATTACAATAATAACAGTGATAAAGCCATTTGTTTTGTGATATATGAATTTGAATGAATTTGAATGTCGGATACAAATATTTGTCAATCTACAAGGATGCAGCAGAATAGCATAACCACATAACGACTTAAAAAAACCATTTCCAGGCTGTAAACGAAACGGAAATTTGCACTATTCAAAACCAATTTCTGTAGTTGACATCTCAACGACGGCAATTTACCATACACGACCCTATTCTGTCTGTTGCCGATCCTGGAGGTTAGAAAGGTAGATAAAATAGCCTACACAAAGTGGTAGTGCGGACTGAAAGCTAGATTGTTAGGCAATTGGGTCCTTTATCATATTTTGGAAAATCAGTTGTTGGTTGTACTGTAGCAATACATATTGTATTTGTTTTGTCGATTACACCTAGTTTGGCAAAATAAACATCTGTCTTCGTTATAACTATAAAGTTATCGTCTATCTTTCCCTATTGTACTTTAAATGCATTTTTGTTAAGAATTTGCTTAAGAAAATTGAATAATAAATAAAATATATGGTTTTCGTGTAAGTTCACACGAGAGGAAACACATTCCCAAACATCTACACGATGAGTGTTACCTGTTGCAATTATATACTCTCTGTTCTGGTGCCAACGTATGACAATGTCAATGTCAACAATGTTACACCACTCTACATCCATTAACGTTCCGGTAACGAAATAAGATTGAATACGACAAGATATAAACAAAATATGTCCATTTACTATAAGCTATAGCAATTTAGATAACTCCTTTGAATGAAAAGTTTACAAGTTTATTTAACATATACTCACTACATGACATACATGGCATTATGAGCATTATATACAAACAAGTCATTGAAGTAAATATCCAGGCTAACAATGAAAATGTAATATGTTATCTATTGCAACGGGAGAAGCAATCACATTCGAAACTATAAGTACATACACACACAGCTCTATACTTTGTGACATTTAACAAAGAAACATATATACTACTTAATAAAAAAAACATATGATTGCTTTTATAAATCTACAGAGCTTTATTTTTCTTTCATTTTCAAGTGACTCACATTTAGCAAATAGTGAAATTCATTAGCAATACTGCTACTACATTTACAAAGTGGGCATTTTCGGTCAACTGCTTTAATACCTGACCATGATCCTATTTCAATTTGCAGGGGATGGTTTCTTGTGCGAAATCCAATAACAAATTTTATAAGGTGATAAGGAGTCTTAATAATATAATTTTTCAAATTCAAAGGTTGTCTTAAACAATCTAGCATGGTTTATTTTTGCATGCACTCGGATATAAACAAATATGTAAGCTTTTGTTTGACCGTGGCATTTTCTTTTTGGGAAAGTTTGTGAATCCTAAATATGTGTGTGACAACATTGTATGGTATAAATCAAGACACTCCGGTGTTTATTTAGTGTAAATACCATTCTACGTTTTAACCAAATTGCTGATATCTCTTATTCATTTTCTTCATGTTAACATATCTTAAGAACATAAAAAACTCAGGGAAAATGTTTGTATTTTAGTTTTCTGTCACATCTGCAAACATCTGTTCATATCAGAGTTGTATACGACTTAATGCTTTCAACGCAATTGCGCTGATGAATAAGCACATCCGGAAAAGTGCATGACAAACAAACTAACACCGCATTAATGGCAGACCCATAAATTAAATGGACAGACATATTTGTACAGACATTTTTTAGCGTGAATACACTAATCATTGGCCATTACCATACACTATACACTACATAGTAATAATCTTTGTCAGATTTTCGTGGTTATAAAGCTGTTATGTTAAAACAAACATCACCGACTGTCCACATTAGGCCGCTATTTCACGTTTCTGTTTCCGGATCAGTTTCCGTATCAGGTTCCGTGTCCGCAAGATTTTTATGCAGACGCCCTATCAGTATCCGTATCTTTCTGTTTTACCTTCCTTTCAACTGCCAACCTGTGATAGTTTTTGGTCTGCGTTTTGCGCTTTTTACGCACATTTCTTATACAACGCATTATTTCAAAAGGTGGGCGCTAAAAACGCAAAGATAGCCAAGCACTCAAACGTTGTGCTTTTAATTAGTCGTTTACCTTTGCATTCTTTAGGCGGTTTCTAAACGATAAATTGTTTACTTTTACATATGTTACGTTACATTGACGGGTTGCCCGTATTTGATAGGCGAAATTTGGTACTGCTCTTATTTATGCCGAAAGCCAAATTTGTCATTTTTAACATTTCCGTTGTTGTTGTTGTTTTGCGTCGCACACAAACTTGATCTTGACTGTGGCAAGTCTACCAAGCCGCAGAAAAAACTATGCCCCTGTGTGCCAGTTAGGACTGTTATTGATTCGAACGATATTTATATATCGATACAAATAATAAAGTTTTATTCCTGGCCAAATTCATCTAAATAAAATGTAAAATAAACACCTAAATATTATTAAATGCAAAGCTTTTCAACCTAGAAACGCTTTCCGTAATATTTCTGGCCATTCTAAAAGTGCGTTTTCTTATTTGACTGGGTTAGTCAAATAAGATTTATAATTTGGCGGAAAGCCATTCGATTATTTCCGTAAATGGTCGGATCAGATTTCAAATGGGCAATACCTAACAGTTCAACTCAATACGTTTCTAAAAAAAGCAGTCCCCAATGTTTCCGTATGCGAATGAGTTAACTTTGTTTGAAACCGATCGATCCCGAGAGCATTTACAAACGGCTAGGATTTAAAATATTCGCGAATGTATATCCCAGTGTTTCGATGAAATCAGATCGAAATCGTATTGCAGTTTATCATTTATAAGGATATAATTATGATTTAGGTGAACATTTATGAAAACTAATGTGTACGGTTAAATGCTCTCGTTCAACGGTAATAAAACTTTAAAATATCGATATATCGATTCACATTAAAAAATGTCGATATATCGGCGTGAACATTTCTAAAGAAAGATAGTGTGTTTTAACATACAAAATAGTGTTTCTTTGTTAATGTGTATCTAAAGAGAAAATGTGCTGTAATTAGACAGTTTTGAAACCCTTCGTTAAAAGGGGGATTAGTGTTCAGCAATAAGAAATTAATCCACTCGTTTTTACAAGAAATGTGCACATAAAAGTTAAAAATCAACCGTGTTTTTAGCAAATCTTTATTGTTGATAATTGCAGATGGAAGAATAAGAAGAAAGCAGATGGATAAAAAAACTCGTGTTTTTACCATGCCGTTTTGACGCCTCAAGTCCGCAAGCAATCGGTTAGCTTCCCTAACCGTTCGGATTATACCTATTATTAGACGTGTGGTGCATTCTGGGTAATAAACAATTGAATAAAATTACAGCGAAAGTGTGCGAATTTCAAATTGATGCGTAACGCGCATGCGCGTATTATTTCCGTTAGTCTCCGATATCGCCTATTGCTTTTCGCGCATAAGTATAAAACATTTTTCCACTGGGCTACTGGAAAAATATTTTATATATTTATTTCATTTTTATCTTAACAACAACTTATAATTTAAACGAAAGTACACCGTCAATAGTAATGTGTCAATAAACTGCTGTTAATGGAACACTATTTTTATATTAAATTCGGTGATTCTGAACACTAATCCCCTTTAACTGGAATGGTCTTTACAAATGCTGCCCGACCACAGAATTAAACAATTTAAATACAAACTTATCCACAACAAAATCGCCACAAATGAAAATCTTCACAAGTGGAAATTAACAAACAGCCCGACATGCACAGAATGCAATTATACTGAACATTATGAGCATTCTTTATTAAATGCAAACGAATCCGGCAATATTTGGTAAACAATAAACGGCACATTATTTTTGTGAGGTTATTAAATCAACATTCAAACATTCAAAGATATTATTCTAGGACACAACATTTTACAAAGGTAATACCACGAATTAAATGTACTTAACAATATTATATCTTTCTCAATCTACAAATCGTATATAGCGAGTAAAAGACGAATACATTTTAACACGCTTAAACTCTGTTTACAAGAAATAAAATTTACTACTCTACAAGTAAAGAGAAGAAAATACAACCTTCTGAAAAAAATTCTTATCATTCACAAAGCAAATACAATAGACACTTTATTCCATGGCCCCTTCCAATTCGAACACATCACACTAAACGCATATACACCGACACATACAATATTGTCATACTCTCAACGTCACCTAAAGCCCCCCATACACGCACAATATAATTGTCAATTATGTTGGCTCAATAAAATTGACGGTTTATATTATTGCCACAAACTTAACAATTTAACATATTGATCAATATTTAGTTCGTTTGTTCTTCGAAAATAATAGAAAAATAATTTATTTCATTGTATGATGACCGACTAAAATATACACATGTATGAACAAATTTCGTAACTTTTGCGTCAAATAATAAACATATCTCAACATACTGTAGACATTTTTTTGTGTTTTATTGAAAATCATATGTCTTAGCTAACTAAAATTTGCCACAGTCGCGGCATGGGGTCGTGGGTAAAGTAACACTTCATTGCAGTTCTTATGACGTCCCTACTGTTGTGATCCCTGTTTGCCCCGGTGTTCAAACCAGGACACGGCGGAGATATGTACAGGACGTTGTAAACTAGGCTTTACGAATCTGCCTGGTTTATCCTGGTCCACCGGCTACAAATTACTTGGATGAACCCGGATATACACTGAGACAGTGTGAACTAGGCTCTATTATAAATTGACAAGGCTTTAAGTCTGTTAGATCTGCTAATCTGGGCCAAGGGCCTATGGCCCAAGACCAAATGATCCTTTCTGTGGTATCGCGGTTTAAATCCTACTTTTGACAATATTTTTTGATTGCTTGCATTGTTTATTGTTTTTGTAATTTAAACATGTTGGTCATCAAAGTTCAAACGATTGTTTGTAATTAAATGTTGTTCTTTTGCATTGCTATTGAATTGAGCACGTTTGACCTACTTCAACTTTATATACTGCCAAAAGTAAATACTGACTACATAAGGCGTATACGGTATGTTGTTTTACGCATTTCATACATTTTATCATACGCTGTAGCGTAACTGCACCTTACAGCCGCTATTCCATGTTTCAGTATCGGGATCAGGATCCGTATCAGGATCCGTGTCCGAAAGATTTTAATGCAGACGCTTTATTGCACGTTTCAGTAGAAACGGAACCATTTTATACGGACGCTGTTTACAGATGAGAAGAATATATTGATACGGACGAATAGCCCCAACATTATTCATACTGATATTGAGACGTGGAAAAGCGGCCTAAAGCTTACTACTGCAGATGCAAATAAACAATTACTTACACATATCACTTACCTTGACTCTTTTGAATTCCGTGTCTCCAGTGCAGTGCATAGTTATGAATTACACATAGACATTTAATGTAAGCCATTGAGCAACTCATAACAACTAATAGTACTAGGATATACATCCCAAATATCCTTATAACAACTCTTCATTTTTTTCAGATACAGTCATACAATCATTCAAATCGTAAATGTGCTAATGTTTGTGCTTTATAATGTCGTTTGATTAGACATCTGTCTTGACACATGCTCGAAAAACGCGAATTTCAATTTCATTTCCATTTTAAACATTTCAGAAGATCCAGTACTTACTTTAATAGTGGGTGATTATATAAATTCACAATAATCCACCAGCTATTTTGTTACAAGTTACTGTAAATCAAATTTTAGTCTGGAAAGTTCCACTGAATGTTTACTCAGTGGTCCAGATTGATAAATTCCGTTTTCATTAACAGTTGAAAAGAAAAATTACAGGCAAGCAAATGATTTCAGAGATGAAAACAGTGAAAACAATGTTACTTAGTGTTAGAACCTGCATCGTATTCTTATTGATTTTGATTTTAGTCATAATTTAAATTTGACTTATTTTTTTAAATAATGAAATATACAACCCTTACTCGAATAAAAAATAAACATAAGAACTTTGACATCAAATGCGAGATCTACTTTCCCCGCCGCTGTACTCACCAAAATTAATCTGCGAATGCACTAAAAAGCCGGATACCAAACATTACGATAGGGACGAGGGTTTAAAAAACTGTTGCCTGTTCCAAAATGATTTTTCAGCTGCATCTCTTGGCAAAAGTAGTCCGCTTGGGTGCACTAAGTACATGTGTACCTTTGTGTACGTGTGTGATAACGTAACTAGACCTACGGGCTGCGAAACGGCCCTACGGTCGATATTATCTCGAATCAAGGCAAATCTGTAATGTGAAACAAATTCAAAGCACTATGTTTAAAATATTAAAAATTATAAAAGTCTTATTCTTGTACAAGCTTACATGTATGTAGAGTAAATACCTACTAACAAAATGCTATGCTGAATCACACATCAAATGCTTTTTCATTTGAGTGCCTGTTGTCATATTCTATTCGTTTCCTATTTACACTATGACAGGACATTATTGTTATGTAAACCGAAGCATCTAACAAGGCCATTAATCACGCCGTCAGCGGTGCAATTTCAATATCGACTCCAGCCGGCACTCAGATGTGTCATTTAGCATCTACTGTAGATGCTAAATGACACGTCTATGTTTTTGTAAAACTCCTAACGAATCAATTAAAACAAAGGCTTACACGTTTGGTTTTGATGTTTTTCGTTCGTTCATTTGTTTGTTTACAACGACTGTAAAGTTATAATAATGTATAACAACATATTTGCATATGTTCTGAATTATGTCATTGTTTGTATTGTAAATAGATCTACGTGTCTAATTGTTTCAGGTAATAGTTGGACTTACAGTGCTTAACCAGGAAACGTCGGATGAGATCGAAACATGTTCCTGGAAGCAAGGAACATTCCACGAAAAGGACTTCTATCTCAACGCATGCGCATGGTGCTATTTGTACCTATTTCCGGTTAATGGCCTTTTTCCGCAATATGGACAATATCTAATTTCAGTTTCAAATAATAGTAGGTTTTCGCAAGGGACACTGTTATTGGCAGATGCACAAAATGTGACAGCACGTGAAAAGGTTTGCAGAAGCTTGTCGGGCGATGAATGCGAGTTATGGGGATATTGTTGTGATGCAGGACGAGAATGTTGCAAACGGCAAATAAGTGCAAAAAGTGACGTCAAAAATATGACGTCATGTGGAATTACATGGGATGGTTATTCGTGTTGGAACGTTGGTACTCCGGGTGAAAGGAGTTACCAGTCGTGTCCGAGTTATCTACAGTTTTCTATGCCTACTCGTGAGTAAATTGTTCTATTTCAACTGTATAAAACCAAACTGTTACCTGTTTTTCTTTCACTTTATTTCACGAATGTTTACATATTGGTTTAAGGTGTTTTAATATTAACGATTGGTATCAATAGAAACTGTTATTTGTCATTTTTCTCGAATGTTTATGTAATGTCACTGTACAAACTTTATAACCTGGAAGTAATAACAAAACAAAAACTAAAGGGGAGGCAAACATATATATTTGGGCTGTATTTTTCTTTAACAGGCTCGGCAATAAAAACGTGCATGAAAAACGGCACTTGGTTGAAAAAGGACGGTAACGAATGGACCGATTATACACCGTGCCTATCATTCCAGGTTTGAATATCACTTGATCGTTGTCATAATTCAAATTAAACTGATGAAAGCAAAAGACCTCAGGAAGCATAGCCTGCAGTGAAAAATAGCAGCCTCGGTTCTATTGAAGCTGTTCATCAGTGGTAATGACAGATGTCACACCACTAATGCCCCCCCCCCTAGCGCATGAGCGGAACTCTGTTTTTTTAATGTAAACAACATACAATCCATGATTCCTAAGGACCAAAGAAGTCTGATTTGTGTTCTGCATTTCTTTTTTCTTTTTATGGTAGTAAGTGGATGTTATGATTTTGGGCTAGCAAACACTAGCGTTTTAGTTTTAGGCAAAGTCGTCGAATAAATCATGTTGTGTGATATTGGCTTTTTATTTGACACTGGGTCATTTTGTCATGGCGCCCTTACACAGTCATCTTTGTACATGGTTAACAACACATTTTCTATGGACATTTCCCGTGTTATGTTCATTCAAAACATATTTACACTCGATCTGGACACACTTGCTAAATCACTGCTGCTATTAATTTATTCAAACTATAATACATTGTAATAATATGTATAATATGTGACTAATTTTTTACCTAACTTACAGGATCTACGAGTAACGTTGTATATTGGACTTGGTTGCCAAATTGCAAGCTTAGCCTTGCTCATCCCTTCCGGTGTCATTTTCCTGACTTACAAGTAAGAGAATCATGCAATCATTGATAAGTATATGCATAAATAATTATTATATAGGATTAGACCTAATTGTTCTTTTTTAATATATATATACGTGCATGTATAATGTTGGTGTATATATTTTTAGAGAAAATCTTATGAATTGAGTTGTTCTTTAAGGCAAAACAAGGCAAAATAAAGCATTTTTACAATATGCAAGTTTGTTATCGAAATACTTCTGAGTTAATTTTTTTTATTAACCTTTGAAATTGTCGTTTTTTTCACTTTATTTCAAGATATTCTATTACAGATTTCTGAGAAAGCAGCATAGGATTCGTATTCACATTAACTTCTTTGCATCATTCATTCTGAGCAACACAATGGACATTTTATGGACAGTGCTCGTCACATACGACAAAGTAACCAACCCACATGTTACCGACACGTTGATGTACAAAAACCTGGTAAACATTTATTTATTATCTTTTAAACAAGCACCATGACATAAAATTCCAATATAGTTATATAAAATGTATCCCTGTACAAAAGCATAATAAAATATGGGTTCTTTTAACTTTTAAAAGTATTTTAGGCAATCAGTTTGTATTCATAGGAAACCCCTTTTCTTGAAATACATTTACTTTTGAATATCATGAGATGTAATTCCAAGTAATTTAAAATTCTGATCAATATGTTTTTCAGCCCGGCTGCAAATTAATGTCTTTCCTCAAACTCTACTTTAAAAGCACAAACTACGCGTGGATGTTTTGTGAGGGGTTTTATCTTTACAGACTCATTGCAAATGCGTTTTCTCCCCCAAAGAGACTTATTGTCATCTATTTGGCTGGTTGGGGTAAGTTTCGTTGCCTTCTTATAAGATAATTTTATGTGCAATGTAAATGTAATATTTAACAGTCACTTGTTTGAACGTTAACGTTTTACAAAAAAATATTTCAATTCACATTATCTCGTCTATTTGTTGCCCATTAATACACGTGAAAAGTAAATATAGAGAAACCAAACATGTAGACCGTGTACTTTTTTAATGTCTAAGAATATTTTTTTTTCTTCCTTTTATCCGATATAAAGTACTTTTTGGATGCAATTACAAGTCATTTTTTATTTTACGGAAATATTAGAAAAGCATTAATATCATATAACCCAATTAAAAAATAATCATCGACAGTTTAATTACATCCGTTAATGGTATCAACAGATTTGCTTAAATAGTATATTAAACTAAGATGTTTGTACTTTCTTTGCTTCTATTTTAGGTGTTCCTTTTACGTATTGCTTCATATATGTCATACTGCGATTAATTACAGCAAATGAAAGGTAACTATTAAATGTGTATATGCTTGAAGTTAATTGGCTTCTATTTGTGTATTAAGAGGGAAATATCACGAATTAACCGCTAGAAGCAAAAAACGCATTTTCCTTATTAATGTTTGAATATATGATAATTTAGAATTGTCTACAAGGGAAATGAAATAGTTGTTGAATTAAGACGTGTGCACTTAAAGTCACTAGAGCACGGTTTGGGCATTAACATCTAAACTATCCCTAAAAATCTAAATAACTGCGTAATAGAGCATAAACAATAGGTACAATGTGCTAGTTTTGAAGAAAGATGTGCACAAACCAGGACATTTCCAATATATCATTCATTATGAGGGGAAATCATTTTCTTGTCCACAGACAAAAAAAAGGATTTACCTCATATTATATGCATTTTTCATCTTTTAAAATATGTAGTCAAAATGTTTTTAGTGTCAGCCATTTTACATCACATTGCTTTGCTAAGACTCTTACCTAAATCATATTTTAAGATAAATACTTTTCAACCCAATTTTCTGTGCTAATATAGCGTTAATAAACGTGAAATATATATAATTTATTTATTGTAAAGGTCAAGGGTATTTCAAATGTGTTTCTAATATATAATATGAGAGAAAAGCATCAAGCGATGTGATCAGGGACATAAAGCACATGCTTAACATAAGTATGTTAAGTTATAATTATATTTCATAAGTTAGAATTAAATTCCATGCATTCATAAACACTCAGAATTAACTAAAAGAATAATGTAAATAACAGTTCAATGAATCATTTTCTAAATGCATTTTATCATTGTCATGTTATATTACGTAACTTATTTCTGGGCATATAAAGTAAAGAAAGAAATCAATATTGAAACATCAAAAGGACTTCTACTTTATTACTAGTACGTACTACATGTCACGTGATATTACGTGACATCATCACAAATTGCCAGAAAAATAAAAGAAAATGTTTAAGCAGACGACCAGACATCTCTCTAGGGAAATTATCATGTCCAGACAGATATTTGAATAAATCGTATTTAATTTGACACGAACAAGGCTAAATTGTGTAGAATGGGAGAAACGAATGTAAATAAATTTAATCTAGCGTCTTGAAAGTCGGATCCAGGGGAGCGCACCCGGCGCGCGCACCCCTAACGGCCGCGGACCTAGGATTTGTTATGCCTGAAACGCTAATTTTCCTCATTTTTTTAAACTAAATGTTAATTGTAAAATGGCCTGAGCAACATATTCAAAAAGGACTTATATTTAAACCTTCAACCCTTTCAATGATTTTCTAACACTCCCCCCCCCCGGTTGACAAAGTCCACGCCCCCCGCCCCTATGGTCAAATCCCGGAGCCGCCACTGTATATAATTATGCGCTTTATTAAGGCTCATTTAATTAGCAATTTTGGCAATTGGTACACCAATATTGTCTAGAAACTTTACAAATGAGATTTATTGGTGGTTTTGATCTACTTGTTTTATGATAATGACTTTCTTGGACGATTTTGTAAGCGTCATTTTCCGTGAATTAATTATAAGTATTATACCAATGTGATGTAAAGCCTTCGTTTATTGGCTAGAAATTATTATGTACTAAGCATAATATTATGCAATAAAGCTAAGTGTATGAGAGAGAGAGAGAGAGAAAATGAAGTGACTATATATGTTATAACTTCTGACAGACTAAATACATAATTAGTCCCCTACCGGTGTTCACACCGGAGGGGACTATAAGTTTGCCCTCCGTTCGTCAGTCCGTCAGTCAGTCAGTCCGTCAGTCTGTCTGTCTGTCTGGCCGCAAAAACTCTGGATTCTTTGATAACTTAAAAACTATAAAAGCTAGGCGCATGAAACTTGGTACGCGAATAGGTAGCAATGTGTACAATATGCACGTGCAGAATTTAAGTCTCTACCTTTAAGGTCAAGGTCAAAGCATGACCTTGAAGCAAAATCGTGTCCGCCCCATAACTTCGTTATTTGAAGTCGGATTTTATTCTATTTCACAGAAATGATCATCAAAATCATGTCCGGCCCATAACTTCGTTATTTGAAGTCCCATTTTAAAACTATTTCACCGAATCGATCATTATATTGAGACGCCGTGTCGCAAGTATTGGGTCGCTACCTTGAAGGTCAGGGTCACAGCATGATCTTGCAGCAAAAACGTGTCCGGCCCATAACTTTGTTATTTGAAGTCGGATTAATACAACTATTTGACAGATATGATCACCATATTAAGATGAGATGTCGCTGCTTTGCCCATTGTTTGGATCCTGTAGTAACTTAAGTATAAAAGCTATGTTTATTAGACATTTTAAATAAGTAGTTGTCAACGGGTACCATGTGTACATCATTTTGTGACCTCACTAAGCCTGTTTGTTTGTCTGTCCGTCTGTTAAACTGTTTGTTGAAATCCGGAGCATGCTATAACTTAAAAGCTATGTGTCCATTTTGTACATCGTAATTATAGCTTTCTATCTGAAAGTTGAATTAATAATAATGGCAATAAACAGGAGCTTATGATAATTAAAAAAACATTTTTGGCACCGGTAGGGGACTACTGTATTGCCCGCAATACTATTAAATGCTTGTTAAACACTTGAAAGCTCTTCGGTTCTAATGTTCACGCGGTTAAAACGTAATTGATTTTTATTCCACAAGCATCACCATTCTTAAATATGTATTAACATATATAATATATAGGATATAAGCTACTCGATTATAACACTTAAAAAGTAAATTTTCGAAAACCTGTGTTTCTTGTTGTCAACGTGTAGCAGTCGATCTCGTGGTACCTTAATAATATTATGTTTTATTGGTTGGCAATTCATTTTAAACTTGTATTATATCTGTTAAAAAGAGTTGCTTAATCGATAGAGGACATAATAAGGTACCACATAATAAGTTTTGATACACAAAATACGTTGGAAACAAGAAATTATTGTTTTTTGAAAATATTCTTTCTAAGTGTGTTACACGAACATACCTCAGTGGATTCCCTTTAATGTCTGATCAAAAGAAACTGTTTATAAGTACCTTGTAAATATCACAAAATTAACATACCTCTGTAGAACAAAACATATTCTTGCTTTTACTTAATATTGTAATATTAGGAAATTTAATATTTGCTATTTAAGCAAAGCGACACTTTATACGCTCAAATATAGTGTTTGTATGATTAAAACATCGCGAACGTGGTTCATCATATAAATGGAATATATAATTAAAATACTGTATAACTTTGTCATGAAAGAAAGGGGTTATAGGCAACTTATGGATTATTTTCCATTAAAACGTTTTATAAAAAAAACATTGCTGTAAAAATAAATATGTGTGAAATACGAGAAGTAAATCATCCAATGATCAGTAAAACAAAACAAACGGTCAAACTAGCATCCGTTGCAGTGTTCTGAATGTATTTGTTGGGTCGTGTATTATGTTTACAGTGTTCTGAATGTATTTGTTTGATCGTGTATGATGTTTACAGTGTTCTGAATGTATTTGTTTGATCGTGTATGATGTTTACAGTGTTCTGAATGTATTTGTTTGATCGTGTATGATGTTTACAGTGTTCTGAATGTATTTGTTTGATCGTGTATGATGTTTACAGTGTTCTGAATGTATTTGTTTGATCGTGTATGATGT
>Ga0224511_10000199_pt1 | contig 24032 bp, 25 predicted proteins | sample SF_May12_sed_USG_2_FD_169988 | JGI IMG/M metagenome (GOLD analysis project Ga0224511, IMG submission 169988) | Sediment microbial communities from San Francisco Bay, California, United States - SF_May12_sed_USGS_8_1 | ecosystem: Environmental > Aquatic > Marine > Sediment | place: USA...
TATAATCTTCCATTTTAATTGCAGGGGTATGGTTTTTGTACGCTGCGAAGTTGTGTATTTCGTTTAGATTGCTGTCAGGAATTGATGTTTAGGCCTGAACATACAGAAGTACTATACTCAATAACTAATAATTATAACTTAATAATCTTGAAGGAGATTCAGCATGTCAGAAGAAACTAACTTGCCGAAACCAGAGCGGATTCCCTTTTTTCAGCGAATGCTGGATAACCCGTTCCTATTACTATTCATAGGTGTGGCAATGCCCACGGTTTTCTACACTCTTTGGGGTGTTATGGAAGTCGCAACCTTACCTATCGCTAAATAAGAGGAGAATCCTATGAGTTCATTTCAACCCCCTGCTGACCGGATCTGGTGGAACGTTCCTGTTGGTAAGCAAGAAATAGTCTGGACTGGTATTGCACTGGTCTGGTGCTTGATTATGTTTTTTATGATGCCTTACTGGCATGTTTATGGAAAACAAAATCTTTCCACTGAGGCATATCAAACCAATGCTGAGAAATACACTGAAGCTGTAGAGGCTTTTGTTGCAGAATATCAAACTGGTGTGGATGAACAATCCGGTATACCAATTGTGACACCACCTGCAGGTAGTGATATATACATGTTAGGTAGACTGTGGCAGTGGTATCCAATCATTGAACTTGAGAAAGGCCAGAGTTATCGCTTACATCTATCATCTATAGATTGGCAGCATGGATTCTCCCTGCAACCAGTTAACATTAACTTACAGGTCGTTCCTGGTTATGAGATGGTCATTAATGTGGCCCCTGATACGTCGGGTGAATTTACGGTTGTTTGTAACGAATATTGCGGCATTGGTCACCATACCATGCTTGGCAAAATCTACGTGAAATAGGGGAAATTAAAAATGGCACAATTTAGAGTTTGCCCTGATTCGGGCTTTTATTTTGACAAATCTGCTGAGAGCTTGATGAAAGTCAACGCGGTGGCAGGGGTTGTCTTCCTACTTATCGCCGGCCTTTTAGCTCTCGGCGTTATTTTAACTCGCTGGCAGGAAGTTCATTTGCTACCTGCAGACCTGTTCTATCAAGTATTGACGGCTCATGGCATCAATGCGTTGATTTTCTGGGTTATCTTTTTCGAGATGGCGGTGCTTTATTTTGCATCATCGACATTATTGCGAACAAGATTGGCTGCACCTCGTTGGGCGTGGGCTGGTTTTGCACTGATGATCATTGGTGCGGTGATGAATAACATTGCTGTACTACAGGGTAATTCAAGTGTAATGATGACATCCTATGTACCTATGCAGGCAGCCCCTCATTTCTATCTGGGTCTGATTCTTTTTGCAGTCGGTGCTTTGATTGGATGTTTTGTCTTTTTGGGTACTCTGGTTATTGCAAAAGATGACAATACTTACGATGGCTCTATTCCACTGGTTGTTTTTGGTGCTTTGACTGCAACCATTATTGCTATCTTCACTATTGCATCAGGTGCGATCATTCTTGTACCAACTTTCCTTTGGTCTATCGGCTATATCAATCACATTGATGCTGAAATGTACCGTATTATCTGGTGGGCATTGGGTCACTCATCTCAACAGATTAACGTTGCGGCGCATGTATCCATCTGGTATCTGATTACGGGTATCCTGTTTGGTGCGCGTCCAATGTCTGAGAAAGTGAGTCGTTTTGCATTCCTGCTTTACATCTTCTTCCTGCAATTGGCTAGTGCGCATCATATTCTGGTTGATCCAGGTGTGAGCTCTGAGTGGAAGATCTTTAACACCAGTTATGCAATGTATCTGGCTGTATTGGCTAGTATGATTCACGGTTTGACCGTTCCTGGCGCGATGGAAGTAGCTCAACGCTCCAAGGGTTACACTAAAGGTTTGTTTGAATGGTTACGTAAAGCACCATGGGGCAATCCTACATTTTCAGGGTTCTTCTTTGCTCTGATTATCTTTGGCTTCATTGGCGGTATTACTGGTGTTGTTATGGGTACTGAGCAGATCAACCTGATCATCCATAATACGATCTATGTACCAGCGCATTTCCATGCAACGGTAGCAGTGGGTACAACGCTAACATTCATGGCATTAACTTATTTGTTGATTCCAGTGTTGTTTAGACGTGCATTGTTCCTACCCTGGATGGCCAAGTTGCAGCCTTATGTTTTCTCACTTGGCATGACCATTATGATCCTGTTCTTGTTGGGTGCAGGTACACTTGGTGTATCACGTCGCCATTGGGACATGGACTTCACCGGAGCTGCGTTGAGTTTTGACTATCCAGGTACGGCTTATATGATGATGGCCGTTGGTGCGATTGGTGGTGTATTAGGTATCGTAGGCGGTGCTATGTTCCTGATCGTTACAGTCGGCTCATTGCTCTTCGGTAAGAAGCTGGAACCATCAGCAGGTCTGTTCCAGGGCTTCTGTGGTATACCACTGGCTGATTCAGTTTATGACGTTGAACAGCCACCTCGTTTAGAGAGAGCAGCGCCTGCAGAGCATCATGTTGATGGCTTTGAGGCACCGGGAACGTTTGTTCTTGCTCTGGCGTTACTGGTTTGTTTCGTTGTTTACTACGCGATCAACTGGGATTACCTGGCATCTGTCTGGCCAATGGGTTAGTAGTAGTCAGTAGTAATAAAAAGGACGCGGGGTGGCTTTGGCTGCCCCGCGTTTTTTTTGTTTAAAATTTGATGGAAATGCTCTTTCTCTTTTGTGGTAACCTTCCGGCCGTTCGTTTGTTTCAAGCATAGGTAAGCATGAAGATATTTATATTGTTCAGTTTTTTGCTGGCATTGTTGTCTCCCCGGGCAGAGGTTTACGCTAATACCCCGTCAGAGAATAAAACATCTTCCCAACAGCAAATTAACTCAAAAGAAAGCTTTGATTATGATGTAGCGCTTAAAATTAGTCAGGCCGTCATTGGTCAATCGCTTGGAGAATATTCATTTGTAAATGCCGAGGGCGAGCATCTTTCGACAAAGGACTTGTTGGGAAAACCACTGGTATTGAGTATGGTTTATACCAGTTGTTATAAGATTTGTCCGATGACAACCCGGCATTTAGCCAAGGTGGTAGAAAAAGCGCGTGATGCTTTAGGTGAGGATAGTTTCTCTGTCGCTGTTGTTGGTTTTGACACTGCTGTAGATACACCAGAAGCCATGCAGTACTTTGCAAATAAGCAAGGTATTCAAAACAGGGGCTGGCATTTATTGAGTTTATCAAAGGAAGATGCAAAAGCCCTGTCAGATGATACGGGCTTTATCTACTTTCCTTCTGCCAGTGGTTTTGACCACCTGATACAGGCAACAATTGTTGATGCAGAGGGGAAGGTGTATCAGCAGGTCTATGGTCAGGTATTTGACACACCGTTGTTAATTGAGCCGCTAAAAGAACTTGTATTAGGGCGGCCGCGGAAAGACCAAACTTTTTTTTCTGACCTTAGTAATAAAATTAAACTATTTTGTACTACTTATGACCCAGTTCGAGATGGTTATTTTTTTGATTATTCACTGTTTATAGGTATTTTTATTGGAGGGATTATTATCCTGCTTACAGCAGCGTCTATAGTCAGTGAATGGCGTAAAAACAGTCAACACCTTGATTCTTGATGTGCATCATTAGGGTAAGATATTGCAAAATGTTAGAATCTCCCATTCGTTTATTTGAGAGTAATTCCTGTGTTGGTTAACCCTATTAAAAGAGCTTATCTGGCTCTTGAATCCTGGTTTAATATTTCTTTTGGTACGGAATGGAACCCCCTGTATCATCTTGGAACTTTGACGTTTTTCTTCTTCTGGATCATTCTGGTTACAGGTCTTTATTTATTTGGGTTTTTTCATGGCAGTATTGATGGCGCCTATGATTCTGTTGAATATATAACCCACGAACAATGGTATCTTGCCGGTGTTATGAGAAGCCTGCATCGCTATGCTTCTGATGCCGCCATTATTACCATTTTATTGCATATGTTTAAGGAATTTGCCTCTGGTCGTTATCGGGGTTTTCGCTGGTTTTCCTGGGTGTCGGGTTTACCTATACTCTGGCTGGTGGTGACGCTGGGTATAACCGGTTACTGGTTGGTCTGGGATGAGCTGGCGCAATATATTGCTGTTGGTTCAGCCCGACTGGTAGATTCCCTGCCGATAATATCTGGTTCGATGGCGAGCAATTTTCAGGAAGGCGAAATGACGGATCGTTTCTTTATTCTTATTGAGTTCCTGCATTTGTTAGGTCAGCCTTTGATATTATTTTTTATGTTGTGGTTGCACGTTAAAAGAATGTCAAATGTGGATATCAATCCACCCCGTGGTCTGGCTATGGGCTGTTTGATGGCGCTACTGGTATTGTCCTTTGTTAAACCAGCAGTGAGTCATGGACCAGCTGATTTAACTTCCATGCCAACAGTGTTGCAGCTCGACTGGTTCTATTTAAATGCCTATCCGCTGATGGATCTCTGGTCAGAAGGCAAAACCTGGTTATTGGCAACGGCTATCACAATCGTACTAATGTTATTACCGTGGGCTCCACCTAAAAAAGATGGGCCTGCAGCGGTGGTTGATCTTGCCCACTGTAATGGTTGTGAGCTTTGTTTTGATGACTGCCCCTTTGACGCAATTACCGTGCAGGCGCGTACCGATGGAGCAAAATTTGAGAGGGAAGTCGTCGTTAACCCTGATTTGTGTGCCTCCTGTGGTATTTGTATGGCTTCCTGTCCCTCTTCAAATCCTTTCAGGTTGGCTGAAGAAGAGTTGAAAACAGGGATTGATATGCCTGCGCTGCCAGTAGATAAACTTCGCACTATGACAAAAGAAGCGGTAGCCGCAATGACTGGGCCAGCTAATGTTCTTTTGGTTGGTTGTGAACATGGTTTTAATGTTAATCGTTTAGATAACAATGAAACAAAAGGTATTAAGTTAATGTGTAGCGGTATGATGCCGCCAACAATGGTTGAGTATGCTTTGAAGCAGGGCGTAGACGGCATTATGATTGTTGGTTGTCGTCATAATGACTGTTTTTTCCGTTTTGGTAATCTCTGGGTAGACAAACGGTTCTCAGGTGAACGTAAGCCTATACTTAGAAAACGTGCAGACCGTAGGCGTATCCGGGTATTTGGTGGTTCTGAAACAGATAAAAAATCAATTGAAAATGAATTGAGTGTATTTCGCAATGAGTTATTAACACTCAATAGTGAAGCGGGTGATTCATCTGATGGTGCTGAGTCGGGGGTGTCATCTGATGCTTAATTTAGAAAATAAACTGATCAGATATGCTCTACAGGCTATTAATTACAGTGTTTTTATGGGCATGATCTGGTATTTATCTACTTCACCTTCTTATCAGCAGATAGCTGAAGATGAAGCGGTAATAAATATTTCTTTTTCACATGCGGGTGAGACAAAGGAGCCATGTCATAGACGTACTCAGGCAGAGTTGATGAAATTACCGCCTAATATGAGAGCGCCTATGGACTGCTCCCGTGAACGATCACCTATTATCATTGAGGCTTTGCTTGATGGGGATCTTATTTATTCGCAAACGCTGAACGCCCCCGGGATTTATAAAGATGGTAGTGTTGATATCTACCATAGTGTAAAAATACCTGCAGGTAGCCATCGTTTTTCAATAAAAATGGACGACAGTGTTTTAAAAGAAGGTTTTGATTATAAGCTTGATCAAAATATAGAAATTAACCCTGCCAAAATATTGCTGGTAGATTTTAATGCCGGTCAAGGTTTTTTTATTAAATAAACCTATAGTTTATTGATTCTGAGTGTTTACGTTTTGCTCTTCGTCGTCCAGGGTGAAATATTGAATTAGATTAAAGGAAGTAGTAGCAAGCGTGAAGATAATTACAAAAAAAACTATATCGCGATAGGGTAGAGTTTTCCCACGAATTTGTTCTATTTTGGTTAGAATCCAGCTAGAAAAAAAGTACAGTACCAGGCCTGCAGTGGTGAAGTATACAAATTCCATAAGTAAGTCCTATATTGTTAAAACGTATTATCTAAATGATTAAGATGGATATATGTGGAAAACAAACGAATAAATAATAACACCGGTGACTGAAACATAAAGCCAGATGGGCAAAGTCCAGCGTGCAATACGTGGGTGCTTTTTAATGTTGCCTCTTAGAGCTAGCGTGGCGGTTATAATCACCATGGGTATCAAAGTGATAGCCAGTATCACATGCGAAGCCAGAATACTAAAATAAAAATACCTGACCATTCCCTGGCCGGCAAATGGATGAAAGCCAACATTAAAATGATAAGTTAAATATGAAGCCAGGAAAGTACCAGAGACCAGCAATGTGGCGGTCATGCATTTTTTATGTGCGGAAAGATTGTTTACCCTTATAAAGTGATAGCCTGCCAGTAGTAGCATTGCAGCTGTTGCATTCAGGCAGGCCTGGAGATGCGGAAGATAAGGGACTATTGTTTCAAGTGTCACGTTAGATTAATCGGTGTTGGTTATTCTCGGCATCAGATTATACATGCAATTGGTCGTAAATCTCTTTTGAAATTAATGATACAAATAGGTATCCACAGATAAATACTGATAAAAACAATAGTTTGTGAAAATGCCTGGGACGCGAAAAAAACAAAATAGCAAAAGATGCAGTCAGCGGTGTTGATGTCTTACCAGTTCTGACGCCTGACAAATGCGCATCTATAGCGATACAGCACACCGTCATACCGGCATGTTTTTGGCCGGTATCCATGATTTTTTCTTATTGTGACTGCCCAGTTAGCTAACAGCTAATAACTCTGGTTTATTTGCGTTTATCTGTGAGCGATTATTTTTTAAGTGTTTATGAAGTTACTTTAGAGGTAGAAATTTTATTTCTACCTGAATAAGCCGTTAATTCCAGACGTTGTAGATCTTCATCAACCCCAATTTCATCATTGTCGAGGTAACAGCCAGGATCTTCTGCCCAAAAGTTTTCTGTTAGTTGCCAGGCCCGTGTGCGGGTATTACCGCCACAAATGCTGTAATAACTGCAGACTGCGCAACGACCTTCAACTGGGCGATTGTCGAGTTTAAGGCCTGCCATCAATGGGTCGGAAGTGTCCATCCAGATTTCTGAGAAGGGACGTTCTTTGACGTTGCCAATGGTGTATTCCCACCACATGGTGTCGGGATGAACATTGCCGATATTGTCGATATTGGAAATATTCACACCTGAAGAATTGCCGCCCCATTGTTTTAATAATTGTTCAAGGTGGTCGGCGTGCTCGGGTAAATGTTCTCTAGCCCACAGCAACATGTAGGGACCATCGGCATCATTGTTGCCGGTGACAAATTCGCGTTTTCGCCCTGCTTTGACATCTTCAAGACAGGTATTAAAAATTAAATTCATCGCTTCACGCGTCATTTGATGGTGCAGATCATCGCGCCGGTTTTTGTTGCCACGGCCCGCATAGTTAAGGTGTGACAGATAAAATTTGTCGATGCCTTCATCGTCCATGAGCTGGAGCAATTCGGGCAGATCCTGTTTATTATCCTGCGTTAGGGTGAAACGCAGCCCCACCTTAATGCCTGCATCGTGGCATAATCGAATACCGTTTAATGCTTCATCAAAAGAACCCTGCTTGCGTCTGAATTTATCGTGTGTTTCACGACTACCATCAATACTAACGCCAACATAGTTATAACCCACATCAACAATGTCCTGAATGTTATCTTCAGAAATGAGTGTGCCATTGGATGACAGGCCAACATAAAAGCCCATGTCTTTGGCGCGATGAGATATATCAAAAATGTCAGGGCGCATCAGTGGTTCGCCACCCGAGAGTATGAGTACCGGAACACCAAAATTTTTGAGGTCGTTTAAAACACCGTACACCTGCTCTGTATTCAACTCACCGGGAAAATCTTTATCGGCAGAAGTGGCATAACAATGTTTGCAGGTCAGGTTACAGCGACGTATTAAATTCCAGATAACAACCGGGCCAGTTGGCTTGCGTGGTGCTGATATCTCAGTGGGATTGACCAGTTGCTGCATGTATTGTGAGATGCGAAACATTATATTTATCCTTTGTCTTTCAGGCGTAAACCTGTTTTCTTGAGAATTTTTGTGCTGAACAGGATATCGTGCTTGTGTGCTTTATCACCTAATAAAGAGGCGATTTGATCAACTTTATCCAGAACTTCTTCATGATTATGACCATGTACCATAGCAAATAAATTATATGACCATTCGGGCAGAAAACGTGGGCGCTGGTAACAATGTGTGACCATATCGAGCTGGCCGAGTTGCTCTCCTACTTCATTGATGATGGCGTCATCGACATCCCAGACAGACATACCGTTGGCGGTATAACCCAGTTTGTAATGATTGGGTACAACGCCGATGCGACGAATACGATGATCCTGTTTCATGGCATTCAGTCTGTCCATCAGTAGCTGGGTTGGAATATCCAGATGATCGGCAATCTGGCGATAAGGTTCAGCCACTACGGGCAGGCCAGATTGTGTGGCCATGATAATGCGGCGATCCAGTTCATCAATATCCAGTGTATTATTTTCTATTGCCTGAGTCATAGTCGGATTGAGCTTCAGGCTTTAAAATGCAGGCCGACAAAAAATTCCTTTTCTTTGGGCATGTTGTAGACGGAAATACCTGTGGTTTTTTCAATAGCGTTGAGCGTATCGTTAAGGTCTTGCTGTGTTTCAGTGGCCAGTACAAACCACATATTCATTTCATGATCACGCTGGTAGTTGTGTGCCACCTCGGCAAAGGCGTTGACCTGCTCGGTGATCTGGTCAAACTGATCTTCAGGCACTTTCATCGCACACAAACTCAGTGCGCCACCCATATTGACGGCGTTGTACATGGGGCCAAAACGAGTTAACAAGCCACTATCGAGCATATTTTGAACGCGATTGATTAATTCATCTTCGCTGCTATTCAGGGTTTCAGCCAGTCTGGCAAAAGGGCGCTCACAGACGGGGAAATCATACTGCAGGGTATTGATAATGTCTTTGTCCAGCTGATCCATCGAAAACCTGTTTGGGCTAATGCTTTAGTTCCTGATCGATGATCTTACGATATATTGCGCCGCGTTGCTTGAAACGGCGACCACTAAATAACACGGTATGGGGGATATTCTCGAGGTTGAGGCCTTCGGTCATGTCGTCAATGCATGCCAGGACTTCTTCTCGACTGCGACCGTGTACCATGCAAAACAGGTTGTAGGGCCATTCAGGTAGCATGCGGGGACGTTGATAGCAGAGGGTGACGCAATCCTGGGTTCCCAGTTTCTGGCCAATGCTATCTACCTGGTCGTCGGCTACATCCCATACCACCATGGCGTTGGCTCGATAGCCGAGTTCATGGTGACGTACCACAATGCCAAGGCGTTTAATGATGCCACCTTCAACCATAGTTTTTAGTTTTTCGATGACCAGTTGTTCAGACCACCCCAGTCGTTCGGCAATTTCCTGATAAGGACGAGCGACCAAAGGCAGGCCGCTTTGAATAATTTCAATTAAATCTTCAGCACTGGCTAGTTGTGCCTCGGCTGTAAATGCTTTGGGTGTTGAATTTGAGGAGCCTGTTTCAATTTTATCGATGTCCTCGTGATCATTTAAATTCATGCGAAAACCGAGGTCGATATGGTATTCCTTGACCAAAGGCAGAGATAAAACTTTGTAGCCCGTTTGTTTTTCTATGCTATCGAGCGTGTCCTGTAAGCTTTCAGGGTTTTCTGCCGTGGCCACGAACCATAAATTGAAATCGTGTTCGCGCTCGTAGTTATGATTGACCTGTTGATAAGTGCTCACCTGTTCAGCCACCTGTTTGAGCTGATCCACTGGAATGGCCATAGCTGCAAGCGTACTGACACCAACGGTATTGGGACTGAAAACAGGACCAACGCGGCTGACGGCACCTTTGGCCTGTAGTTCTTTTAGTTTCTCAATGACTACTTCTGTGCTGGTATTCAAGGCCTTAGCAATCTGCTCGAACGGCATTGGATTCAACGGAAAATTTCGTTGAAAATCATTGAGTAATTTTTCAGTAAGATCTTCCACTTAAAGCCCTGTTTTATGTGCGCGTGAAGTTGAGAAAATACCGCTGGGTTTTCTAGCCGGTAGTCTTAAAAGCTCTTTAAAGCTGTCTGTATTGTATACGACCAGTTGATCATTATCACGAATTGAAGCCCAGACTTCTTCACCACGGGGTTCAAATTCCATGTGTAAAACACCTTTGCCCGGCTGTAATGTTTTGATGATATTCAGCGACTGGGTATCGATGACCTGTAGGGTATCGTTATTTGGAATAGCGAAATTGACCCAAACATGCCGACCATCAGGCCTGGCCATGACAAAAATGGGTTGACCGTGAACTTTTATGCGGCCGGCCTCGCTCCAGGTCTGGGTATCGATGACCAGTACTTCGTGCCGTCCCACAGCGGGTACAAAGGCAAAGTTGCCCGCCATTGCCCAGCCCTCGAGATGGGGCATTTTGTAAACAGGCAGTTTCTGTTCACCCTTGCCATAGTTGTCCAGTATGCGTTTGACTCCTTTATCGAGGTTCCACAGATCGAGTAAGGCCATGCCATCTTCACCAAACAGGCCGGCGATGTAGTAACGACCATCAGGAGAGATCAGGGCATCGTAGGGATTACGTCCAATGTCCTTAAATTTTTGAATCTGTGGTTTGTCTGGTTGTGACATATCGAGCACCCAGATTTCATCGGCATCCCACAGGCTGAAGACAAATTTCTGCCCGGGAGCATCGACCAGACCAATGACTTTAGAGGTTTGTTTGTTATTGCCATAGGAGGCGGGTATATCGACGACCAGATCCAGTGTTTTGGCGTCGAATATTTTAACGCCGCCGGGGGTGTAGTTGGAAACCGCGACCAGACTGCCATCCTGTGAAATAGCTCCGCCAATACTGTTACCAGCTTGCAGCTTACGTTTAACTATTTTCTGGGCGAGTATGTCTACCTTGGTGAGGCCGCCATCACGACCAAAGATGTAGGCAAACTGTTCATCACGGGAATAAACTGCGGAGGCGTGGGATAAATCACCCAGACCTTCAATGCGGCCCAGGCTGGAATTGGTGGTTGTTTCAATAATCTGGATACTACCGTTGGCACGTTCAATGACCAGGCCAAGGTCACCCGTACCGCGAGCGTTAGCAGTTGTGGTAAGTGCGGCTATGCCTGCAAGAAGCAGGAGGTTAAGCAGTGCAATGCGAATCATTAATTAATGCCTTGTTTAAGCTGATTTGCTATCCATAAGGCATCTTCTTCAGATAGCATGGTCTTCCATCCTGGCATGGCGGTATTGGGGTGTCCCTCAAGAATGGTGGTCACCAGATAATCGGTGGGCTTTTCTTTTATTATTTCAGGTAGCAGTGCAGGGCCGAGGCCGCCCTTGAGCGTCATACCGTGGCAGGAGCCACAATCCTGTTTCAGTAGATGTGTCAGTTCGCCCTGGCGAGATGATGAAGGTTCTGCCAGTGCTAGCCCTGAAATACCCATCAGGCTAGCTATGAGCAGCGGTGTTCTTCGCATAAGTTGTTTCTTCTAGTGTCTGCTGGAACCAGTCTAGCTCATCAGCCAAAGCGACGACTTTACCAATAATAATCATGACAGGCGCCTTTAGACTGGATTTTATAACCGCATCGTGCAATTGATCAAGTTGTGATAGAACGCGCTGTTGATTGTTTGTAGTGCCGTTTTCGATTGCTGCAGCGGGTGTTGACGAATCCAGGCCTGCATCGATGAGCGCCTGTGTAATTAGCGATAAATTACCGACACCCATGTAAATAACCAGTGTACAGTCGGGGTCTGCAACACGTTGCCAGTCTATATCCAGTGGCTCATCATTTTTAAGGTGTCCGGTGATAAAACGTACACTGCGGCTCATGCCTCGGTGAGTCAGTGGAATGCCGCTGTAGGCACTGCAACCAGAGGCGGCGGTAATGCCTGGCACTACTTCAAATGCGATATTGTGCTGTTTCAGGGCAAGTACCTCTTCGCCGCCACGACCAAACATATAAGGGTCACCACCTTTCAGGCGCACTACGTGACGACCTGATTTGGCGAGATTGACGATGGTTTCATTGATCTGGTCCTGCGGTACACAATGTTTACCCACTTCCTTACCGACAGAGACACGGCTGATACCAGCGGGGATTAAATCAAGAATGTCAGCCGAGACAAGGCGGTCATAAACAATGACATCAGCTTCCTGAAGTAAACGTACTGCTTTTACGGTCATTAGTTCGGCGTCTCCAGGTCCAGCACCAACCAGTGAAACGAAGCCTTTATTTTTCATTAAAAAATCACCCGTAGTTAAAAAATGACGAGATTTCTGCCGCCAATTATGCAGCCTCACATGAGCGCAATATTGGCTTGATTAGGGTTGTATGTCATTGATTTAGGTCAAGGGGTACAATGGTAGACTGATTCTAAAGCGGAAACAACCTGAGTTTTAGTAATGACTTAAGAAAATCAATAGTTTACAGGTGTTGTTGGGGTGTTTTTATAAGCCAGAGTTCTTATTTTTTGGATACAGGGACGTGACAGTTATCGCAGTAAAACAGGGGGAAAGCGTAAGCACTATTATGGCAACCAGCGCTACCACAATACTGTTCCTCAATGTTTTTTTGCATGGTTATTTTATTAGCACCCTTCTTTTCTATGAATACTTTTGGGTGGCAGTCAGCGCATTTATAAATTTCTTCATGGAATTTATGTGGATATATAACATGACCTAAACCTGCTTTCTTCATGTTTTCTATATCTGATTCCATGATGATTTCATTAAGTTCGCCAGCAAAAGCTGGAATTGAAAATAGTAAAATTATGATTGTTTTTATTAAATGCATGGTTATAGTTTTTACAAATTATTTTGGTTAATTATTTTTTTATAATTGTTAGGAAAGTTATATAACTATGTTTAGTTAGTTTTGGGGTTACGTGTTATCACTTTGCCTCGGATGGGGAAGCCTTTTGTATGACTATGGCAGCGTGCGCAATCGGCCAGGGGAAAACTAACTTTGTCATGGCAGCGTGCACACCATTTTTTTTCTCGGCTAATATCAGTCATGGTGACGGGGTTTGCACCCGCTTTATCTTTAAAAATTGCACCACCTTTTGTTTTATGGCATACATTGCATTGTAGCCAGTAACTATGAATCTCATGTGGAAAAATGACATCAGGAAAACTATCGGATTTGCTCTTGAACAGGATTTTGGTTTTTCTTGATTGTATTTTTGTTATATCCGCATTAGGAGCCAGACTCCAGAGGGGATCAACGATCTTCTTTTCAACTGCTCCGGCCCAATCTATTAGACCAAATCTGTCCAACGGCAGGCCGCTTTTGGATAGGGCTAATGGGTGATCTCCGGCCCCAATTTGTATAGTCTTTGCATAAGGTATCGTATCGTTTACCCATGTATTACTTAAGTTAACAGGAGTTGTTTTTTTGGAATGTTGAATTGCACCAGCTGTCCATCCAGGTTCCTGGAAATGACAGCGTTCGCATTCCAATGGCCCCCATGCGATTACGCCATTATGGCATTTGCCACATGTTTCCTGTTTGTCGCTAATACTTTCCATGCTCATTTCATTGCTTCCAGCTTTAAGCTTAAAAATATCTTCATGACATACATTGCATCGATAACGAATCCGATGAAACCAGTGGGGGAAAACGACATCACCAACATTAGCTTGTCGCATAGCATCGGCTTTTTTATTGATGATGATATCGCCGTATTCAGCATTAGCGAATGATGCTGTTAGAATAAAACTACAGGTGGAAAGAAAAATAATAAATATTATTTTTAAGTTTAACCACACACAAAAAATTCCAACTTTACTCATGTTGATTAAAAAAACAGGTGTAGAATAATTCTACTCCTCAAGTTCTTCAAGTTCTTTGCTGTTAGTAATGTTCCACTTTCTAGCTGCGGCTACAGCCTTCTTTAGTAACTCTGTGGATTCATGGAAGCCGTCTGAAGCAGCTTTAAAGTCTTGCTCAGCCTTAGTTCTTCTTTCTATGGCCTGTTTAATAAATGCAAGTGCTTCTTCGCCTGCATCACCTTTATCAATGCCCCATTTTTTTGCCCTGGCAAGATAAGTATCGTTGATAATATGTGCGCTTTCCATATCATCTTTGATCTTCTTTACTACTTTATCTTTAGCGTGTGATATTTTTATAGCCTTTTTGATAGAGGTATTAAGCTTGCGTAGTGCTAGATAAGCATCTCTATAATTTTTATCATCAATCAGTTCGGCTATGTCATCTTTGCTTTTTCTGGCAAGTTCTAATATTTTAATGGCTTCAGTATTTCTACTTTCCATAATTTTTTGTGCGCTGGTTCCTTTGAGAAGTCGCTGGTCGATATAATTAAATTGACGTATGACCATGCGCTCCAGTTTTTCCTGGGACATCTCGGGGACGGAGTTGTTTTTCTCTTCAGCAAGCAGCGTGTTACTGCTAAATAACAAAAATAAGCCAATTGCATTAAGTGTTAGATGTTTTACAGTCATCAGATTTAACCCTGCTCATTTAAAATTTTAAAGAGTGCAAAGACACGAGATATCCATTTGTCTTTGCACTGATTCTCATACATATTAATCGAATATGCAGTTCTCACTCTTTTTGCAGGCTTCCACTTTCTTTTTATCATGGCAGCGAGCACAGTCCTCCAATGGGAAAGCAACTTTACCGTGGCACTCTCCACAGTATTTACCTTTGCCCATTTCTTTCATAGTCATTTGGGTGTTACCCGCAGTTCGTACGAAACGTTTTGGGTGGCAACTTTTACAATTTAACCACCAGGTGTGCAGCGTATGAGGGAATACCACATCGGCAAGCGTATCACTTTTAGTTTTGATCAGGATATCTTCAACATCCTTTTCGCCTTCTTCATCAAATTCATAGTGAACAGGTGATTCATACAGAGGGTTTTCAGGGTCGATGGAACCTTTGGGTAGGGCGATACCATCCCTGGTTAATTTAACCCAGTCAATGAGGCCGTATTTATCTTTGGGTAATCCAGGCATTCTTAAAGCTTCTGGTTGCCATCCCGCTCCCCATTTATGTGCGCCTTTAAGTTTTCGGCCGTCACCTTTGCCTGCGATCTTGCCGCTTCTGCCTGCAAATAAAATATTTTTTGGTTTCGCTGCTTCCTGTTTTTCTACCTTGGCTTCATTTTTATCCTGGTCAAGGGGGTAAAAATGGCAGACATCACAGTCTAGAGGATCCTGGGCAATGCCACCGTCATGGCACATACCGCATTTTTCACCTGCACTAATGGCATCCATATTAACGACATTTCCACCTTTTTCAGTTTTAAAAGTGTCTTCATGGCATACCTTGCAGCGAAAGCGAATTCTATGGAACCAGTGGGGGAAGAGGATGCCATCTACTTTTCCTTTTCGCATACCTTCTTCTGTTTTGTTCATGATTACGTCACCATAAACCAGTTCTACTTTTTTCTTTGGGGAAGTTGTTTTAGAGGGGGTATTGTTGTTGGGGGTCTTTTCAGCTTTGGCTGCTTTTTCGGCGGTATAGGCGGAACCGCTAAATAAAAAAGTAAGAATAATTATTGCCTGTAATTGCAGCTTTATACGGTTCAACTTTAGCATCACGCACCTCATATTTTTCAATTGTATCTTTATCACAGGATTCAATTGATTTGTTCTATTTTTAGATTTATTAAATTGTTGGTTTAATGCAGAAGTAGTGTGCATCTGTATAATGCCTAAGCGATGCTTTTTATAATCATTATATAAACAGATTATTCTTATTTAGACTGATTATAACTCTTATTTTCTTCTCTCCAAACCCTCGAGAAACAATCTAACATTGAATTCAAATTTTGTCTTCTTTTCTGGTGTGGCTTTATATACTTCTATGTGGTTGTAATGATTTAAATCAATCTATTTAATATTTCAGTCTAGAATTTATCTAAAAGATGCATTATTGTCCTATCGGGTGGTGATAAGCGAAAAATGATTCTATTAGTTATGAATGATTTTAATGTATGCTTGGATGGTCGTTTGGTTAAAAATTAAGGGTTGTTATGTAAAAATGAGTGAAACATCTATTCATAATAAAGATATTCAGATTTACAGAAAGCTGATTGGTATGTCACAGGCACAATTGGCCTCTATTCAGAGAAGATTGGCATCGGATTCTGGAAGGCTGGATAAGTGGTTGTTTCTATATAGAAATATACAGATAAAAAAGAATATATTAAAAATTTTAAAAATGAAAGAGAGTAGAATTGGTGAACAGGCGTCTTTAGCGGAGATGATGGATGATTATCGAGCGCTAGAATCCAGCTGGCAGGATGTTAAAAAAGAAGAATTAGATTATATTCGTCTAATTGTTCATGGTCTACGTGACGTGACAGAGAAGGAAGGCCTGGATTAATAGAGAACTGCTGTTAAGTTTTCATGTTTGAAAGGATATTGAAACATGGTTGTTATTTAGAGTATATAGGGTAGCATCTCAGGCTGCCTTTTGTTTACTGGATTGTTGGAGGTATTATGAAGCTGAAAATTGAAACAATGGACTGGATGATATGGATCCTGTTTATTTTACCGCTATTTATTTTGATATTTTCCATATGGGGTGTTGAAGAGGGGCTGCTATCTCTATTCTTAATACCTATAGTGATTTATCTGAAAAACATGTTTATTGAGAACCATTTTTCCTGGAAACCTTCCTATAGTGTTGGTATTGAAAATTTTGATAAGGATCATCAAAAACTATTTTCTCTTATGCTGGATATGTATAGGGCACTCAATCATCTACCGAGTAAAGAAGAGGCCAGGGCTGTACTTGTAGAGCTTAAAGAATATACAGAAACTCATTTTACCCGGGAAGAAGAATTGATGAAGAAGCATGACTATCCAGGTTATGAAGAGCATTGTGCTCAACATGCGGAGATGAAGCAAAAAATTGATGAGTTTCAATCCCACTTTGAGGAAGAGGATGTTTCTGTATCAAAAGATATACTTCATTATTTAGAAAATTGGCTAATCTGCCATATTCGTGTAACTGATAAGCAATATACTGACTTTTTTAATTCTAAAGGTGAACATTAACAGGGAAATTACAGGCTGTAATTTAATTTTATAACTGGAGGTATTATCTTGATAAGATTTTATTTTAAAGTTGTATATAACCTGACTTTTTCTTTTTTTCTTTTTGCTATTCCTGTGGACGCCCTGTCCAAAGAATACAAAGTTGGTATGGAAGGCTGGGAATTTAATCCTGCTAGCTTGACGATCAAGCCTGGGGATGAAGTTATCTGGATTAATGATGATGACACCAGGCATAAAATTTCTTTTGAAGATGAGTCACTGGGTGGACCTACGCGAGACCATGTTCATAAATTTAATGTAGGTGACAAATTTCATTTTAAATTCACTAGGGTGGGGCAGTATAAATATATCTGCACCACGCATGAAGGCCAGGATATGGTCGGCGTGATCATCGTAGAAGAGAAATAATTTGTTTGAACAAAATTAAGTTAAGTCAATAACTTAAAGTGTTTTTTGCTCGAATATCAAAATATCAGAATTTATTAATGCTCAACAGACCTTGATGTAGATCAATCCTAATTGTTTTTAACTGCGTATAAAAACAACCATTAAATTATTTTAGATGTAACCAGTCGCAATAATTTTGCAGATGGAGTTGAAATTAAGGTGAGATCACATGATGTGATTGCAGGTTATCCGTTTGGTTGTAGGTATGTTGGAAAATACAAAACCGAATAACAGGCAGTATGCAATTGCATATTAATTTCTATCTATCGCTGGTGCAGCGTTTTTATGATGTATTTTTATGACTGATACGCAGAGTGGTGACAACCCCCTAAGCAAGAAACGCCATGGTTATGGTATCCAGACTCCCGGCACTAGAGGTGTTCCAGGGACGAAGCGCTATGCTATGGCCATTGATCTCAGGAAATGTATCGGTTGCATGTCCTGTGTGGTTGCCTGTAAATCAGAATTTGGTACACCATTAGGTGTTTGGCGAACCTGGGTAAAAGTCGCTGATAAAGGCGTTTATCCAAATACACGACGTGTTTTTATGCCGCGTTTATGTAATCACTGCGATTACCCTATCTGCGTACGCAACTGCCCAACTCAGGCCACATTCCGGCATAAAGATGGTTTTGTCCTGCAACGTTACAATCGATGCATTGGTTGTCGTACCTGTGTTGTTGCCTGTCCTTACAATGCTCGTCATCTAGTTCCTGCAAAACGTACTGATAAAAACCTGCCGCATTTGGTAGTAGATAAATGTACTTTTTGTATTCATCGTGTCAAAAGAGGTGTGCTGCCTGCCTGCGTTCAGGCCTGTGTGGGTGGTGCGAGAATTTTTGGTGATCTCAATGATCCAGCGAGTGAAGTTTCAAAAATTGTTTCAAAAGAGCGGGTCACAGTATTGAAACCAGAGTTAGGTACGAGTCCATCGGTATTTTATATTGGTGGTGACTGGGAAATTATGGATGAGCCGCACAGTTATGAAAATAGAAGTAACCAGCTTAAGGAAGAATTTAACGACTTTAAACGCAATCATGAAGGTGATGCCTTTGGTGATATTGTGGAGGGTGAGTCAACCATGTATCACGTGGCTAAAAATATGACTGACTTTATAGCTTCAATACCACATAAAGCCAGTGATGTTCTTAGTGCATTTAAACGATTATTTTTTGAGTAGAAACGACAACAATGCAAGAAAGTGTAATTACATATAATGCCTTTCACCACGTAGCGTGGGGGACGCCTATTTCAATTTATTTCTGGCTAGTTGGGGCTAGTGCAGGCTCGTTTGTTATATCGAGTTTTGGTTGGGTGTTCGGTATCAAACGCTATAAACCTTTAGCGCTGACAGCTTCAGCGCAGGCTATTATCTTGTTAATGATTGTGCCTGTGTTGTTAATCTGGGATTTAGGTAAGCCGGTTCGATTTATTTATCTTATGCTGCCGGGTTACTGGCATAGTACAGGTCCTATGGCCTGGGGTACGGTGCTGATTTTCTCCTACCCAATTTCAATGATTATTTATACTATTTTTGTGCTGAAAAATAATCAGATTTGGGCCAAGGCGTTTGGTATTGTCGCTATTGTCCTGGCCTTGTCAACGCATTGGTATACCGGTGTGGTGATGGAGCTTAATCCTGGTCGTTATATGAATCACACCGCGCTAGCGCCAATACTATTCCTCACAGGTGCATTTATTTCAGGTATTGGTTTATTGATTCTGATTCTCTGGGTTCAGAATATGTTTGTCGAAGCCAAAAAACGAATTGACTGGTCGTTGATTGAAGAAATGGCTCAATACATGATGTATGGCATCGTGTTTGACTGTTTCTTGCTGTTCCTTGAATTTATGCAGACCTTGTACGGCAATCGAAGTGAAATATTAAGTCATGAGTTGTTGATGGGAGTATTCCGCTTCCCCTATCTCTGGCTGGAAATTATTATGGGTTTGCTTATCCCGTTATTTATTCTGGTCTCACCACTGAAGAAGGAAAGGTATGGAGTGATCCTGGCTTCTTTCCTTGTCGCAATTGGTGTCTATGGTATGCGCGTTTGGTGGGTTATGGGCGGTCAGTATATGCAGTCATTCTATTGAGGTAACAGAAGTAATGTCAGATATTAATAGACGTGATTTCATGAAGCTGAGTGCAGCCGCAGCTACAGCAGCGGCTTGTCCCGGTTTGGTCACGGCCATGGAGCTTGAGCTTGGTGGTAAAGATTTTCACCAGATAAGAACGTTTCATGCGCGTAATAGAAAACCTTATTTGTGTACCATGTGTCCTTATTTTGATGGTGGTTTTACTTTTGAAGAAGGTGGGCAAATACTGAAAGCGGAAGGCAATCCTGATCACATTGCATCAAGAGGTAAGTTCTGCGCTAAAGGTTTGGCATCTTTCTTTAGTGCTTCTGATCCAGACAGAATATTGACACCGCTAAAACGCATAGGCGCACGTGGTGAAGGTCAGTGGCAACAAATTAGTTGGGATGAGGCCATCGCTGAGGTTGCTGCCAGGGTGCAGACAGCCCTAGATGAAAATGGCAAAGATAGCGTTTATCTGAATGAAGGTGCATTTAAGGACGGTGCTACGGTTCGGTTTATGGACACTATTGGGTCGAAATCAGTTGTGCGTAGTCGTTTCCCTTCCCTGAGTAATGCGGCCAAGCAAACAGCACTTGAAAAATCGCTGGGTGTAGATTTTACTTTTCCTGATTTAGAAAATACAAAATATGTACTGAACTTTGGTGCCAATATTATGGAAACTGCGTTGCCATTGGCGCAGCGCTTAGCCGATGGAATGGTGAATAACCGGCTCAAACTGGTTACCTTTGATGTGCGTATGTCTAATACTGCGGGTCGAAGTGATGAATGGATACCAGTGTTCCCGGGTAGTGATGGTATTGTTGCCCTGGCTATGGCCAATGTGATTATGCAAAAAGGCCTGGCCGATACTAAATTTATTGATCGTTGGACTAACTATTCCAGTAAAAGGTTAGCGAAACATTTGGCGCAATTTACGCCTGCGATGGCGGAACAGGCGAGTGGTGTACTGGCCACAGACATTAGCAGGATTGCGGTAGAGTTTGCCAGGTCAACACCGGCAACTGTATTTAGTCAAAATGGCGTGAGTTATCATCAGGGTGGGATTGATGGTGAAGCGGCCTGCTTATTACTTGCCATTATTACGGGCAATATTGATAACGAAGGTGGCGCCTGTTTACCACGTCGCTTTGATATTGCATCTTTGCAGCCGACACCCAAAAGGAAGGGTAGCGTTGCCAGGCAGTTAAATCATACTTTCCCATTTGAAGTAAAAGAGGGTAAGCGTCAACTGCAGGTATTGTTTAATCACATGAGTAACCCGGCTTATTCATCGCCGGCTTCCAGTGTTTGGCGTGAAGTGTTAAAGGATGAAAAACTGATTCCTTACATCGTTGATTTCAGTCCTTTCATGAGTGAAACCACCGAACTGGCAGATATTATTTTGCCAGATGTTGTCGGTGTGGAACGTGATGATGTTGCCAGTAGTCCAACTTCCTTATTGCCATGGGTGAGTATGACCGTGCCGAATGTTGGCGTTAAAGGTATGGCGAAAGATGTTCGCATGACACTTAAAGCGATTGTCGAAGCCATCGATGCCGATGGCAAACGTGGCATGAAAGAATACTGGGCATTCAAGAATGCTGCTGACTGGGTTAAGCAGGAAGTTGAAGCAACCAAAGGACTGGAGAAAGGATATAAGAAATTAAAATCAAAAGGTGTATTTCCTGATTACGGAAAAATAGATCTTGATACACGAAAAATTATGAGTAAAGGTGAGGTAGTTACAGGAGCCTATAATACATTTAAGAAATCAGGCTTTGCTACAGCTTCTGGGAAAATTGAGATACGTAAACCAGCATGGAAGGTCAACCCTCGTCACGCTGCAATTAAGCCCAATGAATTTGTACTAAGTACCTTTAAGGTGGCGTATCAAACCTTGTCTTTAACTTCTAATCTTAAATATCTCTCTGAGCTATGGCATTCCAACCCATTGTGGATTAATAAACAAACCGCAGTGAAGCTGGGTATTGGTGATGGTGAGTTGGTCAGGGTTATTAGTGATGTCGGTTATCTGGTGACCAAGGCCTGGTTGACTCAGGGTATTCATCCACAAGTACTGGGTATTTCAACTTCTGTGGGTCGTACTGCTTATGGTCGAGTGGCACAGGCTAATCCTGATATGCGACCCAGTTATCCGCAGCAAGGCCAGCTGGAAGATCCTGATATTAATCATAACGTCTGGTGGCGTGATGGTGGTACTAATCCCAATGATATTATTCCTGTATCTATCGATCCGGCCAGTGGTGTACAGGCGTGGAATGATACTGTGGTGACGCTTGTACCGGCTGAGGCAGGTGATAACTACGGCGATATCAACGTGGATAATGCAAAACATTATGCTATTTATAAAAAAATGATGGGGCAGGCATAATGTTCAGGCAGAGTAACAATAATATGATGATGGGAGAATGTTAGTTTGAAATTCCTAAAAACTAAAAAGGGGGTCATTATCAGTGTTAGTGTTGCACTGCTGGTTATTTTTTTTATTACTGTTTTGAGCTGGACTAGTAGTCGCTTTACTCGAATTACTATTTGTCAGACCTGTCATGAAATATTTGTTGATATGGCAGAGTATGAGCCTGTTGGTAAGGCCAGTGAATCAATAGAAGATTTCAATCCCACCAAACTATTTGAAGCAGAAGCTTTTGATGTTACCGTCGGTTGTGCTGAGTGCCATGCTTATCCTTATGAGGAATACCGTGGGTCAGCACATTACGACAATGATCTGGATGTTCGCCCCGGTTGTGTTGGTTGTCATGAGCCGCATAGTGTAAGAGAAATTCTTGCCTGGAAATTCTTTTATCTCAACCAGGGTAGCTTAGGAGAAAGTCCTTTCCATGCCATTTCAAACAGTTTGCGTGATATTCCTGAGTGGGAAAAATTACGCGTTAAACTGGCAGGTAAGGCACGACAACAAATGCTAGATGATAATAGCGCCAAATGTAAAGTGTGTCATAAGACAGATAGTGAATGGTTTAATGATATTAAACGTCACCAAATTATGTTGAAGGAAGGTAAAAAAACCTGTATCGAATGTCATTATAATCTTGTGCATGATGATGTTGATTGGCATGAGTCGCTTGAATCACTTGAAAAACAATAAATGAAAATGATAGATCAACAGGGATGTTGGTTAATTATTTTTAAATTGTCTGTAGTTGTAAATTTTCCTATATCGTTCCTAACAAGCACGTTTTATGTGCTTTCTATAAATTCATTGGTCAGTATTAAGTAAATAAGAATATTCTTTTATATTTATGTGTTTGAATTATTAAACTGATGCTAAGAATGCATCAAACTTTAAAATTAATAGGGTGCTTAACTGATATTTTTAAATAAAGTTTAAAATAATAAATAGTGTTTTAAATGGTGTGGCTGATTATTCAACTGTTCTAATATTGAATTGTCTTGATCCAGGTCAATCCTGTAATTTTGCTGTTTTTATGTGACTTGATATGAGTCAATAATTACAGCTGGGATATGTATTAATTTTCACCATATTGTTTTTAGGGTTATAGCGGTTAAGACTGTAGACTGAGGTTGTGCGCTTAGAAAAGTTAAGAAAACAAAACAAATTCGGTTGTATTTGAATAATTGAGTCAATAAAAGGGGTTTTAAACATGAAGAAAACAGCAGGTATTTTACTAACATCGCTCGCTGCTAGTTTACTAGTAGTTGGCGGGGCATCAGCTGCAAAATTGCAGCCGATACCAAAACTTTCAAAGGCACAAATGGATGAAGCATCAGCCATCTATTTTGATCGCTGTTCTGGTTGTCACGGTGTACTAAGGGGTGGCGCAACAGGGCCAGACATTAGGCCAGAACAAACACGTAAAAAAACTTTGGCAAAATTAGAAAAGATTTTGTATGAAGGTACTGAGGGCGGTATGCCAGGTTGGGGTAAAGATGGTTATATGACCCGAGCTGAAACTAAAATGTTGGCGAAATATTTACAGATTGAAGCACCAACTCCACCTGCGTGGGACATGAAGAAAACTATGGCTTCATGGGAAGTTCTTGTTCCAGTTAACAAACGTCCTACTAAAGCACCCAACACCAACTGGCAGAATTACTTTGGTGTGGTTCAACGTGATGCTGGTTTAGTGACCATTGTTGATGGTGATACCAAGAAAAAACTGGTTACTCTGGAATCAGGTTTTGCTACTCATATTTTGAGAACATCTTCAACAGGTCGTTACCTGTATGCGATTGGTCGTGATGGTAAGGCCAGTATGATGGATATGTGGGCAACACCACCTAATCTTGTTGCTAAAGTTAGAACTGGTATTGATGCGCGTTCAATCGATACTAGTAAATACAAAGGCTTCGAAGATAAGTATGTGGTTGTAGGTAACTACTGGCCTTCACACTATGTGATCCTGAAAGGTGACACACTGGAGCCAAT
>Ga0224511_10000200_pt1 | contig 24013 bp, 24 predicted proteins | sample SF_May12_sed_USG_2_FD_169988 | JGI IMG/M metagenome (GOLD analysis project Ga0224511, IMG submission 169988) | Sediment microbial communities from San Francisco Bay, California, United States - SF_May12_sed_USGS_8_1 | ecosystem: Environmental > Aquatic > Marine > Sediment | place: USA...
CACAGGAGCGAGTAAGCACCCGCTTGCAGTCTCTCAATCCGCTAATCTTGTGTTTGCAGTGGATAAGGGTCAAAATTACTCCACTGTTGTCAAAGATCCACCTCTCCCTTCCCCGATAAAAGTAGCCAGGCTCTCATAAAGTCGTAATAGACATCTGACACCGTGCCTTAATCCTGTGTTTGGTACCACGCATATCCCGTCTGTCATCATTCCCTATTTTAGAGCGCTAAGGTTCAGCGAAAGAAGTCACTTCTCATGCAGAATGGTCAAAGACGAGCCAGGACCCGAAAAGATAGTTGTTCAGAAGCGACATCGGATAATTTTTCACAGCCTCCTTATGATGACGACTGCAAAGACTCTGTTCTCTCATATCAATCAGGTATATTAAAATGTGTAAGGTAAAAAGATTATGAAGGTGAAAGGCGATCTGATCACCATGCTTTGAAAACATTTGTTTTCTGTATACGACAAACTTCTCGGAGAATCTATTGTGACGTGCCAAGCTGTTTACTTACAGGATCTTCTGGGTCTAGTGGTATGTCCGCAGTGTCCCTGAAGGATGTCAAGATGTCTCCCAAAGCTCCACGATCGGCTAAAACTGACTCGCCTAAACTGGAGAGAACATCCAAAGCCGACTCCCCACTCTCCATCAAGAAGGGAAACAAACGGCCGCAGTCTGCCAGTAAGTTTAGTTAAGCCCTTTTCTCTTTGTGTGTGTGCGCGAGATGTGAGCTGACCCTGGGTATCATAGAGAATGAAGATCTTTGTGTTGTACAGATAGACACATAGTGCGTGTTATAATGTGCATGGCTGCACATTCAATGAGGCCGATCACTCATGTGCTCGGCTCATTCTCAGCACACAACTGTGTATAGAGCTGAGAGATCTCTGAAGAGAAAGTTAAAATTTTAAACGTCGTGATGGGTTCCGTCTCAGATTCCTGGTAGCCTCTGACACGGAATCTGATTGCGCAATACGCTGCGCTTGGGTGTTGTCCGCTCATATGTATAGATGTGACCAGCTCATATATAACAGGTATCCAGTGAGAGACAGATTTATAAGGGCATGTAAAAAAACTTAAGTAGCACTTTAAACACCGGTTGCTTAATATAAATCATGAGAAATGAGGTCACTACAAGCCCCCTGTTGGCCCAGTGACTACATTAGTTGGCGTTGTCGCCCCGTAGTTGTCTTTTAATACACTGCGATTATGTATTAGTAACAGGTCAGACATATCAGTCTAAATGCACAGCTGGGTTCAACTCTCTCTGAAGCACTTGAATATGTAGCACTTGTCCACGTTGGTAATACTTGGAGATGCGGGTAATAAGATCAGATCCGATTGTCACTCGTTTGTAGTGCCTGGAACATCTGTCGGTCACCGACTGATAATAAGTCGTTCCGAGCCACGGATGTCCACTGAGCAGAATCCTCTTGTACAGCCGGTCGCAGATCACGTCATCAATTTCCTTACCTCTAAAGAAGAGCTCAAGGCTAAACTCTCTTATCAAGGTCATCTCTACAGGTCAGTGGGCTTGTCGTCACACAATATCGGTAACCTTGGGCCAGTTCACTCGCTGATTTTTTTATCTGCCGTTGTGAGGTCACAAAAAATTTCAGACTTACCAATGGCAAGAGCTCGCCATTGCAGTAAGGCCCCAACCATGATCTAGCTTTCTGCAGCCCAACACTCTAGGAAATGACCTAACCCGTTTCAGTAGGAAAGCTAGTCGTTTCTACAATTGTACTGTATTGCAGTGATTTCGCTACACTGGCATCCGAGTCTCCATATTTCTGGCCGCCATCTCATAAAGTAAATCACCTTCATTTGGTTATCTGCGTACATGGACTCGATGGTAAGTACAATGGCAAATCTCGCCCACTCAAATACAGGCTCAATGGACAACCCCAGGAACATCCCAATAATTTCCATGAAGCTTATTACCTCTTATGGGTCATTGCCCATTGTACTTAATCTGGTAGAAGCATGGTTAATAAGCACCTGGCTTTTCGCTCAGTTATTGAACACAGTATGTGGCTAGCATATCTCTATCTCACAGGTAACTACCAGGATCTAAGGCTGGTGCGGCATTACTTGGAAATGGCACTGCCTGAGGAGAGATTCGAGTTTCTCATGTCTGATGTCAATCAGGTAGGCATAACCTCCTTACTAAGCGTATGGATTGTTGCGTGCAACGCTTAAAACAAGTTTTTATGACAAAGTTCAGCCTTGGCTGTCGATAAGTCTTCACTAAATACCTTCATCTTAGGATTGCCTGTGATCCATATAATGATCCATTGATCTTTTGACAATCCTTACCCCTGATTGGCTATTGGGTGTTGTAATTGTGACTGCCGTTACAGCATAAACGCCGTAAAGGCGGTTTCCTGCGTAATCTTCTTAAAAAGGTAACATCCCGAAAGCTTATTTATTTATTTTCAGGCGCTATCCTTGTAGTGCTTGTGATGCCTCCTGTGTTGGGCTAGCTAGTGTTACGGTGTTAGAATCCATGGAATAAATCATCCTAATTTCCTTTTAGGACACATTTGTGGAAGTAGAGATAATGTCAGAACGTCTAGTCGATGAAATACTCAACCACGTAGAGCTGCATTCACTGTCCCCATCTCGAGTGAGCTTCATCGCGCATTCACTCGGCAACATTATCGTGCGGTCTGCGCTGACCAGCCCCAGACTACTGTCTGTGTTTAAAGATCGATTCTACACATACCTATCCCTGTCAGGACCTCATCTCGGCACCATGTATACTGAAAGTGGGCTAGTCAATATGGCCATGTGGGTCATGCAGAAATGGAAGAAAACGGGGTCGCTGATACAGCTCGCCATGAAGGACCATAGTGATATTAGAGAGACATTTATCTATAAGCTCAGTGAGAAGCCAGGTAAGATTGCAATGAAGACAGCCTGTAATCATCAAACATAGAGGTTGGCACAATTAGATTGACAAAACGAGCATATCACTCCTCAGCTAAGGGGATCGGTGCTTTAGTGGATAGCGCACTGGGTTGAGAAGCTAGAAGTTCTTAGGTTAATTCCTTATTTGGGCACCACTTTGTGTTTCACCCTTGTTGGATTCAAATCTTTGTGTTAAACCTGGACCCCCACCCAAGAGTTACCTTCTCTATGAGAAACCCGGGTAATGGTAAATGGGGTATTCTGCCCGAAGGCAGGTTTCTCATGACCTGGCTTGTCATGGTGTCTTGGGACAGTACTGAGGTGGTTTCCTGTGGCTTTCAATAGGTACCTGGTTGGGGGGTTAGTTAATCTAAGTCATTTGTTTACACGTCACCCGCCGGGAATTTGGCTAGTCTTAACGAGAAGGGAGAGGTGGATCTTTGACAACTGTGGCGTGATCTTGACCCTAATTATCCACTGGTTGGGACCTCCCATTATTTTTACCGTGGTGTTCCGAAGCCACGCTTTGGAGTGAGCGGCTTGCTAAAGGCCCATACTAGAAAAACACCCCGCCGGCAGTAAAGCTCGAACCTGCGATCCTTAGATCCTTTAAATGCAGATCCGAGGTTTTTACCAATTGAGCTATCCTGGCCTATTCCTGGCCTATCCCGGATATGAACAGAAATTCCCTTGATGACATGTCCTCAAAGTTGACAAAACTCAGTAGACCAGTTTCTGCACACTCTGGACACTGATCAGGATATGGAGATAGGGTCTTCACTCATTAATCCATGTTCACATCACCAGTTGACACGTGTTTTAGGTCTGGAATACTTTAAACATGTACTGTTAGTTAGCTCCATGCAGGATAAATATGTTCCATATCACTCAACAAGAATTGAGATCTGTAAGAGCGCTATGAAAGACTCCTCCGCGTATGGTGAGTTGTTCTGACTGAATGTAAGGATATGGAGTTGTCTCATCTTGGCCTGGCATTGGATATGGATGTTTTATTGAAATAATTTTCCTGTCTGGGTTCCGATGTTTTGCCTGATGATTGAATACAACGTTGCTCATGGATTCACTTTTTTTTCACAGATAAACAAAGGTAGAGCCTTGCCAATGGCCATCTCTGGATGATCTAAAACCCTTTTTTTTGCAGGACGCTCCTACCGGGAGATGGTAAGAAATTTGCTAGCTCCTTTACAAGGCAATCCAACTTTACTAATACGGTATGACGCGTTCTACACTCTACCAACCAACACTAACTCAATGATAGGACGAGCCGCTCACATCGCTGTCCTAGACTCGGAACTATTCATTGAGAAGTTCCTACTCGTCTGCGCATGTAAATACTTTCGATAGGCGGCCATCTTGATCCCGGTTGTGGCCCTGAGTCATCTCATTTACTTGAAAAGCTCAATTATTTATTTTTTTCTTAACTTCCCCATCGCCTAGAAACTTGAGAGCCAATGGAATCAACTAGTCCCATGGAGTAGTGCACACATCCTCACAGCTTCCCATTATATTAGGCGAATTAAAAGGATGGACACACTTTTGTCTTGTCGTTATACATTCAATTCGGACGGAAGATTTTCGCTCACAATGGATATATTATTGTGCCACTCTTAACCATTATATTAATTTATGCTGTTGCTAATGATGTTTTATGAAGGTATATTTTTTAGCTCCTATTATGTCATAGGCCTTATGAATAAGAACAAATCGAGACCAGATGCATGCCTATTGGTGTCTGATTGTCGCAGGTGGTGATGAAAATGCTTATTGGTCACCGAGTCACCACTGTTAGCCGTTCAGTTATTGCCCTGCCCGAAAAAAACCTTTCTTCTGCACAGTAAGGATAGGATGGGGTTATTTTATGTTACGTAGATAGCATCCAATGTTAAAACGGAGCAATGTTTTCAGAATGGTCCACTGGACAAATTATGTTGACATAGGCATAGCCAACAGATCAACCTAAAAGTCCTACATTTTGTACATTTTAAGTCCTAAAAAACCACAGATGTAAACAGTTAACGTTGCGATCGCTTTATACTAGGAACTGTAATAATTGTGTGCAGTGTGCGCTTGTGTATAGAATTGCTGTAATTTGCATGCAATCGGAAGCTAGGTACCGTAACAAGTCCCAAGCGTCTAATTTAAAGAAAACATGCAATGAAAACAAAGATAACATTGTGTGAAAAAATTTGAATTCATTTTTGCTCAACTAGTAGATATACCCCATCACAGTAATCCAGCAGAACTTCCAACAGTTGCTATAATTTGTAAGTTGTGTCCCTTGTACTGAAGGTTCACTAGAGGCCTTTAGGGCTGTACTAAGATAGACACTTCAGGAAGCATCAATATTCATTAGTGGGTAACTCGTAAGCACTAGCGATACACACACAGCTTTACAGGTAATTAACAACGATGCTCCGACTAAACCTGTACCGGATCACTACCTGACTCTGCAATTAAAACGGTTATTCCGACGGTTAGAACTTTAACACTACTGGAGAAAGGAAACATAGGAGGTTCATGAGGAAACAGAGAATCATTATCAGGACACCACCAACTGATGGACAACTGAAGAGCAGAGGTATGGTGAACAATGACGTCTCCAGAGAATCTGTCTAGGGTGGCCAACACTACTCCTCCAATCACTGATCTGAGGCTTATTGACTGCGACCCTAACCAACGCGTATGGTACATCTTCTTTCTGTCGAGTATCTGCTCATTCGCCGCTGCACTTACTCTTGTTCTCTGCGCTCGATGCCTGTCTTATATCTATAAGAGAAGGTGTGGTCTACCGGATACCAAAACCCGTCAGAAGCTTTCAGGATCAGCAGCACCGATCGAGCTTAAGAGTGATATCGGTTGTCTTACTGCTGCAAAGGATTGGGCCGGCGAGCTTATTTCTGGCCAAACTAACAGTGGCAGAATATTGGTAAGTCTATACTCTCTCAGTCTAGTCTAGTCTATTTGAGGAGTTCAGATAAACAGAATAACTAGCATCTTTGTAGGGCAGGCATGCTATTTCCATAATGCTTGATGCGAAAATCTAATTACACAACTGTATTAAAACTACGGTTAACGAGCCAAGTAAAACTGACCGAAGTGGTATGCGCCCGACTAAAATCCGTAAAACTATCTCATGAGGCACAAATAATCTAAAGGAGAGTTATGATTTTACTAGAATGTTGGCGTTGCAGTGATTTTTTGTTGTTGTTTGAGAGGACATCATGTTATGTTCTGATTCACCATTTGGATAGGTTCCAGTGGCACAGCATGCATTCGCTTGAATTATTATGTAAACTTCAAATTCGGGTTAGGGATCTAGGAATAGGAATAGGAATAGCCTCCCGCTGTGAGTACAAGCTCCTCACTTTAGTCCTAACTCAAAACAAAAACAAGCCTCAGTCTAAGGTGGAGTACTGATACTGACCCACACATGGTGCTCCATGCTAAGCTGTAATTGGTGAAAATAAAAAGCAAATTCCCGGCAGCTTCGTTATAATGATCAAGACGTCATACGAGAACAAACAACAACCCAAACAACCTCTTCTATCTGTAACCACAAAAAATGGTAGTGGGTACATTATTATGATGCTATCTTGTCAAATCCAGCTGTGGCGCTGGAACTGGGATGAGCAGACAGCACTCAGTTCGGCATCCATGGTGGCGCATACTGCATATATATGAGGGTTTCATGTATCTCTCTATATATTATATGTATGCAAGAAGTTGCCATTCGGTATGACAGAATTACATAAAAATATACCCATCCATTCTTCTGCTGGGAATGGGGTGGGTGTATAGTTCGGATTTTTGGCATAGCGGGGTAAGGTAATGTCAGCGATCAGATTCAACCTTTAATCAATAAAGCTTTCACGTGGCGCGCATTGCTTTCTCGTAAACATGCAAGGCAATGACAGTGCATGTATTTATTACTCTGAATCTAACATTTAATTACTAATGTATGATGGAATATCATAGGCGTTATTTTATTAGTATTGATGCGAGGCAAGTGTAGTTAAAGAGATTGTACTTAAAAAACCAAAAGGTTTTCTGTGATAACAGTACTTTTGTGTTACCATGGCAGAACAGTTGTCATGTTGCAGAAATTGGCTTACTGTGTCCTTTTGGCTCGCCGTTCCACCAGGCACGTCATTAGAAAAACTGTTCGCTTGCGCCCGTGTTCCCAATAGAGAGGATAATTCTAAAGGTAGGCTTTCTTCTTGTTCCGAATTCGGCGAGGGCGAAACATAAAGTGGTGCCCAGACAGGGAACCACACCAATGAGAGTACTGTGAAAGCTAAAGTTTCATCCGAGCTTGGAAGGGAGCCACACACTCCTGGTCCAATAAATTGCAATAAGCCATTCATTAAAGCATTGCTGAAAATAAAGCAAGTTCCGGCTTACAAAGTGTGACAACAGTTCTAGAACACCTGGTATTCTGCAGTAGGCGTTATCATGAGCTCATTTGGTGTGGTGAGTAGACTAAAGCCTGTCAGTACAGCTCTCACCAGACTCCCATAACATTATTACGTTGGAGGGCCTGTCACACACACGCACACCTCTGCCCTCTATGTTACACAGCTGACTGTAAACTGAGAGACGAACACTTCATATTCTTTTTGCGCCAGAAGCTGCACTCAAATTATATGCACATCATACCCACTACTCCGCCGGGGTATCCAGAAGTATACAGTTTTAACTGCACAGACACACTTGAATCTGAGTAGTTAGGTTAATTAATTGAAGGTAACAGTAATAGCGCAGTACACTTACCATACACATCCTCTTCATATAGATCTAACAGTCGTATAGGCAGCACTTAAGACTTCCTCTATAGCACTAAATCCCATCCAAATTCCTGCTTACTGTCCAATTACAGACACAATCCGGATGCCAGATACAGACCAGTCACTAGCCTTAGATCATCACCAGTTGGGCTTATTCCAGGTCTTTTCTACTGATACTCAGATCACGATCGATGCATCCTATGTCCAGGATGGTTTCTTGCATTTGATGGAAATGGATATCCCATTGTACTTTTACAATTACAGAAGAATTACCGCTAGCTTGGTTAATGTACGTAGCTGTCATACCAAGGGAATCCCCGATTCATAACATACATGTTTATTTCTTCATCTTGCTGTCTGGCGCAGCTCATCTGTTAAATCAGGATGTTATAATGCTGAGAAGTAAACATCATCAACTAACCATCAATGAGCGCTGTTATTCCATACATTTTCAGCTTAAGATTTCTTACAAAAAATCTGCATTGCAAGTTTTATCTGCATAATCATGCTCTGCCTGAGAGAAAATTAGACTGTTGAACTTGCAATTCTTTTCAACCAGTATAACATATGCGATGCGCTATCTGAAACCGACAAAGACTTTATTCCAACAGTGTTATGGTCGGCAGCTGCCGGTACAGGCTCGTGAATCTTAAAATGATGACTTATCAGCAGCAGGCTGATTTGGAGTTTTGATTGATTTGTAGACCATACTACCCTCTGGCTGTTGACATTAGGGGTGTCTCTTGGGAAGTGTCCAGTTGTTCAATCTTATCTCCAGACAGACTGCTGGCTCTAAAGGCCTCAATTAATTGTTTAATAAGGCGTAGGCGGGTAGCAGGCCCCTATTGGCTCAGCTGGTCAGTCAATAACTCATTTGCTTATAATTCCTCACCTTCCAAAGATCCTAGAAAATATGGCAGGTGTAAATGAGGCTCACTGTGTAACTAATTGCTCTCTAGTCAAATGGCTATCGCTCTCAATTCCATTAAGAATAATAAAACTGAAGGTTACTATACTACCAGGCAGTGGTATCAAGCACATTACACTTGACGTCTTATGTACTTTTCTGGCTGTGAATCCCTGCCTCTGTTAAAACTGTTCAACTATGTCTGTTTGTACTATGCAGTGGTTAGGTGTGATAGTTGAGGTAGGGTACTGTTATAAGGAAGGTATTAAGTCATGGTCCATAGGTGTCAAAATGGACATTGGAGGCTTGCTAAAAAGATGCTGCAGTGGGGAAACGCTAGTCACCCAGCATCCTCTTGCCCAAATATAATTTGGTACCCCTTACGACTGTGTTACCCCCTCTGAATGGTAATCTTCCAGCTGGGGATCTTGCCGCGCAGGTGAAGTTGATGCCCTGAACACCAATCAGTTTCCTCATACATCTGATGAGCTGTGAGGCTCCACTAAAATAACCTCTAGCATATGAAACCTATAGGCAGTAGTAATTATAAACTGAAATTCATACGCCTGTAAGCTAAAAGATGAAAATACATATTGGTTGTCTGCACGGTGGAAAACTCATCAGTGCCATCATTCTAATTGTAGGTGGTCTTTGTCTTCTTTCTGAGCTTAGCTTCTCTCATCATTTATTTTATTGATGCTGACACGTAAGTATATCCTCCCAGTGAAGCAGTCCTTGTGAGAGACAACCAGACTACTGTCACGCAACTTTTGTAGCTGTCACGCTATTCAATCGAGTTTTAAGTCTCTTTCCAGAGGTTGTTAACCAGAAGTAAGGCCTATTTATAGACGACGAGGTACAATCAGTGGCTTAGTGGGTAGAGCTTTTGGTTTCGAACCAGGTGACCCTGGTTCGATTCTGTGTTTGTCAGCCCTTTTGTAGTTTCTCCATTGTTAGATTCCCACTATCACGTGAAATGAAGGAGGCCCGGCCATAGAGTACCAATGCTATGGGCAAACCATGACCAGGCGCCTTGGTTTAAATATCAAGTTTATGCGTCTCCTTCATCCGACTCGGATCACAATGTTAAATAAGGGAGGGCCATTCTTAGAGTTCCAGTTCTATGGGGCAAACCCCGTACCATGCTGAAAACAAGCCGACGTCCATCCGTGTAAAACAAAATGATCTTATCTTATGTCTGAATGTTGCTTGAAACCCTCTAAATTCCATCTAGTCCATTAAATCTATTCCCTGGTGGACCTTTGTGGTCCCATGGCACCTAGGTGTAACCGGACAACTGCTCAAAACATATGTCAGTATTATTTCTTACTATATAAGTTACAGGTAAATGGCAAACTCCGCTGAAGTTATAACGAGTTATAGCGCGTATGTTGGGGTACTAGTCATGACGTCTAGTTTGTACGGGAGTTATAAGCAGAACCACTGCCTCCTATGTAATAAGATTAACTCGCGGCCTGTCTCTCAAAATACTAATCTTCTAATGACTGTGCATACGCTATCACAACAGGGACAAGGCTCCCAGCCACGGTGTGATTACTAACCATAATTATAGGAAAACCGGTAACATTTGATAACTTTTTAGAAGCAAGATTGAAGATTGTATACAATGGGAAAACAGTACAACTCAACAAGTGGACTTGGCCTTCAACATCTTCTTCATGCTATACTACATGCTGAGGGTGAGTAGAATAGAGAGATAGTACGCGCCATTCCATAGGGGCTTATGAGCTCAAACAAAGGCCAAACCATTGTCGTGAATGCGGAGAGACAGCTTCCAAGCGGTTGATTTGCTATCAGAAATGGCAAGGCCTCGGGCAATGAATGAGTCAATTGCCAATGTTATTTGATTACTGTACTAAGCCGAATGGTTTTCTTCTTAGAAGAGCTACACGAACATCTTACACAGCTCCAGGCATTCTATATTCAATTCACGCACTTTCTTCTGTGCTAACGTGACTTGCCACCCAACACAAAATCACTGGCCATGTTCTTTTAGTTTGTAGCTGCCCAGGACAAGCTATGGTTCCTAATAGAGATTTACTCGTGGGTGGACTACTTCACTATCACTCCATCATTCGTCTCCATTTACCTGGACCGAAGTTGGATAGGTAAGCATCTCACCTTTACTTTAAAAACCAGGTACCATGCAGAGCTCCATTCTACCCAGGAATCTCTTCCTGCGCAGTTTCAATTTGATATATTTCTATGTAAGGCCGCTACACGCGGGCAGATTTCTGCTATTCTTTCCTGTGCCTTATGGTGAAGCTGCCGGGTTAGATACGTGTTTTACATCAGTTACGGTAAAGTATGACATGGAGCACCATAAGCAGGTCAGTATCAATGGTCCACATCACAGTGAGGTTTTTGCTGTTGAGCTAGAATTAAAGTGAAGAGTTCTTACTCACAACGGGATCCCACCATGACCGGGATTCGATCCCAGGTTCTCACGGTTACGAGCCCGGTGCTCTACTACTGAGCTATCCCACTATCCCAGACTTCTACTGTCAGGTTACCAATGATTTACTGGCCGTAATCCAAAAACTTTAGCATTACATGCACGTGCGCATACATGCGCTAGTGAGCAATGATAGCTTGCATGGCTAAGTAAATGCAATCTAACCACCGACTACATGTAAGATAATTATTACGTCCTGCTCTGCTAGATAATGGCAAACTCCTCTCTTCTATTAATGGTTCCTGGAAGGTCCATGTGTCTTTTATTGATTGCCTGAATGTTAAGTCTGGCAAGGAGAAGCTGGACATTGAAACACTTTCTCAGTCCAGCAAAGCGAATATATATGTACTGTAGATATATTTATTTGACAACATAACTTATGATGTTTTCCTTGCTGTAATGCATAGCCCAGGACAAACATTTCTTGTATTTCTTTTAGGTTTAAGATTCCTACGAGCTTTGCGTCTTCTAAACATGCCTGATATTCTACAGTATCTCAACATATTGAAGACAAACAATCACATTCGCCTTGCATATTTCCTCTCCATGTTCCTCTCATTCTGGCTAACAGGAGCTGGTCTGGTTCATTTGGTAGGTGATACCATATGGTGAATATGATACTAACTCCTTGTATTGCTCAGTTTTCACAAACTGCGGGGCTAATTCAAGATGCCCTGGGGCGTTTGAACTATTCAATTCATCTTTCTTTATTAGCTCTAACAGTCTGGTGGATGTGAATTATACAGAAATAATCAAACCAATTTTTCTCCCCTCTACAACTAGTGAGTGTGAAGTTCAGCTTGCTGTAAGGCATTACTATAACTTTTAATGACCTATATTCGGAGCCAGATAAGACCAGACTATATTGATAAAATATGGGAAAAACGAAAGTCTCGCATAGGATATTTTAAATGTCATGATAAGTTCGTCATAACAACCCACGCACTGTCAACTAGCCTTTGACTCCTGATTTACAGAGCACATTTTTCCTTGAGTGATCACATGAGTTTTTCTTAGGGTGAGAGCTACACCCTAAATAGGACAGCATGCCGCTACCTGAAGCCATGTATATTTCTGCATTTTTTATGAATGAACACCCTACTACATTAATGACTACCAAGATAATGGTTTTACTAATACTAGCAGATGGTAAACCAGCGTTGGGCCAGAAGAACGGTTAGGGATGTAATGAATCACTTTAAAGATGCTAATCTCATTGTATTAAAGCTTCAGTTTGCAGATTATCCTGGGGGTTCATCCCGGGGGTTCATCCCGGGGGTTCATCCCGGGGGTTATCCCGGGGGTTCACTGATTGACCTGTCTGCTGCAGGTAGAAAACTCCGGAGACCCGTGGGGGTTCCATAACCCCCACCGTCTTACCTTCTGGGAATGTGTGTACTTTGTCCTTGTCACCTCATCAACCGTTGGCTATGGCGATATAAAAGCGGAGACAACTCTGGGGCGGCTCTTTATGATATTCATCATTATGGGAGGAATGGTAGGTTGAATATCTCTCCAGTGGGGGTCAATTACCAGCAGATGCTTGGTTTTTACGAGGGCATAAGTCTCACTATATGCACTTTATCTACAATCAACAAATAACTTTAGAGTCGACTAAAGACATGATGAATAAACAATGAACAATGCGTCAAATATTTAAGGGACCTCTCCAAATTTTTATACATATCAAGCAAACATGATAAAATTGTATCACGATGATGACTGGATGTTATCTGTCTTGATTGTTGGTAATTGCATACGGAGCCAGACAGTTGACATTGGTTGCATTTTCGGTGTAGGATATATCCGACTAATAACCCAGCATATACCTGGTACATGGTCTGGAGAGAGAGATACATTTATGACTTGCAATTGGATTCGAGTTAGCCCAGTATAATGCGTGTGTATGTGCAGACGCATACAATAATCAGTTATCATCCCTTGCGTTCCTGCACTGGCATATAATATATATCTTTAGAAGGCCATGCATTGTTGTGTGGGTGCCCGGTATAGGAACCATGTCAGTTGCATACCAGAATTTAGCTCACTTTCCTTTCGAGATTCTTTCATCTCAAAGACAATTGAGCTCTTCTGCACAGTGATAAGATTTGGGTTTGCTATACTTGTGCCGCCACATCTCTGCTCTGCTATTTGTAGGCAATATTCGCGAGTGCTCTGCCAGAGATATATGAGCTGGTCAACACTGGAGGGAAATATTCAGGTCGTTACAAATGTGAAAAAGGGAAAAAGTAAGAAATCTTTTTTACTTTGTACTTACTTTCTTGACTCATTTTGTTCGCTGCGGAGATAACGATGTATCAGGATAGCCAGTCACTTGATCAATAGATCCTGGGTTAAAATCCCTAGTCATACCGGGCTCCTGCTGTGAGTACGAGCTCTCCCCATACTTCTTAGCTTCTATTTTCCCAGAACAAACCTCAGGTATAGGAGGTTGACCAAGTACCCACATAGAACGAGAAAGAGCAGATAGAAATACGCCATCAACCCGGACAGCATATCATTTCATGCATAAATGGTGCCTGATAGCACCGCGCCATCTTTGCAGTCAGTGGTGGAGACCCATGCGGTTAATGAAATCACAAATCACAATACTCCATCACTACTGCTGGTGTTGTGTTAACCGCTATACCTATAATACCTGTGATAATTATAAATTATAGATGTAAATGTATTTGTAGGCATATAGTGGTATGCGGCCACATCACATTTGACACTGTTTCTAACTTCCTGTCTGACTTCCTACACAAAGACAGAGAAGATGTGGACGTGGAGATCGTCTTCCTCGATAAGTAGGTACCTCCTACATTTTCTCAAAGCTGAATGCCCTTCATACAATGCCTATATTCATTATATGTGCCCATAGACACTTATGAAGCACATACATGTTTGTGTCGGTCTACTGTATTGATTAAGGTAGTAACTTCCAACCGGAGAATAACCAAGCAATTAACTAAATAAACTTCACAGGCCGCTTTTATTCTTGGCCTGTAGTCTCTGTGTATTTGATCCTGTACATACACCTGCTCATGCATTGTGCTTTGCTGTACAGTGTACAAAAATGTACAAAGCATGACGTGGCTTTAGCTGACATCAATGCGGTATCCATTAGATACAACTTTGGTACTCCTTACTATTTACGCTAAAACTAAGTAAAGCTAACCAGTTGACCTTCGCTCACCCCACCACCCATCACATGTCGAAGAGCCAAGCGATCTGACTAAGTAAAGATAATATTGATAATTATTTAAGAAGTTGTCGTACCTATCTCTGAATCTACTAATACTAATACTAATACTATAATTCAATATCCATATTATTTCGACCACCAGAATGTACGCAGATACGAGCGATTGTTTTGCTCATAAATACGCATTAATTGCCTCATATATATACACTTGATAAGTTCTTTTGCATTTCAACCAAAGCTAGGGATACGCAATGCACTACATACTTCTGTCAAAGAAACAGCAAATACAATCATTCACATTCTCACAGGGCCTGAAAGGTGAATGAACTATACTATTGCAGATATTGTGGGTAATTAGTTGTCCATCGGTCAGAAATCTGACAGTCCTGTGCTAGTGTTCAGTCAGTGTGTAATTAAAACGGCTTAATTCTCACCGAATCGCCTTGATATTGGCAGTAAGAGTGTAATCAGTCAGTGACACTGGTGTAACGTCTTTTTAATTTTTATAGGAGATTACCTGATTTAGATCTGGAAGGATTATTTAAACGACATTTTACCCAGGTGGAATTCTTCATGGGCAGTGTAATGAATGCAAACGATCTGGAGAGAGTTGCAGTGAGTAAAATCTCTGAGAGAGCTTTAGCATAGAGTTATCTTGCCCTTTATAGGATATATAACTCAATGGTTTTCAGTGACTCCCCCAATATGATCCATCACCTATTCAGTGCAAGGCCTGAACCTCACAGTGGAGATCTATATCGCATGATCTGGCTTTTAGAAACTCATGATAATGTTTCGTAAAACGAGGTTATCCATACAGCGAGTTTTCAATTCAGAAGGCTTTATGGAACCTAATAGAATTGTCACTATAAAACTATGAGTTGTTCACTGAACCAAGGTTAAAATTTACACAGAACTGTTTGTGACATTTCTTTACCAGCTATTCAGGTGGCATGTGATCCGGCTCTCAGGCTCATGATGAGCATGGCTATAGCGGTCGATCTCTCACCATCTCTGGAGAGCCAAATTTCTTGGTCAAGGCCAACCGTGATTACGTATGGAGTTATTTTCCCTCTATGTGATTTCAGGTTCTGTGTTGCAGGTGAAGGACGCGGATGCCTGTCTTATATTGGCTAATAAATACTGTGAAGATCCTGATGCCGAGGATGCCGCTAATATTATGAGGGCGATCTCTATTAAAAACTATCACGCTGACATAAAAATTATCATTCAGCTGATGCAATATCACAATAAGGCAAGTCCCAAGTCACTAAAGGTACTTTTACAATACACTTCAGGACCAACCTCGTCCCGGACGCTTGATACCCATGCTGGACCCTCTTAAAATGGACTAATTAGTGCAGATCACACATGGACTGGGTCCGGACCGGACTGGACACAAAGTGGGGTGAAAAGGCACCTTAACTCTTTGGGTCATAAACTATACTGAATCAGAATCTCTTCATTGACTTATACCTACCTATAGCTATTAGTATTTGCTACCAAATCAAAGCTTTCAATGCTGACCAAACCACGTATGATAAGATATCAGGAAAGTCATATGGCTAGAACGCTTGGCTAAAAATCTTAGATTCCAGGTTCATTAACCCCATGCAGCTATGCTGAGCTTTCACTGTGAGCATGAGCCGCACACATAACTGCAAGCTCATACTGCTTCCAAGCAAGTCTCAGGTTTAAGATGGTAAGGCGCCCAAGCCCCAAAGCGCAAAATGAAAAAAACTAGAAATAAGATGCGTAATACGGCAGAATTGCTAATAGTTCACCTCTACCACAGGCATATCTACTGAATGTGCCAAGCTGGGACTGGAAAAGGGGAGATGATGCGGTGTGCTTGGCTGAACTGAAGCTGGGATTTATAGCTCAGAGCTGCTTAGCCCCGGGATTCTCTACCTTACTCGCTAACTTATTTACAATGAGGTCATTCAAGACCGTAAGTATTTATTGCAATATGATGTGTATCACACATTGCATTGCTGATTGTGTTTTGTCTGTGTATTGTTTCTACCAATATAAAATATATGATACAATTGGGTTAATTAACATTGGAATAGTTAAAACCACAACTTAGACACAAAAAGATTGGCCTCAAAGAATTTACAAACGCATTAAAAAATAAACGAGCCTTGTAAGAACATGGAATCCAGCCTCATTGATCATGTTTTGATATTATCTAAATAAACAACAATTTACTTCAAGGGAAAGAAGAAGAATTTAGATTCTTTAAAAGAGCATTCTTTGTAATTTGTTTATACAGTATATTGCCTCTACCACATCATCGGTCTCTCACTAGTTTGTGGTTCAGGAGTTATCCCACCTCAATTATCTATATATATATATATATCATAGATGTGGCGGCAGTTCAGTGAGAGCCGGCTACGTTATTCTACATGGGTAATGATTACATAGGCTTTTCAGAACTCTAGTTATCCCACACAGTGAATGAGAGCTACATGCGTATTATAATCTAAGTGGAATAAGCGATAGGCGGATTCAGTTAGAGTTTATTTTGCTATGTTCACCTAGCCACACGCACTTCACTACACATAGCCAGGTTACCTGGCTACACTACAGAGCTGATCATAGGAGTTGCCTTATCAATGTAATGATAATCTGCGATTTTATTGTTTTTGTTGCTTATGTTGCGCTGTATAATAATAGCCTACATTAATGTAGTAGACCAAACATCACACTCACTATACTCTCTATCCAATACGCTATGTGCCATATGCTACACCTAGGCAACATACCATGGTGGTTGGTGGTTGGGCGGTGCATATTTCACGGCTGATAATTAACTGATTGGACCAAAATGAGAAATGTTTTATTTTTTAAATATATATAGAAACCCTGTGGCTATATTCTGTAGAGTGATAGTGGTCAGGCATGGCAGAATGATTATCTCAGAGGCACTGGTATGGAAATGTATACCCAAGTTCTCTCAGCTGCCTTTATTGGTATGACATTCCCGCAAGCTGCAGAGTAAGTAAACCATAATTGGCTCAAGCTCTTAGGGGCTCTGTGCCTGACTTACCCAGTAAAGTGGTAGTAATTTTTGGGCCAATGTCGGCAGTTTCCGACTAAACCCTGATATAGGCAAAAAATCATTTACTTCATCTTAAACCCTGTAACCGCTTTCATTGAAGCCTGGGAGCAACACCAGTAGTCTGGGATTAGCAGTTCGGTGGTGGTCAAGAAGAATGAGGCAACCTCACAAAGCCAAAACCACCCCGCTAAATGTTTCATTTCATTCGCACAGGGTCTGCTTCACAAAGTTAAAGTTACTACTAATTGCCATAGAAGTACGAAGCTCCAATAGTAATGGTTCTGCGGGCTCTATAGTTATAAACCCAGGACCGGAGGCAAAAGTGGAGGCTGGTACACAAGGCTTCTTTATCGCTCAATCTGATGATGAAGCAAAAAGGTAAGCACAGCTTCCCCGCCTTAGAAACCAATCTGTGACCATTCTGCACTGATGAGATGAGTATTTAACCTATCACCTATCAGCTGTGAGGGGTCATGGATGGGAGAAAAAATCAGTATTGATACATTTTATTCTCTGAGCGCGCATGCCCATCACTTAGTGGTTAGTGTGTTTGACTTGTGTACAACGAGTCTGGGTCCAAATAACAGCAAAAACAATGACAGGAAAGTGTCCGAATGTAATCGGTCCTTATACGGGACGTTTTCTCTCTGTTAGCTAGCGACAAAATACACAACCTGCACTTCGACCCGTAATGTTGAGTATGAACAAAACCAGAAAAGAAACAAATATATTTATTCACAATACGTTTATTTACAGAGCTCATAATTATTGTCTCCATTGCCATACTGATGTGGAGGATGAGAAGTTGATAAAGAAATGCAAGTGCAAAGGACGTAAGTGTGATATTAGCCAATAACCTTTCACGACTTTCAATGCACCACCAGCGGGATGATTCCAGATGGTGTCAGGGCAGAAAACGAAGCTTTAAACATAGTGCGCCTTAACAAGATTAACTATGTTGGTGTGTTTTCAGGGCCTTTTTATAACTTTGGAGAGATGTGCCCCTAGACTATGCACCGATGTGGAGAGGATGTTCTGTATCTAAGATCATCTTGTTTTACATGGATGGCATCACTATAAGCCAATGTCTTGTTTTCAGACCAGTCTATGGTTTGAGTGATCTTTTGTAACTTATCACCACGATCCGCAATGAGGGAAAAAGCGCAAATTTTAAATAAAACCTGGGTCACTTGGTCCTTAGTTGATTGTGCTACCCACTAAGCCACTGCTTCTCCCTACCGTGTTATGCTCCTTAGAAACTGCCTCTCCCCGGGTTAACCCTCGTAAGATAATTCATAGATCCTGTTATCGAATGCAGGTTTGGCTTTAATGACCGCCATGATACATTGTGCAGCTACTGGTAAGGCCTCCTCCGCAGACCATCCGTGCTTCACTAACCATCCAGTGGCGCCCCCACCCTCTAGCTACTCATAATCTGATCAGCGATCTAAAATCCAGGGGGCGTCACTGCTAACATCCCGCTGACGATTTGTTTAAATGGCATCCGCTATGTCTTCCACCGCTGCCAGTATCTGACGTGTTGTCATTGTATGATATGTTCTTCTCACTTCCACCTTCAGTCAAATATCGATTGAGAACCGAGCAGGCTACTGAAATGATGCTAGGTAAAACACTCACCCTCACAAAATTTGTTGGGTGAAACACTATAGCATGCTGAGGATGATGTACCTTGAGAGCACTCATGGCAGTAGAAAATAACTTAAAGACACCACAATGTCCCCCAGAACCGAATAAACGCTGCTGTAATGCCATTTTGGGTTTTATTTAGATACAATTTAAATCATTCATGGACATAAACCTCCATCTTCACAAAATCAAAGACTCATACATTAATTTTATTGTGCAATCTGGTGGCTGGTTCTTTAGGGCCTATAAAAAGAACTGGACCGATCCAACCACATTTATGAATCCTTCTTCAGGTTTAGCAGCTTTGGTATTAGCTAAAGCTCTCAGTGACAAGAACAGCGCGGTGGCTGGTATTCGGCACATGATAGATCCGGGTATAACTCGCATGACAGCTGACATCATCCTCTGTTGGCTAAAGCCCTCGGGGCTCTACTCGCGCACTGCCTACATTTCTCATTCTCACTCACAGTTGGCTCATGATTAAAAAATTAACCCAAGGAGTCTGCATTACGCAACCCCTACAGCTTTATTGAGCAGCATTTGGTCACCCTTTTATCATTTTATGCGCTTGTTTTATTTGGAACCGACATTATATTCCTTGTTATTGCATAATCTCACCTTTTGCCCCTGGTGAGCGACCGTATCCAACTCTAACCTCTCAATAGTTGCATGACTTTGTACAGGCTCTGATACTAACCCAACCTCCATTGTTATGATTTGCTTTCTATGAGCAGCCGTCAACGCTCTCCAGAGCCTAAGGCCTCTGCGACGGGGTGCCAGCTACACAACGGGAATGGGCGACCATTTACTCACAACCCAAACTGATAACCTCTGCTTCGAGATGGAAGAAAAGTCCGGTATAAAATTATTATTTACTTTATCATTCACTTCTGCAGCAACGTATCCACCACCAAAATTTCACACTCGCGAACTTCTACATTATCATTTACCCTTTTATTTTGTTTCTGTTGTGAACTCTGAAATGAATCAGCCTACTGGCATAGATTGTATGGTATTAACTTGTCTTGCATGTATTTGCCGAATGTGCCATCAAGTTGATAGGAGCGTATTATATTTTGAGTCTGCTTGCTGTCTTTCCTATCCCACTCTTGATTTCATGTCTACTTGTTTATACTCTGCATTGTTATTCCCTGTGTTTGTTCTCCATGCAGTTAACAGGGAAAAAATTTATTATAAGGTCTGATTCCCTTCTTGCCAGCTCCATCTACTTCTCTGGGATCCGAACTCGCAACTTCCTGTACAATAGTTGCCAAGTTTCAACCACCATGGCTGCTTCCCGTAATCTTAATCTTATACCAGATTTCAACATAAAATCAGCTGGTAACGCGATAACATAACCGGCTAGTCTTCACTATGCCCTCGCTTCAGATAGGTAGAATAAAATTTCCAAGATGTCTGTTGATAACGAGATAACTTTTTCATTTCAGCTTCTGTGGAAAACTTTCTGGAAAGAAGGCCACGTATTGGAGCTCAAACTACCAAAGAAAATTCTTCACAGCCCAATTTGTGAGTAAATTTTGATCTAACTGTCTTGCTATGTTCCCCCAACACGTGAGCAACAACAGGGGGAAAGTGAGATAGCTCAGTGGTCAAATGAAGGGCTTTCAATCGTATAAGAACTGAGTTTGAATCCCAGTCACAGAGAAGCACTGTCGTTGTGAGTTTGAGGCTCCTCACACATATTCCATCTTCTACCGCTCCAGAGAGCCTTAGGCTTAGGTGGTCTGTTAAATAGGACGGCCAAGTGCCCGTGCAGAACAATACAGGAAAACAAGAAACATGATGTCGCACTGTGACTAGGTAGAAGGATAATAACTTCAGAGTGGGATGTGTCTGACCAGTGACTATTAACATATAGCTTTCCATACACTTTCTTACAAATAATGTCGCTTTTTAAAGGAAAAGCGGCAAAAATGAATATCGGGATTATATGACACCAATAAAGCATGTGGAAAAAAGGTGATGAACATTATAATGTCTGTCTATTGCATGTAAATGTCAGTGACACAACCTTATCCTTGGGTATGATCCCTCTCTTGTGAAGTAATATTCAATAATATGTATGTGTCTGAGAACAGAAATGCATATAGCTCATGGATAGAAAACTAAATCCCGATACGCTGCCGGTACGCTGCCGGTACGCTGCCGGTACGCTGCCGGTACGCTGCCGGTACGCTGGTAGTGCATGTGATGTCTTTTAATACAAAGGGTAAAGGCACTTATACTAGTACTTACTTACCTTACCATGAGATGGATGGTTTTTCCACTTGTGCTTATTGTTTATTGCTTCCATGGAACTCAGAAATATTCATGGAAAAAATATAATCAAATATATTTTATGTGGTATAGTATCACACTGAGTATATTTTGGTGCGATATCCAATCTGTTTATAACTCTGTAACCCATTCTGATGTTCGGTCTTTTCTTAAACAGATCTCAACTTTCTAACAGCATTAATCTCAAAAACACAATCCAAGAAGATGGTCGAAATCCTGAACAGGAAATGCGGTTCGACTCCACAGGGATGTTTCATTGGTGTGCTGAACAGAAACTCACCGATTGCATCATTGTATGTACAGTATAGTATACACAGTATAGTATACATATGCACACGTTTGATGGACTCTTATTAGGTTAGGTTAATTTTATTTTATGTGGATGACATTATTAAGGCAAAGCCTTGTTTTTTACAAAACGATTCTGTGGCTTCATACTTATTATTATAATAATACATTTGTTATTATTTTATTATTGTCTTTATCATTATTATTATCGCCATTATTATTTTTATTATCCTTCTTATCATAATAATTATTGTTATATCATATGCTTTATTATATTTTATCATTACAGTTATTGTTTTTATTATTATTTTATTATAATTATAATTATGACTATCTTTTTTGTTGGCAGCCTCAGCACAGAATATTGGGGATGATACTCACTAGCACCAAACTGTGTGAAGATTGCCTTGTTTTGTAGGATGTGAAGGAAGCCCCTACCAAGCTATCACATCACATCATAGTCTGTATGTTCTGTGATGCTGTCTCACCAATCATAAGCCTAGGCAGCTTTATCATGCCTCTTCGAGCTAGTAATTTCCACTATAATGAGTTGAAGGATGTAGTGTTGCTGGGCAACCTAGACTATATAAAACGTGAATGGGTCAGCATCAGCAACTTCCCAAAGATCCATGTCATGCCAGTAAGTATGTGTGCGAGGGACTCCAATGTCTTGACGAATACAAATACACCATCAATCAATCAACTTGGACAGTCCCATCGTCAGCCAATGATATTGTGTTGTTATGGTGTTGTTTTTTTCAAAAACTACCCGCAGGATAAAATTCCCATAATTCCCATAATTTAATACTTCCTTTGAACTGAATTTTGAAAGTAGTGGTGATGATATAATTTTCTTGATAGGGGTCACCCCTGAATCGAGCTAATCTGCGTGGGGTGAATGTCAACACGTGTGATATGTGTGTGATACTATCAGCTCGCAAAACCCTGTCACCAACTGATGATCCAACCTTAGTTGATAAATCCGCCATTCTCTGTTCTCTCAATGTGAAATCCATGAGCTTTGATGACTCCATTGGATTAATGACCAAAGCCAACAAGAGAGTACCAAGTAAGTATGAATGCTGTGTAACGCGCACTCTGTGTGTAACGCGCACTCTGTGTGTAACGCGCACTCTGTGTATAACGCGCACTCTGTGTGTAATGCGCACTCTGTGTGTAACGCGCACTCTGTGTGTAACGCGCACTCTGTGTGTAACGCGCACTCTGTGTGTAACGCGCACTCTGTGTGTAACGCGCACTCTGTGTGTGACGCGCACTCTGTGTGTAACGCGCACTCTGTCCAATATTATTTGTGTGGAATTTGCTTGACTTCTCCTGAAAACTATATAACGAAACGTGGAGCATGATTTCAAACTTGTAGCTGCATGAAATCCCGAAGAACAGCTAAAGGTAGTTAAGTACCCCCTTCTGCCCACAGAGGTACCACTAATAAACATATCATTATACATCTTGATTTGGTTTAGAAAATGTAATTCACATGTAAAATATCTTTTCTGATCAAATACGGTCTTTTCACATCAAGGTCCATAAAAATCAGATCGCAATTCTATTTAGTCAAACAAAAGGAAGTGTCAGGGAAGATTCCATCAGACAGTCCAGGTGAAAAAGCCGGGGCAACACAAAAAAATCTGTTCTACATAAGCATAAAGCCGAGTCTATGGGTAGCACTCATAGACAGAGGGGCTATAGGTTACACCTGGGCACCTGGACACAGGCTAACTTATTATCCAATAATGTCAATTTGCCTGTAGCAGTTATACCAGCGATGTTTAAACAGAACCATCTCAACCCCAACCCAACCGCAGGTAGTCATTTACATTTTCTTGCTAGTGTACTTCTCAGACTATAATAATATGGGCACGTGTGTTGTTGGTTGGGTTATTGTGATGCAGCTTCCGTTATGCCAAGACCACCAAACTCCCTAAGAATGACAAAGTGATTTAGCTAAACCTGCACTAATTTATGCTATAGTCGAAAGCTTTTCAATCGGCGCACGGCATGTCACTTATCAAAATCTTTTGAATTTAACCTTTATTGTGTTTATATATTTATTATTCGTTATATATTTTATTTTTATTGCACACAAACCATTACGTAACAAGTTTGCCTAGATAGAAAATGAGTCTAGAATAGTTTTTTTGGCTTGTATCCAATCGAATCATAGTCTGAAAAGCTGACAATGGTGTCTCATAGATTCTATAAAATCTAGTGTTTGGTATATAGAGTAACCCTATTCTACGGGAGGTAGGGAAGGATAACTCCATGGTGTAATCTGACTGGAAATAATGTCTGAATGCCAGAATATTGGGTAAACGTTGTACTAATATCAATCTACACAGTAACATGCTTTTGTTTTGATGTTGCAGGTTTTATGCCTTCAGGATT
>Ga0224511_10000201_pt1 | contig 23991 bp, 11 predicted proteins | sample SF_May12_sed_USG_2_FD_169988 | JGI IMG/M metagenome (GOLD analysis project Ga0224511, IMG submission 169988) | Sediment microbial communities from San Francisco Bay, California, United States - SF_May12_sed_USGS_8_1 | ecosystem: Environmental > Aquatic > Marine > Sediment | place: USA...
AAATGTATGTTGCGTCATGATGTTGTAAGAGTTTTTGTGTCGTCCCTTGTGCTAGTTTTTGTACGGGCCATTTTGTCATGGTGCCCTTAAACATGACATATCTACATTGTTTGCAACATTCTTTGTTTGAACATCTCTTCAAATTATATTGACACCGGTTCCCTTAAGCACCAGCTGGTCACGAAACGGTTGTCTTGGTTGAACAGATTGAAAGTTCCAAGGGTTGTATCAGTCCTTAACGCCAATGTCCTCGTGGTTAGTTTTTCGTTCTCTGTAGTTTCCAGATATGGTGCTAGTACTCTCAGTTCGTGCAATGTAGAGATTGATGTATGCGACGCCACTAAAACTTGAGCACTGTAGCAGAGGATTGTAGGACAATTGGTCCCACGGATAATTGACCCCATGTCATTTGTACATGGGTGGACTATTGTCCCATCTTGTTTTGCCAGACTGGACGATCGGTCCCATCTCATTTTTGACAAAGTAGACAATTAGTAAAAAAAAACGTATTGAAACGTCAACGTTGGTCGTTAAAAGAGCGTATTTTTTTCGAATCGACATTCCGTAATCTATGAAATGGAATCCACCTCCATTTTCGTGTGACCTTTTTCGAGGTATCTTTGCACGATTACAACATCATTGTCAACCGCCGTCTTCAACAAAGCGTTCGCCAACACATCATTTCGATTTTTGTAAGTACAACCGTCGCTGTATATGACGATTTCCTTCACATCTTTACTTGACGTTATAAAGTTCTCAACATAATCAACCGTGCATGATGCAAATGGGTTTGCAGACAGCCCCCTTATTATGCATTCCACACATAACATGTCGTGTCCTTGTTAAAATGATCCGTGACAGTAAAGTTGTACATGTATTCATCCCCATGCATTCTAGCCATCTTTTGTTTGGTCATGTCCCACTCTCTTGTTGTTTTTCGTTTTCATCGTCTGATTGTGTTTGTATAATTTTAACATCATCTTGGTTATTTTTAAAGTATCAGAAAGGTCTGGTTATGGGAATGTTCGTTTTGAAAGTGTTACGAGCAAGCGTCCGAAGAACATAACAAATGAGCAAAGAACTAACGACTCAAGCCCTTCACTTTTCGTTGCGAGGTCGCGTTACTTGCCTATTACTTCTGTAGGTCATCATTCTTAAATTGTGGTGTAATTTAACTTCTAATATTTAATATCAGTACAAATACTTTTCAAACAACTTTCGTGATTTGAGTCTTAAAAAGCTATTCCCAATATTTCATTAAAACATTTTAATACTTTTACAGCTCTTTATCGAAGTAGATATGTTTACCCCCCCCCCCCCCCCCCCCCCCCCCCGAAGGGTGGCATATAGTAATCGACTCGTCCGTCCCTCCGTCCGTTTTTGTCCGGAACATATCTTCAAAACTAGGCAAGGCATTAACATGAAACGTCAAAGGCAGATATATCTCATTGAGGAGAAGTGCAGTGCATAAGAACCATAACTCTAGGCATCATTCTTTTGGCGTTATTGCCCTTTGTTTATTTTCATTTTTAAATTTTGTCCGGAGCATAACTCTAAAAGTATTCAGGCTACTAACTTGAAATTTCATAGGCTGATAGATCTTGCAGAGAAGTGCAGTGCACAAGAACCATAACTGTAGGCATAACACTTTTGGAGTTATTCTCTTTGTTGATGTTCATACCTGAAATGTGTTCGGAGAATTTTCTACATTAATGAAACTTGTTTTGGACTGTAACTTCGACATTCTTTAAGTTCGGTGTCAAAACGCCTTCGGAGGCATTGATCACGTTCTGTGACAAAGCTCTTGTGCAATGTCAAATTATCTTCTTTAAAAAATTCAAATAAGTCCATGTAACCCTATCCCAAATCGTTTTTCTGCATACATTTGAACTAGTCTGCGTACATGTGGCTTCCTTTTTTTCAGATAATTTAATTAACTGCACTATGGCTTAGTAATTTTGTAGCAGCTGTAAAACATCACCCTGTATTAATTAAGGTGTAGTTATGTGTAAATATATTTTTTCTGATCGTCTATGTTTATAGATTGTGTGTTGGTGTCAATGGTTCATTACCATTGATGAACAGCTTCAATAAAACCGTGGTTTTTATTTTCCACATGTCCACATGTAGTCTATGTTTCCTTAGGACTGCCTTTATCAGAATTATTTATTAGCAATTGACATATGTCTATAGCAAATTGTTTCTGTGGTTACGTTGGGTACACTGATAAACATTCATCTTTAAAAGTAGAGCATCTACAGTATATATATCATGTGCACCGATTTTAATGCTAAAATCTGACGACATGAGATTTTCTTTGAGGAACCAAATCATCATACTTCTCAAGTCAATGTGTTTCTCGCTTTGCAGTGCGCTTTAGCACATTTTGACCAACGTTTTGTATCAGCTTATTGAAAAGCTCTCATTTACCTCGTTTCCTACTCAGCAAGCAAATTGAGTTCCTCTTCCAATTCAGTGTTTTGCACCGTAAGCTCATAAACTGCAAACAACTTTTGTAATCGCTTGTTACAGGTTTTAAATTGGGGCCATCTGCCGTATACAACTAATCATTTAAAGTATTAATGCTTTAGGGTTTTGCCCCATTATTCTGACGTTCTGGGAATTCATACTAATCCAAGTTTTGTTTTCGTTTATATCGACTTTTAATTGTATTTACTTGTTCATAACATTTATACAGACGCAAAAGATCTTTGTGTAAAAGGTTGTTTGCTGTTTTGCTCTATAAAACACGAAACGTAGATCTTTCTTCAGGAAAATTATGATATTTCTTGAAAATTAATACAACACCATCTGCAAATTTGAGAAATAAAATGATGGTTCAATGTTTATGAATTTATAATTAGTTTACGCAGTATTCTTTATTTCAAACATATCAGTTTTCTATTTTCAAAATTAACATGAACATGTATGTTTTGGTTGTTTGATTGATTTAACGCCACTTTTCAACATATATTAAGATATATTACGGCGGTCAGTCCACTAACTAGCTTCACTGAGTTGATCAGTATTCCCTAATAACCTCCACACGCGACTTACTGATAATATGTACACGAAAACAATTTCTTAAACATATTGTCTAGGTTAGGCTATCCTTCAATAGATTTTTACAAGTTTGCATTCCACAGGCACATTTAAACATATTTCAATGTATAGCATATAAGAACATTATAAATTTGTGATAAAACAATTCTTTCATCGTTTAGAGGGGACAATATGATAATGCAATGTAATTAATTATATACACATTTACAAAACGTTGTTCTGAATAGTTATTTACATGTTTAGTGTCTAGGTGCTTCGACCCTGTTTTCAGTAGGGTTTACGTACAATTTACTAGCAACCGGGGATTCATGCCGCGTTCATATGGCAACACAACGGGACGCTGATCATCCTACCTTCACAACGCAAGGCGAACAATGCCAATTAAAGTTCTTAGAATATAATGATCGACAGAGGCTTGGCTGTCTCGAATGTCATTGATGCACTATTTGTGAATGCTTTAAAGGCGCACCCACCAACATGTATCAGGCATTAATGTGAATTATCTGTTTTAATGAAATGCAGAAAAAGGCAAATAGAAATATGTACAACCTAGGTGTCCCTCGGCAAAAAGTCGTTTTACCACAGTTTACTAGACGTATTGTTATCTTTCAATTGTTTGGTGTGTTTTGTTAATAACTTGTTAGAACATTGGACGTTTGAAATTGTTCAAGATTAGTTAGTATACGGTATACAATGGATTTCTAATCAACGTATGTTTTACTGTATCTCTATGGTAGAGTCTTTCATACAGGTTCACTGGTAGGTTCCATCAATCATAGGACTTTCTAAGAAGTCAAAGGCTAAGGCCGCTATTTCATGGATTAAAACTTCCGTTTCAATTGATCCGTTAAACGGATGGGTGATTAACTGTTAAAAATTTCTAAAACAAAGAAATCGTTGGGTCTATAACAAAGCTGCGTTACCTATGCGTCCCATTCGTTTCCCACAGTGAACAATGTATAGTCACAAATTTTCAAGCTCCTCCAAATGCGGTTCATTTTCTTTGATTTTGTGATAAGGTTTATCACAAACAGGAAGTAGACATTCTTTTGTATTAACTATGTCCGTTGGATTAATTGTGACCATGAACCGTTATTAATGATCATGATTGACAGCTGCGGAACTGTCCATTAACGCATAGTTTTTGCCTTTGATAGATGATTAATTTGAAGTACAACTTCGCTGAAAATGCGAAATGCCAGGCAGAAATTGGTCTTATCGTAATTATGACGTAAGCGAGTATTTTGACGTCAAAGTTTGCTGGTAAAGAAATCAAAATGGCAGCGCCCATGTTTTGAAAGCGCGCAGAGGTCATGGATACTTTTAAGGTAAATATTTACTGTTGCATTATGTATTTGTATAAAAATAATTATTATTTTTCTTTTATGATTTTACATGATAAACACATGTAGAGTCTATGATAATTTAAAAATGCACAACGCTTTCTGCACTTGGAAAATGTGTTTGCAGCCGAAGCTGCTGTTAATCCTCATGTTCAAAGTTTGCTTGATGCAGATTACATTTAAGGAGTTTATTTTAATAATCTTAAAATCACCCCTGCGATTATGGAAATTAATGACATTGTCAATGTTTAAATTTTGAAAAGCAAATACAGACCTCATTTTCGATCAGTAGAAAAAAATCTACAACCGTAACGATGTCGATGGTCATTTCTAATATAAAACGCTCGTTATATTTCAAAGACAGGTTTAAATGAAATGTAATATGTTAAATCTAAACAAATTTATTTATTATTATAATTTGAATTTTTTTTTTAAAAATTAGTCGAATGTGTAACATCAAACAGACTTCTGAATCTCTATTCTTTTAACACGATAACTAGATCATCTACATGCATGTAATCAAGTTGTGGTTGGTATAAAGCGCTCACACGCAGGCGGCTCGGGGTCAGTTCCCCGCTGCGCCGTTAATTTTGTCTCAAAATAAAAGTTCAAGTCGGTTTTTGTAAGATTTTTATTTTATTTTAAAGAATTATGTGGGCTATATCTGCATTATGAAGAAATGTTAAAAGTAATAGTTTGTAATTTCTAATGTTATGTATATACTTCATTCGTGAATTTGGACATATATTTTCTAAAGAATTTACAGTAATTAGATTCTAGATTCAAGTTCTCTTTTTACAGGATTTAGACGACTTGCTCGAAGTTTTCGGGTTGGTAGGCACGCATCAAATATCAGAATGTGATCATCATGAAACGGACAACGACAATGATGAAGGTAATTTACATGCAACTACGCTGTATTAGAACTTATTGAACTATTTTTTAATCTAATTTTTTTAATTAGTCATGATTGAATATACATGTATGTATTTGTTATTAACTTAGTTATTCATCTGTACATCAAACATAAATCAGATTTATACTGTTCAATAGTGTTATGTTTTTAACTTTAGCCTATATTACTGAAATCGATTTCTAAATCGTAAAAATATTTTTTGTAAAAGGAATGTAACTAAACTGCTTGTTTTTTGTTTTGTTGAAATATGTCTTTTCTAAATTTTATATTTTTCTTTTTACAAGAACTCATCGATGGCGCGCTGCAAGACCCCGTAACAGATGATGTGGTGCGGGACTTTATGGCGTCATTACCTGCATCACCAGCGGCAATCAATGACGATAATGATGATGATGATGATGATGATGATGATGATGATGATGATGATGATAATGATGATGATGATGATGATGATGATGATGATGATGGTGGTGGTCATTATAGCTCGTCAAACATCAATGCTGACCCGAGGCCAACGCCACGCGGAGATGCCGACGGGGACGACATGGATGACCCGCAACGCGACTTGAGCTTGGTTCGTGATGCCATCAGAAAAGGTTGTGGTTGTCAATTGAACTGTTTAAGTACAATACCAGAGGCCAAGATTTTGGACAATATATTGACCATGCGTGAAATGGTTAAGGAAACAAAAGAAGCATACATTCTTTCAAAGATGATTCCAATTGAAAGTGCATCTCGTTGTTCTGATAAATCAAGGTCACGCAAGTGATGCTATTTGTATTATGCTTCTCAAAAATCTGTAAAACAGCATTTGAAATAATTTTTGACATAAAGAAAGGTACTCGGAAGCAGATGCAGAGTCATGTGTGTGAACGAGGGATAGAACCACGTGTCCATGGACTGACCGGCCGACGACCAAGCGTTCTCGCATGATGTCATTTAAAAGGCAGTTCACTTTTTTTTATCAACTACGCAGTAGAAGAAGGCCTCCCCCATCCTGCACCTTTAAGAGGTCGCCCTGGTGTTGCCCCCATTTATTTCCCGGTGAATAAGACAAAACGTGGGATTCATGGTGACTACGTAGCATGTTGTAAACCCCTAGGAGAGAAGTTTGTCGGCCTTTCCACTTTTAAAGACATATGGCGCCGCTGTGTACCACATATAAAAATCATGGGTCCTAAGGACGATGTTTGTAAAAAGTGTGAAGACTGCATTGAGCAAATCTCCCTGGCACGCAGCGAAGATGACAAGTTGGAGCGGACATCCGAGTACCACGCACACGTGCTGGCGGCGCGAACCCAGCGCGAGGAATACAAGAGATGCGTGGCGGAATCGTCTGCTGTGTTCGAGTCCGGCTCCAATGATTTCAACAATGTGCATGTTACATTTGATTTCAGCCAGTACATGAAACTTCCCTATCATGCTAGGGAGAAAGGCCCTACCTTCTTCATACAGCCCCGGAAAGTACAGTTGTTTGGCTACCGTGTCGACGGCTATCGACAATACAACTTCCTCATCGATGAAGATCAAACAATTGGTATTTATTATTTGTGTTTTGTATTTTTGTCAATTATCTTATGCAGTAATGTTAAATAACTCTTAAGACATAACGTTATATGCATTGTAACAGCTCTAGCGTGTTAAATAGGTTCGCATATGTAAATGTTTTATAAGTATTAAAAACAACAAATATTTACGACATATATATTGACTTTAAACTATACTTTTTAGAAATATTTCACTGCACAGAAATAACAATTATGCTTATGATTATTGTTTGTTTCCAGGGAAAGACGGGCAGCTCGCACACGGTCCGGACTCCGTGATTTCCGGGCGAGGAAATAAAGATACATGCCGATAACTGCTTTGGTAAGGATTTATAAGACATTACTTTGACAAAATCTGTTTTGAAAATTATGTGCGTTATATCAATTTTTGAATAATTGCAAAATATAGATATAATTTGTTATATAATTAGTTTAAATATACAGGTTAAAATTGGCATTGAAATATTTTAAGTTCAACCTAAAACATTTCACTGCCAATTTTCACCTGTACAAATCATACAATTTAAATATCTCTATAATTATTCTGTTTTTCTATGCAGGCCAAAATAAAAATTGTTTTGTTTTGGCATACTTCTCTTGGCGGACTATGACGGGCCGACATCAGCGTATCGCATACATGATGCAGTTACCCGGACATACTCGGTAATTCGTTTGTGCTTACATGTATTGTATAGTACTTATCAAAAGATTAAAAGAAACCGATATATTAAAACACAGAATATTAGGCTATTAGTTAAGTTAGTATTGCATTGCGCTTTTTAATCATCGTGACATAAAAGAAAACAATGGTTTTGTATATTTTAAAGGCAATACTTTAACAACGTATTTCAGTTTATATTTTGAGGTATACTATAATGTCAGCATTTTATCAAACCTTCTATAGGTGCCTTATTGATGCTGGATTCGGACGAATCAAACAGATGTACCGGCTGGAAGACACGGGTACGGTCGACCACATTGCAAGTGTAGTAGAACGTTCCTCGACCTCCAACGTTCCCGTTCTGTACGGTCAGTGGGAATGGCGCGCTTGGAAAGAGTTCTTGGGCGACATATTTTAAGAAGGTCCCAGCCATCAACAGCTACTACTACTTCCGCTTTGAATCGTCCGATCCGGGAGCAGTGTACATGCGGTAATCTGCAGTAAGCACAGCAGAAACACAATTTGTCATCTGTAAGACGCCACTGCTTGAAATGGACGCTAAAAAACATCCCGCGCGTCATTCCACCTGCCGGCCTCAGGGACGAACGTCGCCGATATCTGTTCAAGCATGTGCGACCGCTTGTGAGAATTCCTTTCAGAGACACCATGTGCCCCGATCCTGACGGTATTTTATAGTTATAAGCATGTGTTTGCTGTTGAATTTACATGTACATTGTAATGCAAACTTTGTGATGTTTTCCGTTTATATTATCTAATCACGGTTTTGTATAATTAATGATTTACGTGCTATGTAATAGCTGATATGTCATATTTATTTGGTTGTTTACCGTATGAGAAAAGATATGAAACAGTTTACTTGCATTAATAAAAACATTGTGTTGCTGTTTGTTTAAGTTCATATTTTGTGTACCTGTAAAACAAAAGCGTTGTATATTACGACCGTGACGCGCGAATTTTGCCACTTACGTGACGTCGTCGAACAAACGACGTTAACGTTGATACTCGAATGACCTATTTTAAAGCTGAAATATAGACATTTACACTTTAAATACATATAGGAATGTATATATTTTCGTAAACAGAAAAGACTAAATATTTTAATGATGTAAAAAAGTAAAAAAAAAATGAAAAAATCACGATAAGACCCATTTCTGCCTGGCGCGGCTCTTTTTAACTGACTAATAGCAGGAAAGCACACCTGTTAATGACCTTATACTTTCAAGGCAGAAATTGATGACAGTCGTAAAAATAAACGTAATTGTGTGGCAGTTAAAATAAACTAATAAGCGTAACACTAGATCTAGTAAATGTGTTTTTTTTTATTTAAATAAATTTTTTTTGTAGAATTATACTAGATAGCAAATTATTCAACTTTTTGGACAAAAACGAAGGTTTCACAGATGTGTAATAATAACTATGCGTTTCTTTAACGGACACGTTTTGGATGACGGATGGCCAACGGTTATTATAACGCAGCTATGTTATATAGCGGCCTAAGCCTACTTCCACGGCTGTTGTGGTCAAGGTTCCTGGCGATGATGACGAGGTTTTATTCTAAAATGTGTTCTAAACAGGTCCAGATAATGATATATCTGATGCTTTACATGTTATTATTATCTATATGTTTTTAAAACGTGGCTTACTATTCTATGATACAGCATATTTATTGCTTTCATTTTCAGGGGCACCTGCGAATGGAATGTGAGAAAGTCTTAGCTAAGCCTTGTGAATCTTAATTATTTACAGACTTCGCGTTGACGCAGATGGCAATATGAATCGTATTTGCTAATTTCATTTAGTGCCTGAAACCGATGCACGTCTTCATAATGATGTAAAAGGATGCCTATATATGTTTAAATACTTCTTTGTATCCAAGTGACAACAGTTAGTTGTCAAAAAAAGCGCCAGTTAGTTCGAGTCGGTACTTGTACAAACCAAGTTCGCTCCGTTTTAGTTAGTTTGTTACTGCGTACATACAGTCAACCTAGGAAGGGCATCATCAAATCATCAGCTAGTCGGGGATTTAATATAATATACTTTAACTTTAATTACTTGTACCATACTTTTCATAATTGTTATATATTATCTTTTGGTGTCGATAAATGCGTTAAATTGAAACTCCGACATAAACAGAACGTTTTTATTCAACAATTAAGCCGAGAAAATATAAACAATATTAAATAAAATATGTACAATTGACACATTTTTAGATTTAAAAAAGAACACACACAAAATAAAAAAAACATCTAAATAGACATTCAACTACCGTTTTGATTTCATTTTGAAAACTTTTCTAAATGCAGGATTAAACCTTGTATACAATATTGGATTCAGTAAGGAATTAAAGTAACCGAGCCAAAGACTCAAACTTTTGACTATCGGATGAATGCCGCAGACATTAGATGGGCAAAACGGAATGATCAGTGCCAGGATGAAGAATGGAAGCCAACATGCTATGAAGGCACCTGTAATTATCCCAAGCACCTTGACAGCACGCCTTTCTCTTTTCATTTCGAGAATGTCTTTACATCTTCTACTATATTCACGTTGCTTTTTCATAACCAGTGCCGTGCTTTTGTGTTTGTTGTTGTTTTCAACATGTTTGCCAAATGACGTCTCGTGTATTGTCTTGTCCCTAACCCGTGTTTTTATTTCTTTGACGCAGCACTTGAAGTTGTTGAATGCTACTGCCGGTGTAGTTATGCCGTTTTCGCAGCCACTATGATGGTCAAGCTTCGAGGAATCTTCAGCTTCGCTGCAGAAGGACGACATTTCTAGCATCCTAATGTCAGACTCAAGTGAACAGTTGTGGAACGAGGATCTATTACCACAATCGAAATTACGTTTTCTGATTCGGTATCGAGCTGCTATGTAAATCTTATAATTAAGAATAACCATTAAAATAAGAGGACAGTAAAATGCAACCACTGTCGATATTATGGTATATACGTGGTTCTGGCTTATGAAACACGACCCATATACTTCAGGATTGTTTATTTCTTCTTTCCAGCCTAGAAGAGGCGGAATGGAAATGGCAAAGGACACTACCCACACGATGCAAATCATTTTCAGAATGTTCTCCTTGGACCGCCGTTTGATGTATTCAATATTCGACACTCCCCAGAAGCGGTCCATCGAAATGGCGACGAGGTGTAAAATGGACGCAGTGCAACATAAAATATCTGTTGATGTCCAGAAATCACAGACGACGTTCCCTAGATACCAATACACACTTATCTCGTTGAGTAGACTAAGTGGCATGACGCATACGGCCACCATAAGGTCCGTGATAGCTAATGAAAGAATAAGATAGTTGGAGACGGCCTGCAGCCGCTTCTCAAATAAAACCGCCGTAATAACGAACGTGTTGCAGATGATGGTCGTAAAGATTAATAAGGAAATCACCAGGCATATAATTAATAAAAACAGATTGTCGTATTTTGGCACGAAGAAATACGAACGAGTTGTGAACACATCAATTTCCGTGTTCATTATGGTGACTGAATCTGATGCGTTGTGCCTCATTTCCATGCGGTTGGTGTCTGAAGAATTAGAATCCATCGTGATTGAACGAATGTTCCAATTCTAATGATACAATTCAAGTTCAATTACGTGTTCGGTGTCCTAGAATGCACTGGAAAACATCACGTGTGTTCATTCAGCCCAAAAGTGCGCCCAGAATCTGAAAACAAAAAAGCAAATGCGTTTGTCATTTTCAAAATGATTGCACCATGGAAGAAGCATACTTTTTGTTATGTTCAACATTTATGTAATCTTCAGCCGCAAGCTCTGAATGTGGGTATTTTGCATCATTCTGTATATGTGTCTGGATAAAATCTAGTTGTTCAATGTCTGTTTTATAAACGTTTATCATATGTAAATACATTTAATTGAAGCATAACACTTACTAGACTAAGTGTTTTTACAGCCGTAAGATGCATTTTGATAACTTAGCGTCAAAAGTACTCAAACCGAAAAAAACATGCGCATATATTCATTATTTCAGTAACATTTTTATCGTTATAGAAGTCGTACTATACAAATTTACATAGGTTTGTATAACTGCTATGCTGATATTCCTTTAAAAACTGTACGCACCTATACACATTAGTTGTCTATAATACTATGCATTTCTTAAGAAAAATATATTGATTTTGTCTGATATTTTAAAACAAAGCACGTTTGCAAGTTCAGTCGTGTTATAAGATGAGCACGAAGGCCGCATGCGTGAGCAATTTAATAGTAACAACTCAAGGTAAAACCGTTTTCTAACTGACGTTATATTACGCAAAGTCAAACATTCTTTTCTATCTAAAACGTCTCCATTACGCATGTTAAAAGATAAAAAAGAGAAATAGGAATAATTCAAGTTGAGCCACAGTTCAGCGATCTCTTTGATATCTCCCAGAAGACCTTGCCCCGATTGTCAATCTTGATTACTTTCAACGTTAAATGGTCTATATTATATTAATGGATCAGCGCTATGTTTATCAGGTGACAATCTTACCTACTTAACACAAAGGGAAGCATACTTTCTGTTCGTGATCAATGTTCACAAGAACCAAAAAAGGGACAAAAAGGGGCGGAGATTTAAGTTTTTGATGAACGTTGCATTGATATCGTTTCAATCAACATGAAACTATGCAGTCAATTAAATAGGATTTAATTTCTGATAAACACACATACCGTATCATTTTTCTTATCACGAACACGTGCAAACATGGGGCACACTCATCGTGAAACCAAGAAAATATTTAATGATTTGTATTACATGTCATGTCATTTAACTTCTACCGGAAGTAAACATTATTTGGCTTATTTTAAAGATTTTAAAATGTTGTTTCAGTTTTTCGAGAGAAACAATAAGACAGTCTGTCGGATATTGCATAGAAATTCTGAACGCAAGTGGAAATGGATTGTTGAGGGACATTCTAAACAAACTTTTTTGGACAAAGTAAGTGCATTCGATAGAAATTGTTACTTCATTTAAAATCGACTGGCACCACCAGGGGCATACAAATGTTCTACGAATAATTGTTTATCCTTTCATGATTGTATTCTTTAACACAATGTTTTAACATGTCACATGCGTATAACATACCACATATAGACACGTTTACTTGGATTGTGTTAATTCCACAACGTACGTTGTTTTCAATGTTAACATTTTAGGGACTAAATGAAATCGCAGTAAATAACGTTGTTACACTCAGTTGTTCGTTATTGAGTAGTCAAGTACTGAGTGGTTTCGTCTGTATTTATATAAAGAAAGTCGTGTTTCATTAGAAGCTATATCATACGATTGATGTACCGCATACATTTATTATTAATATTAATTGTCTCATCGTATTTCAATGTGACTTGGAACGCACCGGTGCGGTTCACACGGAATATGATGTTGTTGATAACGCGTAATATGCCATGCCGTATATTACATATTGTCATGAAATATTAATTGGTGTTGAGTGTATTCCGATTGAAATCAATAGTGATTATTCGTCCATATGTATGTAAAGCTTCGAGGAATAATTATTATCATAATAAAATTTATTATTAATTTTACGTAATATTAATGGGGATATGTCCGATCTTTTAATTAGCTATTTATCAGCTATTCATTAAATCTTTTAATGTTAAGTAGTAATTTAACATCAAAAAGTATAAAATAATAACATAATACAGAAATATATTGCAAAATACGCAAAAAAATGTATTCACGATATGTACCGAATAAATTGTTGATTGCCCATAAATCTCGGTTATTGTTAACATACAACGGTGACTCAATTCGTGATTAAACATTTTCGGAGAGTGTCGTTTTCCAAAGAAATGACCTAGGGGTTTCCTACATAATTGTAATTAGTGACAAAATCGGACATATCCCCTTTAATTTAAAACATCAGAGTCCGTATAATATTAATTGTTTTTATTAATTCAATGATAATTTATATGATTTAGTTGTTTGATTTTGCCGCATTAGGCTTTTCCTGCAATCTGGGAAATTGAATATACATTCTTGATTAGCAAATATCCTTAACTGTTATGTAATATTGTCTGTTAAGTGATGTGTGTGTGTGTGTTTTATTATTATTAACTGAAAGGTTGTTCAAAGTAAGAATGGTGTAAACAATGTATACATGTCAAGTTTAAAGATGCTAGGTCTTTATACCCTTATAATCAGCCACAAATCTTAGAAACTGTTAAGTATACTAAACAAAAAGTGAAAACACAACAACAAAACAAAAAATCAAACCTTAAAACCCTTGCAGGAGCCGGGAATTAAACACGGGACCTCTTGCACCCAAAGCGGATGCGTTACCACTGCACCACCGAGTCAACTTAGAGTATCGATTGTTAAGAAGCTATTTAACTGTAGGTCGAAACGAATAAAAACAAAGCCGAATTTGCGGGCCAGACATTTTCAACAATTTTTTTTTCTGTCATTTTTACATGCATGAATAACTATATTTGGCAGTTTCTTATATTTGCGGGAGTAGGTTTCACTGCTTAAATATGGTTAAAATGTAAGATGTAAACAATTCTGACCTAAAAGATACAGGCATATCATCTTTAATGGCACCATGTCAGAATCACCCGTACAAAACAATCATACAGAACAGCACAAACACACGCAGAACACCAATACGCAACAGAAGTTCAGAATAAACTACTTTTTGTATTAATGATGTAAAGTTAAACCATGATTTTTAGATTAGTTTGCTTTACTTCCATAAACTAAGAATCAGAGACGCGTTTGCATAACTCGAGATAACACAAAACCACATTGTGAATAATAATAACACAAACAAAAACGACAAGACGAGAGTTTCATTTGGTAAAAGCAATTTTGGTCAAGCTCTTAGAGAATCGCATGCAAAATACGAATACAGATGAATGTCGTGCAAAATCAACAAAAGACAATAAATCCGTCAAAATAAAAGCAGACGCCAAATCCCGAAATATGCATTGTGCACACAACATTGGGATAAACCTTTTCTATAAGAAAAGAGTGAATCACCCCTCTTTTAGAAATTATTACATGTATTTTCAGGTTGAGTTTAGGCGTGGGTAAAAGGCGGTACATAGTAATTCGCAAACATTTGGAAATGTATAATTATGCTCATGAAACACTACCAAGTGTATCAAATAAAAAATCAAATAACAACTGTATTAGCGAGCGATGCCTCTGCTCGCGGATATATTGCTAAAATTTGATTAAAAAACGAGTATGTCTTATCATGTTCATTGTTTAATGAAAAAAATACAGGTGTCAGAAAAGTCGAAAACTAAATGTCTGATAGACTCCAAATTAAATGTAGGAGGGCCGTTAAAAACGGTATTTAAACATAACGCATCAACGATTTAGCGGTGGAGGTACGCTAATAGTGTGTTCATGTTGGGTATAACTTAGACATATTTTACAAAATGGTTTGATATTTGTTTTTTTTCTAGTTGGTGTTTAAATATAATCCTATATTGGAGTATTCCAAAATATTTGATAAAAGGATATCCCCTTAAATATCGCTAAAAATTGTTTTGTTGGTTTCTTACAAGATTACATACACAATAAAACAGTTTTCGCTATCTTAACTTTGCCTGCGCGTGTAAAAAGTAATTTTCATCTGCCTAATAAAATTTGAAACGATAAATACGCAGTTTTTTGTAGTATTGCAGCTACACAAAACGCAATCCCAACATAAGAGCCTAATCAATATGCAGGCATTAAGTAAAGAAGTACACGGTACACAAATCCAAGGGGAGTTTCACTTTCAACATGTGGTGTAAACCGCTTGCAAATTTAATCTGGTAGTACAGGAAACTTTGGAAACGCAGTCAAACGGAATGACGCCTACCATGTCTATATTCCCCGCCTTTTGACGGTGGATAACAACTGTTACAGAAGGCGAATCACGCCTGACCTTTGTCATTATTTTATGTAAAGATATTGGAAGTGGTCATTAGTAAACGTATGTGATCATGGCAACAAGGGCTTAAATATCGATGTGCTAACTTTAAATGATTATAATGAACAATTTTGTTCATAAACTAAACAGTTCCGAATAAAGTTTTAAAATTAACATTTATCAACCGCACAATTAAGTTTCCAAATAAACTAGCCCGTCAATAAACGTTAACGTTGTAATTGTGTTTTTAACAATATTTGGCTGAACAGAAGCTACTACGGCCGTGTACCTGTTTCCAGACTTGTAAAATGAATACTAATTAAATAAACTCCGAGCACGTTACCATATTGCAATAGTTTTTTTTCCAGTTTGGTGTCTTAATAAATAACAAGTCGTACATATCCCCTTTTATATGTTTCACTGAAGTACATTTGCACGTCTGCAATTGAAAAGCTCATTGAGTCAAAACTGTCAACAACATTTTAGTTTACAAAGCAGAACAATCCAGGAAGCCGTTATGTCCTTAAATATATAATTATTAAATTTCAATTTTATTCCTTACATTTTTAATTCACATATTTATTTGCACTCCCTTTTAATACAGTCCAATATTACTATGAAGTGTATATCGACTTACAATGATTAAGACGGAAAAGCACTTACCAAACATTGCACAAACTAAATACCAGTTGATTGTGTACCACTTATATACAACTAGTCACTTATCACATAATTATGATACTCCCACCTTATGTACTTGCTTTAAATGCGTTTTAATATTTGTGTTTCTAATTTTAGTTTAATCACATTATATTTCTCATAGAGACAGGTTTTCATTTAGTAACAGCTTGTCGTAGACACACCTTACATTTCAGAGGGAAAATATAATTTCCGAAAGGAAATCTGAGAACTATGGCTTGAAATTAAAGCTAATGTGACCGAATCATCCGAATCCAATACTAAATATATAGTTTTTCATGTATAATAGATTTAGATTTGCGCTAAAAACTGAAACTGAAACTGTTTGGTGTCTGGTATTAATTAAAACTACAAAAGCCAACATGATCGTAAAGAGACATGGAAATTGGATACGCAAACCAGTGATTTCTGGTTTTCATTAGGAAATAACACATTATAATTTAATGTCAAACCATTGTTTCGTAGCACGTTTTATTCTATTTTAACCATCTGCGTTTTAATGATGCTATTGGTTAATCTTGTTTGCCATATAATTGTCAACACACGTTGAATCGTGCGTAGTACACTTTGTAAAAAAATACAGTAGAAATAGCTGTCTGCAACTTTTAATGAAAACCATGATTGTAGAACCAAACACGCAAACAACAATTTTTCAAGATTAACAAAATACAAAGAGTATTCCTTAGAATAATCCAAACGTTGCCATTCACTAAGATAGACAAAAATAATTTATGTTAAAAATTAATAATTAAAACATGCACAGGTATTATTACATATGCATTCTAAACTACTAATATTATCGACAGTTAGCAAGGACGTCCATAGTCAAAGAAACTAGGTCTGTATCCTGATACCTTTATCATTGGTTACAACTTTTGCAGTGTGTTAGTTATACCAACTAAAATAACATTGCAAAAGGAATTGCAAAATTTCATTACAAGCCGGGGATCGAGGACGGAAGCACAATTTTATGCGTTACCTCTAGACCACTGAGACAAATGAGCCGATCGGTTGTAGTCGAGCTATTAAACTGCTTCAGCGTAATGGGGGGACAAAAAAAATGCGGGGCCACATGTTTTCAACAAAGTCTGTTTTTTTCTGTAATTTTTAACATTGGAAATATATATAGTTGTCAATTTCTCATATTTACTGCAATAGGATTGACTGCTTTAGTATGGGTAAAAGTTAAATGTAAATAAATATGATCACAAGATAAACTCAGCATCCTTTCGCTGTGAATAAAAAACTAACTGTAATAAAAATCGAATTAGGATTTTTGTAATGATAACAACTCACCTTAACATGTTTCCAACGTTATTTAACTCCGCATATTAACATTATATCCTACAAAGTTAAACAATTAAATGCGCTAGCTATGCATTCTTATTTGAGCAAATCGCTTTCACTTCAATGATTGTTTCGAACTGCTGCACGTTGAAACCGTTTTTACTCCAATTACCCGCACTAGTCTGCTGCGATTGTGCCTTCGGGAAATAAATTTAATTTCAATACTACTGCGATGATTGCTAAATAAAACATCAGATCTCTCCGCTATCGGAACATTTATGGATGTGCTGTTCTGAAAAAACAGCGCCGACAATGACAATAGAACACCAGAGTCATTACAAGTCCAATGGAATTGAGACAATAATGCGATGGCAACAGACCGCGTCAGTAAATACGAATATATCCCTCTAATCCAAGTAAAATATTTGCTGTGCTTATTGCTCGAGTAAGATTACTTTCCTACCAGCCAAGCATATCACAAGCCAGTTAGGAAATCGCTGCTTAAATGAGAAGGCGAAGACGTCACTATAATTGCAATCATTTCCAATACAGCTGTGCAGAAAGACGTCCTGTTCAAACCCTTCCCGCTAGCAGTCTATTTGTAGAAGGCACTGGTAAAATGCGAGAAATCACATTCGTTGTATGTCAATTATAGGTACTTTTAACACAATGTGTGGCAAATTGTAATATTCAAATGCATATAATGCAGAAGTCAACAATGGCAGAAACTGTAATGAATCCGGGCTTCAATGGTGATTTTAAAACATTTAATTTTTGACGTGGTCATTTATTTCCATCAAACAGTATTTTGGCAGGTAAAGTGTTCTTACTAGTCCATGTCAAGCGATGATAAATCCGAACTGAAATTAGTAATATCCCACGATACACGTGCCAACGACCACACTGCATGCGATACATATTTTCCTTAATATTTATGAAAGTTCAGTGACCTTCGTGTGCATCGAAAGTGTAAATGATTGATTTCCGACACTAAGCAGATCCGGAAAACGATCATCCCGTTCTCATTACGATAAACAACGTTCTTAACCCCACCTTGTTATTGTTTGTTTTGAAGCGCTAAAATAGAGTAAGTGTTTTAAGTGCACGTGAATCGGGTTTATTAGAAGGGTTTTTACATTCAACTTATTCAAAGCCTTTGAACGAGTCTGATTATGTAAATTATTTTTGCCAAATAAATAATAGTATAAAGCGTGCATAGTCAAACAGTTTTAACTATAGTAAATGACCTTTGGAGAATACAAAGGAGTCAAACTCCTCCCGTTTGCGTACCGCTAACTGTTTTTCTAAAGCCTGCGTAATGCGTACAACATTGTTGTACCCCCTAATAATGTGTTCCGTCTAACAAAAACACGAAGAGAGTAAGTGATTTCCTCTTAATATATGAACATATTTCTTAATACGCAATATTTACTTAATATTTGAAAACGATATCAGACTTTTTCCTTAATACATGTAGACTTTAATTATCCTTGGAACAATGCTGAAGGAGACTGCTTTTTTTCTTTCTATTACCTATTAGATGATGCGATTTAAACTTTGGCTAGTCAAACACATATTTACCAGCCACTTATGTTATCATTTAATCTTTTCCCACAGGATGTATATATTAAGACGTTATTCAAGGGCAGTTTTATATAAATTAAAGAGATGTTCAAATAAAGAATGTTGTAAACAATGTAGATATGTCAAGTTTAAGGGCACCATGACAAAATGGCCCGTACAAAACCCCGGGTCACCATATTGTAATTAGGTTATGCGTTTTATTACTAACTAACATTCTAATCACACGCCTAACAAAATTGAAACCACTTACATCAATTCCCATTGCTCAATCGAAACACTTCAATGACACGACAAGTAACGGTTGCCTATAGATGAATTGTATAAAGGCACGATACCTTTTATTGTAAAGAACATTTATAAAAATGTGTTACCATAATACATCACTAACGTTTGATTTTAGTAAAATAAATAATGCGGAGTTATGCTAGAACGCATACAAATATCGCATTGAAATTGACAATAACATAAAACAGCATTTACCCAGCCCTTGCACCTGTCCATTCATTTCTGTACATGTCAAATGAGCATGCTTCCAAGGGTTCCGATATCCTGTTCAAGTACAATTGTACAGATGTATTATGCTTATTCTTAAGCGTTTGAAAGTGTAAGAATGCAGTGTAAGAAATGTGTGATTGCCAAAACTGTTGAAAACAAAAAACAAACAAACAAACAAACAAAAACAAACAAACAATCAAACAAACAAACAAACAAACACACAAACTTGCGATTTTGACTAGCAGTGTCGTCAAAACGAAGAACTGTTTGTTGCTTTCTTGTTTGTACCCGTTTGTTACGTGTCTTTTTAAAGTTTCCATATTTCCTGCTTCTCGTCTTATACATATAAAAGTAATACTACATACAAATTAATACTAGCATGTAATGAAGGAGACAGCTGGTATGGTTTTATAACCTTTCAAGACAGTTGGGGTTCATTAACCTAGTATCACTAATCTTGGAAATCTGAGTCGATATTACAGTATCATGCAATCAAATACACTAATACATTCAACTACTTAAGTGTTGGTCATAATTTAGTAGCATATTTACTTGGTATCATATCGTTTAGCACCATAATACCATTAATATTTGATTTACCTTCTGTGATAGTTTAAACGACAAGTGTATCAGTTTAACGTTTCTATATTATGGTATTATTTTTGAGATAATACAAGAATGCACCTATTTGCAAGTTTACTGGCAAATTAAATGCAACCACTAACCTAAATAGGTTCTAAATGAGTACCATTGTTTGTTTCCTAATACATAAATTAAACAACAATAACATTTGTATATCACGTTTGCCTTTATAAAGTATTATCAACTTTTATATCGCCATTGTGCCGATAGACATATACGTAAAGTTTAACATCCTATTTTAGGCTTTACGTGCACTATAATCAATCATTTAACTTGAAGCGTTCTTTAACATAAGACACATCAATCACAATCATTATACAACATGTGCATAGTGTATTTCTGTGTTAGTGTATTTTTCGTAAATGATGGACCTGACATACTTTTTACCTGTAACAAGATTCATCAATTAACAAAATGAAACTAATTAAGAATACGAAAGTACAAACATGACAACACATACTTTTTTGTTTTCAAATGTGATGTGCATGTGCACACAATAGTTAAAAAAAATTCATTCGATGTTTGCTAGTTGGTATAGTAATTTATTGTGTGAAACATGTTGTTTTTGTTTAATCCTAAACGATGATCCCAAAAAGATATCGCATGCTTGCTATTAGAATACATGTATATTTTGATATCCAAGCTTTGTCAAGTAACGCACGTGTCACGGGGCTATTGTTGTAGGCCTTGTCATCGCTGATACACCGATAGCCGTTGTATGCCAACATTTTTCAGCGATAGTATGATGTTTTTAATTAGAATCTGTCATATTGGCTGAGTTATTTTACGAGGTTTGCTGTATTGGACTGAACCCTGCCGGCTCAGAGCAAAGCTGACCGAGGACAAATAACCAGGCCAATAGAAGTCTGTTCTATTTATTATATAGCATTCAAAATAAAATTGCAAATATATCCAAGAGATATGAGTGACAGACTTACGCCTTCTTGGCTACTGTTTGTTTAGGCCAGTTCAATATTAGAAGAACATCGCGTTAAAAATATATTTGATATAAACAATTGTCGTACACGCGTAAATAAGTGTGTAACTGTGATATATAATAATAAAAGTATTGTCGTATTTTACTTTTTACGGAGCTACGTGTTCACCTATTGTGATCTAAAGAAGTCTATAGGCCAACTTGATTTGCCAAGGCAACACCTCGCACCGGTGTGAAATATTAATCAAGCGTTCCAGATAAACTAAAATGGCATCAATAGCTACGGCTGTGGTTGTCACATGCTCGCCGCTCAAACGTAACCGGCGTATTCGGCTTGAGCCGGTTAGTGATCCCGGTTAATCTATGAACAAATGAAGTAATTTGACGGTGCCCGTTTAGGAATCGGTGTACGCCGGTTAAACAAAATGACCACTTTATTGATTGAGTCAATATTCTCGTATTGAAGCGAGCTAAACAACCAATTGAAATCGTTATACTGGAAATTGTATTACCGTATCCCCGGACCTGATCAACCAATGAGAATGTTAAAATTTCGCATTAACCACGTTTGCATCCAATTTAACCAAGAAGTGTCCGCATTCGCCGGCTTCGTTAAAAGTGTTCATTTAAGTACGTCTGTTGCACTATGTGGTAAGATTTGACAGGTCTGCGATGTCACCGTGCAATCACACACCGAATTATGCCATTTTGATAGTGACATTTTGCATATAAGAAATGGCCCAACAGCATAACAAAAACTGTTTCGACTTTAAAATTATATATTTGTAAGTACACATAAGCATACGAATTCACCACGTGTTCTGTAAACGTGTAAATACATTATTTTAGCTGCCACACACCGTTTAAAGCATTTTCGGTAATTTATGGCACAAGTTTGTTGTTCATTTTATTATTAACCTAAGTAAAATGACACACAGTTCACACATTGTTAAATATGGCGACTTGTGTTTTGCTATCCTATGTTCTCAAAACGTCTTAGGTTGCAACTGGTCCGACCAGTGCAATTCCATATATCCGTACAGTTTTACAATGTGAATAAAATTAAATGTCATGGTTAACATTTTTTCGTGAAATTATTATTTACTTGTCATATGGTAGTTCCATGTAAAACAACTTGCACAATTCCTCTGCGTAAAACGGTCTATAATTAGTCAAGATTAGGACAAAAAGTGATTGGCTTTTACAAGATAATCGTATTAGATTGCATTATTGCAGCTGCACTCAAACCCCAAGGTGATTTACCGTCTCGTCATGTGAGCGATATTTAAGACAAGCCACCAAAATAATCCAAATTATGCAGACTTGCATGTGTGGCTATACACGATAAAGAGGCATATTTCCCAGTGGACGTGATAACCATTGTCTCTTGTCGCATAAGTGTTAGTGTGCTTAGATTTAAATAGGTTTTATGTCGTATTTAGTATACTTTATTATCCCTTTTCGGAGACGCCATGTCAATTTTAGCGTAACCAGTCCGAAATGCCAGTAACTTAAAATTGCCCTACGTATGAAGGTGTAGGCGACAAATGACCGCGTACATTTTACCATGACCGAACAATCACACCTGTTCGATGTAGGTAGTAAACTACATAATTATGTACAATGTAACCATAAAACAGGTAACTCTTCATTTTCGTTCCGTATAATAATATCTAATATGCATACACTATTTACTAATTGTGAATGGGTAATGCTAGGATATGTTTAGTTTTACAATAATTTATATCCTACATTTAACTGAATTGATGCCGTAGTAATGTACAATAAACGTGTTTGCTTACAAACTTGTTTTTGTTGTCATTACAAATTTGATCGTGTTTTTAAAAATTACTTCATATAGTTTATATCGTGTCATAGAGCGAAACAAATACATATTGTGGAGAGAAAATTACGTTCACCATGCCCGTGTTCTGCGTATGTTTTTGCCTATAGTTTAACGTCATAAAAATGTCGTTTTATTGCACTTATTTGGTAGACATTTAAACATATGGTATGTATGTAGTCTTTTGAACTTTTGTCCCACAATGGTTCAAAGCAGACAACACACTTAGATGCAATCCTGATTAAAACTTTGTTTGAGATTTTTAAGATTATTGACAGAACAAAGCTTTTAGCTAATGAGATACTGAGATACAAATGGAAAGTAAAAGTAGTAAATATATGTATTCTAAAATATACTTTGACAAATAAAAAAAGATACAATAAAAAGTGTATTATGAATGTCTTTTACGTCTTGTTGTTTTGCGAATTTCCTACTGTGCTAAGAGTTTGATTTTGTACTGGTCATTTTGTCACAGTGCCCTTAACGATTTAGGACCATCATTGTCATATTTCATATCTTATTACTGGATGGCAATAATTAAATAAAATTTCATATATATATAAACACAGTTAAAATTAACTGTTTCACCATTTCTTTTTTAAAGATATGTTTCAGTTAGGGGAGATAATCCCAATTAACTTTTACATTGAAGCCTATGGAAAATATACAAATTCTAGTATTTTTTGAACCTAAATTGATTTTTCAGCAAATTCTTCTGGTAGAAAGTTTAATATTATTTTTTTTAATTCATATTCCAATAAGAAATCTGAACTTTACCATGGAAAAACTGAGAAAACAACATATTTTCAGTTTTGAAGGGAGATAACTCATTAAAACAAAATTTCCAAGGGGAGGTAATAAACTTTTGTCACAGCTGGTACAGTTTGTCAATGTCAACTGTCGAATGCAAGCATACAACTTGGTGTTAGCATTAAGATTTAGTTTGATCTTAATGCTAACACCTGGTTGTATGCTTGCATTTGGACATTATATTTCCTAATGATGGGTCTAAAGCCTTAAGATTAATTAAATTATTTAAACATGCATAG
>Ga0224511_10000202_pt1 | contig 23991 bp, 22 predicted proteins | sample SF_May12_sed_USG_2_FD_169988 | JGI IMG/M metagenome (GOLD analysis project Ga0224511, IMG submission 169988) | Sediment microbial communities from San Francisco Bay, California, United States - SF_May12_sed_USGS_8_1 | ecosystem: Environmental > Aquatic > Marine > Sediment | place: USA...
CTGGAAATTATCAGCAAGGCCCAATGAAGTTGATCGACTACGAATCACTGTCATAGCTGCCTGTATGGATTCCTGCATAACATCACCCAACTGCCCGGTATGGGACAACTTACCTTTGCCCGGCATTACCGCAGATTCAATGGTCAATAACTCACCACCAACTTCTGTCCAGGCCAAACCATTAACCTGACCCACACGATTTTCCTTTTCAGCCACACCATAGCGAAAACGTTTAACGCCTAAATATTTTTCAAGATTTCGTGCCGTTACAGAAACAGTTTTACTTTCAGGATTAAGTACCATTTGCTTAACCACTCTACGACAAATCTTGGCTAATTCACGCTGCAAATTACGTACACCTGCTTCACGCGTATATAAACGCACTATATCTCTCAGAGCACTATCACTAACCTGTAATTCCTTTTCGTTTAATCCGCTCTCTTCGATTTGTTTTGGTAATAAATATTTTTTAGCAATCGCCACTTTTTCATCTTCGGTGTAACCCGGCAAACGGATCACTTCCATACGATCTAATAAAGGACCGGGAATATTCATAGTGTTGGCCGTCGCCACAAACATGACATCTGAGAGATCAAAATCAACTTCTAAATAATGGTCTGAAAACGTATGATTTTGTTCTGGATCGAGCACCTCTAACAATGCAGAAGCAGGGTCTCCGCGAAAATCTGCCGCCATCTTGTCAATTTCATCCAACAAAAATAGAGGGTTACGAGTCGCTACTTTACTCAGGTTCTGAATTACTTTACCCGGCAACGAACCTATATAAGTTCGACGATGACCACGAATTTCAGATTCATCACGCACACCGCCCAAAGACATGCGGGTATATTTTCGATTGGTCGCACGCGCAATGGAACGACCTAATGAAGTTTTACCCACACCCGGAGGTCCAACCAAACACAGGATAGGTCCTTTAAGTTTTTTAACTCGCTGTTGTACAGCAAGATATTCAAGAATACGCTCTTTAACTTTTTCCAAACCATAGTGGTCATCATTTAGCACCTGCTCGGCATCAGCAAGATCACGACGAATTTTTGATTTTTTCTTCCACGGACAATCAACCAACCAGTCAATATAATTTCTCACCACTGTGGCTTCAGCAGACATCGGCGACATCATTTTTAATTTATTGAGTTCACTTGTGGCCTTCTTGTTGGCCTCTTTACTCATGCCCGCTTCCTGAATACGCTTTTCCAGTTCTTCAACTTCATTAGGCACATCATCCATATCACCCAATTCTTTCTGAATCGCCTTCATCTGCTCATTCAAATAATATTCTCGCTGACTTTTCTCCATCTGTTGTTTAACACGTCCACGAATCCGTTTTTCAATCTGTAGTAAATCAATCTCAGCATCGATCAACCCCATCAGGTATTCAAGCCGTTCATGAACACTGGCGATTTCAAGAATTTTTTGTTTTTCCTCAAGCTTAAGCGACATATGCGCAGCGATGGTATCGGATAGCCTTGATGGCTCTTCAATACCTGCCAACGAAGTCAGAATTTCAGCGGGGACTTTTTTATTGAGCTTTACGTACTGATCAAAGACGTTCATAACTGAACGCGACAGTATCTCAAGTTCACGATCCTCTTCGGTCGAGACCTCATCCAGAACGGTGTAGTTAGCCAGAAAAAAATCACCACTTTCATGCAAATCTTCAACTTTTGCACGCTGCACACCTTCAACTAGAACTTTGATAGTGCCATCAGGTAACTTCAGCAACTGAAGAATCGTCGCCAATGTTCCAATTTCATGAACATCATCAATACCGGGATCATCAATATCCGCACTCTTCTGTGCAATTAGTAGAATCTTTTTATTACCCTGCATAGCCGTATCCAGGGCCTGAATTGACTTCTCACGGCCAACAAACAAAGGAATGACCATGTGCGGATAAACCACAACATCACGCAATGGTAAAACGGGAACTTCTGTTGTTACAGATGAATTAGATTGATCTTTATCGCTTGAACTGGCCATGTTTGCCTCTATTTTATGGATTCTTAGTACCAGTGGGGACAGCTTGTACGTTTTTCAAGAGCTGAATAGCGTGCAAACAGAACTAATTAACTAACCAGCTGGCAGATTATTTACTTTCCTGCGAGGCCAGTTTTTTATCACCACCTCGATAAACGAGCAGAGGCTGGTTATCTCCTGCAATCACCGAGGCATCAATTACCACTTTTGCCACATCATCTTTAGAAGGTAGATCGTACATAGTATCAAGCAATACATTTTCCAGAATGGTGCGCAGACCACGAGCACCGGTTTTACGCTCCATCGCTTTCCTGGCAATTGCATGCAACGCATCATCGCGAAGCTCAAGCTCACTACCTTCCATTTCAATCATCTTGGAGTACTGCTTAACTAATGCATTCTTCGGCTTGGTGAGAATAGTCACCAGAGCATCCTCATCCAGTTCATTTAAGGTAGCAACAACGGGTAAACGACCAACAAATTCTGGGATTAAACCGTATTGTATTAGATCATCAGCCTCGAGATCATCCAGTACATCACTAAACTGACGTTTTTCATCAACTGAACTCACCTCAGCACCAAAGCCAATACCACCTTTCTCTGAACGATGACGAATGACCTTATCCAGACCGGCAAAAGCACCGCCACATATAAATAAGATATTACCAGTATCAACTTGCAGGAACTCTTGCTGGGGGTGCTTACGACCACCCTGTGGTGGTACAGAGGCCACTGTGCCTTCAATCAGTTTCAACAATGCCTGTTGCACACCTTCACCAGAAACATCACGGGTGATAGATGGATTATCAGACTTACGTGAAATTTTATCGATCTCATCGATGTAGACTATACCTGTCTGCGCTTTTTCAACATCATAATCACATTTTTGCAACAATTTCTGGATGATATTTTCAACATCCTCGCCCACATAACCCGCTTCTGTTAGCGTGGTGGCATCAGCAATAGTGAAGGGCACATCCAGTAAACGCGCCAGTGTTTCCGCCAGCAAGGTTTTACCCGAACCTGTAGGGCCAATCAGCAGAATATTACTCTTGGAAAGTTCGATTTCATCTTTTTTGTGCTGAACTTCTAAACGCTTATAATGGTTGTATACAGCAACGGACAGGACCTTCTTCGCTTTTTCCTGGCCAATTACATAGTCATCAAGAATTTCATGTGTTTCCTGTGGGGTCGGCAACTTACGAATCGCAGATGATGTCTCCTCTTCCATCTCTTCGAGAATAATGTCATTACACAACTCGACACATTCATCACAAACATAAACAGATGGACCTGCTATTAGTTTTTTTACTTCGTGCTGACTCTTACCACAAAATGAACAGTAGAGTAGTTTTTCAGAATCGTTACCAGAATTGTTCTTATCATCGCTCATCTAGTCATTAAACCTCAGGCATTAGCCTCTTTGTCTGTTTCGCCTTGCTGTATCACAATAAAAACGACAGGGCGCTTAATTGTTTATTTTTGTAAACAATAGTCCATAAACGCCATTTCAACAGAAATTTGAGCCTGAAAAAACCTTTTTTTCGCTGGGATTTCACCCAGATCAAGAAGTTAGCTATAAAGCCCTTAGGATCTCTTCTCTAAAACATCATCAACTAGACCGTATTTTTTGGCTTCTTCTGAGCTCATAAAATTATCACGTTCAGTATCATTATCGATGGTTTCGATCGACTGCCCGGTATGATGCGCCAGTAAACGATTTAATTGTTCACGAATTTTAAGAATTTCACGGGCATGAATATCAATATCGGTAGCCTGCCCCTGGAAACCACCTAAAGGTTGGTGAATCATCACTCTGGAGTGAGACAAACAATAACGCTTACCCTTTTCCCCACCTGCTAACAAAAACGCACCCATACTAGCAGCCTGACCTATACATAAAGTACTGATTTCACACTTAATAAACTGCATAGTGTCATAAATAGCCATACTGGCTGTAACAGAACCACCTGGAGAGTTTATATAGATTGAAATATCTTTATCTGGATTTTCTGACTCTAGAAACAGCAACTGGGCAACAATCAAGTTGGCCATATGGTCTTCAATAGGCCCCACAATAAAAACGACTCGCTCTTTCAATAAACGGGAGTAGATATCATAAGAACGTTCACCACGTGACGTCTGTTCTACCACCATTGGAACTAGCCCCAATGCTTCCGTTTCTAGTGCACCATTTGTAGATCCATTAACCTGTGGGAATTTATGCATATCTTAATACCTGTTAAATAGCTGATGTAGGCTTCATTATTTCATCAAATGAACGCTCAACAGTCGTGACTTTCGCCTGATCTACGACCCAGTCAACAATCATATCTTCAATAACGAGTGATTCAACACCACGCATCATCTGCGGGTTATTCTTATAATAGTTCACAAATTCGCCGGGGTCTTGATAATCTGCAGCCATTAATTCAATACGCTCATCAACTTTGGACTGTTCAGCCTGTACACCAGAAAGTTTAACCAGGTCTGCCAAAATCATACCTAGCTTAACGCGACGCTCGGCTTCATCCATAAACGTATCGACAGCCTGGTCACTACCCTGCATACTGGCTTGATGTTTCAGAGTTTCAGCTTCCTGTAGCACAATCGCTTTTGGTACCTGTATTGAATTAACTTTCAGCAATTGATCCATCACTTTAGTTTTTAAATCACCACTGATACGGTTATTTAATTCACGCTGCATGTTATTTCTAACATCCTCACGCAATTTAGCCAAACCACCTTCTTCTATACCAAAATCTTTGGCAAAATCGTCATCCAGCTCAGGCAATTCAGGTGCTTCAACTTTCGACACAGTAACCGCAAATTCAGCTGGCTTGCCCGCCAAATTAGCAGCAGAGTAATCATCAGGGAAATTAACACTAAATGTTAATTCGGCCGCCTTTTCCAGGCCGGTAATTTGTTCTTCAAAACCAGGAATCATGCTACCAGAACCCAATACCAGGGGAACATCATCTGCCGAACCGCCATCAAACAATTCGCCATCAACACTGCCTTTAAAGCTAACTGTTACGCGATCACCATCTGCACAAGCACGATCAACTTCAGTCCAGTTAGTTTTTTGTTTGCGCAAGGTATCTAACAGGGTATCAACATCTGCGTCCTGAATATCAGCAGTCAGCTTCTCAATTTTTAGATCGCTAACAGGTGCTAGTTCAACTTCGGGATAAATTTCAAAAGTAGCAATATACTCAAGAGGCTTACCAGGCTCAAAGCTGATTGGCTCGATTGAAGGGTCACTCGCGGGCTTAAGATTTTCCTGTGTCACTGCATCACGGAAAGTGTTCTGCATGACTTCACCAGCCACTTCCTGAAATACCTGTACAGAATAACGTTTCTTAACCACACTCAGCGGCACTTTACCGGGACGAAAACCATCAATTTTTACTTGATGCTGCATGGATTGGAGTCGGCTCTCAACTTGAGCATCAACTGTCTCTGCAGGCACCTGAACCGTTAATTTACGCTCAAGCCCTTCCCCTGTTTCAACTGAAACTTGCATAACTACCTCAGTGTATGTACTTATATTAATAAGAAATGATGTTGGTGCGAAAGGAGAGACTCGAACTCTCACGTCATAAGACACTGGTACCTAAAACCAGCGCGTCTACCAATTCCGCCACTCTCGCATATGTGGGTGCGAATCATACCAAAAAATACCGCAGAATACGGCTTTATTCGGAATAATTCTGATAATTTTTAGCCATATCATGCATCTGCTGATGACTAAAAATGGTGGGTCGTGAGAGACTCGAACTCTCGACCAAGAGATTAAGAGTCTCCTGCTCTACCAACTGAGCTAACGACCCAACGTAATTAGCTTGTGAATAAACCACAGAAAATGGGGTGGACGATGGGGCTCGAACCCACGACAACCGGAATCACAATCCGGGACTCTACCAACTGAGCTACGTCCACCATAAATCAAAATGGCACGCCTGGCAGGATTCGAACCTGCTACCCTCGGCTTAGAAGGCCGATGCTCTATCCGAATGAGCTACAGGCGCAGTATTTGGGTTACTGCTAAATCTAGAACCAGACAACCTAAATTTGGTCGGGGTAGAGAGATTCGAACTCCCGACATCCTGCTCCCAAAGCAGGCGCGCTACCAGACTGCGCTATACCCCGATAACCACATACCCAGCAGGATATGTGGAGGCGGGGAATGATACGCTTTGCCCCTATCACGGTCAAGATGGAATTCATCATTTGAACAACTGTTTTTCACTTGTGGCGAGCACATTACGCATGAGAGAATCTGCCTCCTCATTATTCAAGTCAGTACGCACAGGAAAATCCAATGCCTGCAAATATTATCGACGGTAAGGCCATCGCCACAGAAATACGTGAACAAGTAAAGCAATCCGTATTAAAAAGGACTGAAAATGGTCAGTCAGCACCCGGTCTTGCCGTTGTGCTGGTAGGAGAATCTCCTGCCTCCCAGGTTTATGTGCGTAAAAAAAGAGAAGCCTGTGCCGAAGCCGGTGTAGTTTCAAAAGCTTTTGACCTACCTGATAGCACCAGTGAAAATGATTTACTAAAGTTAATTACACAGCTCAATAATGATAACGAGATTGATGGCATTCTTATTCAACTCCCCCTGCCTGACCATATTGATACCACCACCGTAATCGAAGCCATTCATCCTGATAAAGATGTTGATGGCTTTCATCCCTATAACATTGGCCGCTTAGCACAGCGCATGCCCTCATTAAGACCCTGTACACCTCATGGTGTTATTCATATGCTGAACACTATCGGTGAGAAATATAAGGGCCGCCATGCTGTTATCGTCGGTGCATCTAATATAGTCGGTCGCCCGATGGGACTGGAATTACTGCTGGCGGGAGCGACAGTCACTACCTGTCATCGTTTTACCAAAGACCTTGCTGCACACGTGGCACGTGCAGATATCCTGATTGTCGCCGTTGGCAAACCCGGTATCGTCAAGGGTGAATGGGTTAAACCTGGTGCCACCGTAATTGATGTTGGTATCAATCGCACTGAAGATGGAAAACTAACCGGTGATGTTAACTTTGAAGCCGCAGCTGAAAAAGCGGCGAACATTACGCCCGTTCCCGGTGGTGTTGGCCCAATGACCGTGGCAATGCTTTTACGCAATACGCTCCAGGCGGCAGAAAGCCATGATTCAAGTAGTTAACCGATGATTCTACAAAAATACTATTTTTCTGATCAATAGGGACACAAAAAAAGCAAATCTCAATGAGGTTCGCTTTTTTATTTCTATCTGAGCTACAAACTCAGTACATTAAGATTTCTTTCTGCGAGCAAAAGCCATCAAACCCAAAATACCTGAGCTAAACAACCAGATTGCAGCTGGAACTGGCACTACCAATGTCGAGTAAGAGAGGTTATCCAGCATTGTAGCCGCTGATGCTGAATCAGAAATCAAATGCAAACTCCTAATACCTGTCAATGAACCAAAATCAAAAGTTCCCAATAATCCAACGGTTGATGCATCTGTTAAGGCTGAAAGTGAAAATGAACTTAATTCATTATTATTTTCGTCATACGCAAAGATTGAACCACCGACGCTCTGATTACCAAAATAATCACCTGATACTGCAGTGACATCACTATTGAAATTTACCCATATATCAAAATAAGAATCCGTATATAAGTCGCCCAACACCTTTGTTAAGGTAGCAATCTGGAAATCGCCCACATAATTTGAAAACACAGGCTGACCCACACTTTCCCCAGCAGCTCCATCAGTTAGTAAACCACCGCCTGTAAACGTAACGCCGTAAGATGCATCATAAAATGCCCCTGCATCGCCTGTGGCACCCACATCATCAAAGGTTATCGTGACTGCCTGTGCTTGAAAAAACACTCCCAAACACAAAACACCAAGCATTAACCGACCAACCAATATTTTTTTCATAATTTATTCATCCAGCAACACACATGCAATTTTCGATCATTTCTTAACTATTTTGGTTAATAAATATACAATCATTTTAATACCCTATATCAGTTATAGCAAATTTTTTTAATTAAACAAGCATATAACATATTGTTTTTAAACATATTTCTATAAAAACCCCTCTGTTATTATGATAATCTGCAGCTTTTAACAAAACATCATTGTTAATTTACACACTATTCAGGAGTGATATACTCTGCATCGCCGCTACCAATTAGTTAGTTACTGCATGAAGGGCTGATAACGAAGAGTTGAGAGGAATAATTATGAAGTTGTTCAGGAATTTTAGTTTAAGTTTTTTGATTCTAAGCTCACTTACAGGTCTCATTTCCTGCAATGAAAGCAATGGAGTTCCACCATCAGAACCTACAGCTACCGCCTCACCTGCAAGCACTGCTACAATAAATAACACCGCCTCCATTACAATCACTTTCAGTGACTCCATGGACACGGCCACATTATTACTGACCGGCACTATGGCCGGTGAGAGCGATGGAGGTGTGTGGTCAACAACCACTACAGCCGATGATACCTTAACTGTTACCCCAAACAGCAGCTGGAGCGAAGCAGATCATACCCTGATTATTGATGCAGATGATGTCGATGGTGATACCCTGGCAACACTTACACTTAACTATACGGTGGATGCGCCTTTACCAGTAGCCAGCATTTTGCCCGCTAATGGCAGCACTGATGTTGCTGTTAATGAGTCTATTATTATCACTTTTAACGAAACCATGGATACTTCCACACTAGCTGCATCAGGCTCTTTATGGACTGAGGGTGACGGCGGAACATGGTCAACAAGCGCTTATTCTGATGATACCTTAACGGTTACTCCATCAAGCTTATGGTCAGAAGGTGCACAAACCCTGGATGCAACTGCCAGTGATATGGTAGGTAATTCCGTGGCAATAAATTTGAGTTACACCGTGGCCGCATCATGTAGCGATGGCATACAGAACCAGGATGAAACTGATGTTGATTGTGGTGGTTCAAGCTGTACAAGCTGTGCAATTAATAATACCTGTATCACAAACAATGATTGCAGCTCAAATTTCTGCAATAGCGGTACTTGCATTGTTAACCCTTGCCCTGACGCTGACAATGATGGCTCCTGTGATCAAGATGATTGTGCTCCAGATGACCCGACAATTTATCCTGGAGCTATAGAACTATGTAATGGCATTGACGATGACTGCATCTCAGGTGTTGATAACAACCTAGTGGACTATACCGATCCAGCTAACTGTACTGCATATACATGCTCTGGAGCTGGGGGATGGGTAAGCTCAGCACTTTCCAGTGCAGTTATATGTCGTGCAGCAGCGACATCCTGTGATATTGCTGAATACTGTGATGGTTCCACTGTGGCATGCCCTGGTGATGCTCTTGTAACAGCAGGCACACTTTGTGCGGATGATGGCAATGCATGCACAGTACATTCCTGTGATGCAAGCGGTAGTTGCCTAGTTAATAATGTAGCTGAAGGCACTAGCTGTGATGATGGTGATGCTAATACAATTAATGATTACTGTTCATCTGGGGAATGTATAAGTTTATGTACCGCTAATGAAGTTGGACTATGTGGTGATGGTCTAGATAATGACTGTGATGGTTTAGTCGATTTAGATGATACAGATTGCCCCTAATCGGAGGCAGAGTTCACTAAAGGTATTAGTCATTGTTTGTTTTCCATGAGTAGAGCAAAGTCGCCATGTTAATAAAAACAGGACATCACCCTCTAAAGGTGATGTTATCGGTAATTTTAATGGTTTTACTTACCGCCTGTGATCAACCACCTGCTGTTGCTGATATTAATAACAACAATGATGCTATTTTGCAGGAGCTGAAGCAGATTCGCCTGATTCTGGAGCGCATAGACAAAAAGACACAGCCAGCACAGGCAAAGCAACAAGCAACACCAACGACAGCGCAACTATCAATAAAAAATAGACCTACTATGGGCAAAAACAACGCGCCCATTACTATTGTTGAAGTATCTGACTATCAGTGTCCTTACTGTGTACGATTTTTTAACAATACCTTTAGCCAACTTAAAAAAGAATATATTGACACAGGCAAAGCAAAACTGGTGTTTAAAAATTTGCCACTAAGTTTTCATAAAAATGCACGCAAGGCGGCTCAGGCGGCACATTGCGCAGGTGATCAGGGTAAATACTGGCAAATGCACGACACGTTGTTTCAGAATGCAAAGCGTCTTGATGAAAAATACCTAATAGAACACGCACAGAGCATTCAACTCGATGAGAAAGAATTTAATGCATGTTTAAACAGTAAGAAGCATTTAGCAGCCATTGATAGTGATGCCAGAGAATCTAATCAGGCAGGCTTAACTGGTACTCCCAGCTTTGTTATTGGTAAAACAAAACAGGATGTTATCAAGGGTAGTATTGTACGTGGAGCCCAACCATTTGCCAGTCTCAAAATTATTATTGATAAGCAGTTAAAACTAATTAACAAACTTCCAAAAAAAATTAAAGACTAGATCAGCAGACTTCACTTCTGTTCACCCCTTCAAAAACATTAGCCCAATGACCGTAGCAAATCAACAGGCTCAGAGCAGCAAAAAAACACAACTAAAATAATTACCCATTACTCATTTCCTGAACCATCAAAATCAACCAGCCCGTGTAATACCATATCGGTAAAACTAACGATGCCAATCACTTCGCCATTTTCAAGTACCGGTGCACGTGACAAACCAAAACGTTCAAGAAATCTTGCGCAATAACGTATATCCATTTCAGGGTCGATCGGCAATAACGGCTTTGACATAATCTCATAAACATTGGTGCGATCAGGTGAGCGATCTTTGGCTATGACGCTTTTGGCGATATCCGAAATCAACAAAATACCGTATTCATCATTATCATTGCGCTTATTTACAATCAAGGTTTTAGTTTCAACATGCTTCATGGTACGTAATGCATTCATCACTGTCATTTTGCCATCCACCATATCAAAATCAGCTTTCATTACATCGCGCACACGCACTATTTTCTTTTCAGGGCCCATCACAAAACCTCCTCAACATAATCTGTCAATTTTTCAATCTGGTGGGCAACACCCACCGCATCTTCTACATCTATCTGGAAAGCAATGCCGGTGCCAGGACGAACGTCAAACTCACCCACATCTCTTATCTTTTCAAGTATGTGTCGACTTAAATGCTCTTCCACTAAAAATAGAATCACATCACGTTGCGTCTCAAGCGAAAGTCCAAAAAAAGTTTTACTTTTATCAAGACCTTCACCACGAGCATTATTAATTACGGTGGCACCAGTTGCTCCAGACTCACGTGCAGCCAACATTACCTCGTCTGTCTTTTCATCTTCCACAAAAGCAATTATTAATTTGAAATGCATACGCACCTCCTTATTGAATAGTTCAATACATCTTTTTTTAAATCATTCATAGCTATATCTCATTACTAACTTCCATTTACTTTGCTACGTTTCGATCGCCACACAGAAAGTTGTGCGTAGCTCATTACAGAAATTATTGGAAACAGACTTGCAAAGGCAATTAGTCCAAAACCATCAATTAAGGGGCTTCTACCCGGTACAGTTTCGGCCAGTCCTAAACCTAATGCTGCTACTAACGGCACCGTCACCGTTGAAGTGGTGACACCTCCAGAATCATAGGCTAGTGGCACAATGGTTTTAGGAGCGAAAAATGTCTGTATAACAACGATGACATAACCTGCAATAATGAAATAATGGATGGGTGCGCCAATAACTATGCGATATGCCCCCAACGCGATACCTACAGCAACACCAATCGCCACAGCAACTCTCAACCCCCAGATACTAATAGCGCCACCAGATACCTCATTGGCCTTTATTGCAACCGCAATCAAAGACGGCTCGGCAATAGTGGTACTTGCACCAATCGCAAAGGCAAAAACATACACCCAGTAATAATCCTGCCATTGCAATGCACCTGTGGTTATACGCACTGTTTCTAAAAATGCTGGATCAGTTAACTGCGCTGCCATCATTCGACCCACTGGAAATAGCGCCATCTCAAGTCCTAGCAAGAAAAATGTAATACCAACCAGCACGTAAAACATACCTATTAGTACTTTCTTTATATTTGGAACCTGTTTTCTAATAACCAGGTACTGAAAACCAAAAATAATGACCGCAATCGGTATTACATCAAACAGGGTTGATGAAAACTTATCATTGAGCGCTTGTATAAATTCCATTTAGACAACCATCCCATAACCCAGAACAAAAATAATGGGGGTTAATGATGCAAAGGCGATTAAACCAAAACCATCCAGCATTGGATTACGGCCAGAAATTGAAGAAGCCAGACCGATACCCAGTGCAGTCACCAATGGCACAGTGATAGTCGATGTAGTAACCCCACCAGAATCATAGGCAATCCCAATAATTTCATCGGGCGCAAATGCGGTCATCACAATCACCATGATATAACCCACCATAATCATAAACTGTATTGACCAGTCTTTTAATATACGCAAAACACCGATAACAATGGCAATGCCTACCGATAAAGCAACAGTGAAACGCAAACCTGTAGAGTAACTATCCATGGCTTCTGTTTGACCACTAATATGCCCCGCCCTGGCTGCCACTTTTGCTGCTTCGTCGGCAACAGCAATTAATGCAGGTTCGGCCACGGTGGTACCAAAACCCAGTGCAAAAGCAAAAGTCAGTAGCCAGAACACACTGCCCTTTCGCGCAAAGGCATGCGCCATGGTTTCACCTATCGGGAACAACCCCATCTCCAGGCCATAGACAAAAAAGGTGAGGCCTAAAATAACAAAAAATACGCCTGTTAATAGGTCAACCACATTTTCTAGTGGCTGTTGCAAAACAAAAATTTGGAAAAAACCGATAACAAGAATAATGGGCGCAAGATCACGAACGCTATCCATCATCGATTTTAAAAAAGCGAGTAGTGATTTATTCAAAATTTAGATAATAAAAAATTAATAAGCATAAGTGTTAAAGGATAAGCTTCAAATCTCATTCACAGGATGACCTCAATCAAACCTTGATTGTATATTAAAAAACTTTTTTGTATTAACTAGTGCAGCCTGTTTTAACTCCTCAAAATCCACGCCCATATATTGAGATACCACTTTAGCAACATGTGGCAAATAACAAGGTTCATTACGTCGATTTTTTATGGGCTTTTCAGCCAGATCTCTCGGCAATAAATAAGGCGCATCAGTCTCAAGCATGATTCTATCCAGAGGTATCTCTTTAACTGCCTGTTGTAAATCCTGTCCTCGTCGCTCATCACAAATCCAGCCAGTGATACCAATATACATATCCAGTTCAAGATAATCATTCACTTCGGCAGCTGTACCGGTAAAACAATGTGCTACAGCATTACTCAGCTGGGGACGAGCATTCTCCAGCATTGCAATAAAATCATCATGCGCATCACGTTGATGTAAAAATACCGGTTTCCTTATCTCTGAGGCCAGTTCTAGTTGAGCTTCAAAAGCAATCCGTTGATTCTCCTGAGTAGAAAAATTCCGGTTATAATCCAGGCCACATTCTCCAATTACAACCACACATTCCTGATGACCAAGTTTTGCTAACTGCCTACTGGTATCACTGGTATATTCATCCGCATGATGTGGATGCACCCCTGCAGTTGCAAATAGCGATTGTGGATACTGCTGGCACAACTCAACCGCCTTATAACTATGCCCAATATCCGTACCAGTGACAATCATCATATCAACACCGGCCTGGGCGGCTCTCCGAATAACCTCGTCCCTGTCGTCTTTAAACGAACTGCCCGTTAAATTTACACCGATATCAATATACTCACCCATCTGCGCTATCATAACAGCTGCTCATAATTTTAAACCATCATGCCTGACAACAAATACAACAACTCTCTCTGCATCATCTGTGATAACAAGATACGACTTGAGCAAGCCCGCTTATTTTCCAGCCAGCACCAGCTACCACTTCTCTATGAAAAAGACCCAGCATTTGAGCTACAGCTCATTTATGGAGAAGAACGTATCGAACTCTATGATAAGCAACTGAACACCTGTATTTATGTTGATTTTGTTAGCGGTGCATTAGCACATCGACAGCAATTTGGCGGAGGACGTGGACAGGCCATCGCTAAAGCTATGGGACTGAAACAGGGTAAGAACCCAAAAATACTCGATGTTACAGCTGGATTAGCTCGAGATGCTTACATTTTAGCCACACTTGGCTGCCGTATGACCCTGGTCGAGAAATCTCCCATCTTGAGCACCTTGATTCAGGATGGAATAAGTCGTGGTTTAGACAATGAACAAAGCGCTGCCATACTCTCCGAGCATTTCACCATCCATAACCAGGATGCCATTCACTTTCTGAAAAACATGGAAAAAAGCCTGTATCCAGACGTTATTTATCTCGATCCCATGTTCCCAGAAAGAAAGAAATCAGCACTGGTAAAAAAAGACATGCAAATTTTACAGCGCTTATTAGGCAAAAATGAAAATAATGAAGCATTACTTCAAACAGCACTCAAGTATGCCAAACAACGAGTGGTCGTAAAACGACCCATTCATGCACCTTACCTTTCAGAAAAAAAACCAGGCACATCAATTCACAGTAAAAAAACACGCTATGACATCTACATAACACCCCAATATTGAGAATGATTCTTATTACCACACATTTAGCATGTTTAATTTTTGTGTGCTATATTTGAACCCACGGTTTTTGTGGGTACTGCTAACTTCATGTTTTATAACAATCCTGACCGTCTAAACACACTAAATTTAGGAACGTTCTATGAGCCTTTCAATCCCTAAAAATATTGGTCGTATCGACCAAATCCTTCGTGCGTGTATTAGCTTAGGCATGATCTATTATGGTTTTTTCGATCTTAGTCTGATCCAGGACAAATTCAGCGCAAGCATCGTTGGTGTTCTGGGATCATTGAATATGATTGTCGCATTGGTACAATTTTGCCCCCTGTACTCTGCTGTTGGTATTAATACCTACTGCCAGTCCCAGGCTGAAGACTAAAAATTAAACAAAGATATGAAGTTTTCAACACAGTTAGTACTATCTACTCTTAGTATCACTGCTTTATCTATCACCGTCTTTGGTAGCGTTGCTTACTGGATTATTGATAACAATCTTAATCATAAACAGCATGAAGTATTAGAGCACACCGTTAACACCGTACAGAAGTACTGGAACAACAGCGACACAAATACGCTTGATCAGTCATTACTTAACAAGATGCACGAAAAATTCTCCGCACCTGATACCATTTTTCTGGTTGAGAGTACTGACGGCGGCCTTTTTCTTGCTGGCGACACAAATCAGACAGCCATTGAACTGGCAACCAAACTGATCTCTGCTTTTGAAAAACCAGATGCAACAAAAGATCATGGTTCTCTGGCATTGAACGATAAAAATTATCACTGGCTCATTTCCCATTTACCCAACAGCCCGTACAGCATTACACTGTTAAAACTGAATCCATCAAGTCATCAGCAAATCCGCACCAAACTGGGAATGCGTTTATTTACCACCAGCCTCATTATTATCTGGCTTTCTGTCTGGTTATCACTTTTCCTGGGTTCCATGATTAGCAAACGGCTTAAAGAAAAAAATGATGAACTTAAACATCAGGCACTGCATGACAGTCTCACTGGCCTGGGCAATCGAAATCAACTTTTCAACTATCTCCATCAGGCACAACTAGAATCTAATCGAACCAAAAAGCCCTTTGCCCTGCTTCTCCTGGACATTGATAACTTCAAAGAAATCAATGATGCGCTGGGGCACCACTTCGGTGACCAGATGTTGAAAAAAATCAGTAGGATAATCCAGAGAATACTACGAAAAAATGATTTATTGGCTCGCCTGGGTGGTGATGAATTTGCCATATTACTACCAGGTACTGGAAATAAAAAGGCCATAGAATGCGCTAAAAATATCCTGGCCAGCCTGAAAACTTCTTTTAACGTCAGGGATATTCGTATTGAAAGTAGTGCCAGCATTGGCATTGCTTTTTACCCACAAGATGGTAGTGATGCTGAAATCCTGTTACAACGCGCAGATATTGCAATGTATCAGGCCAAACAAACACGTAGCAACTACGTTATCTACGATCAGAGCAAAGATTCCAACAATGTCAGGCAACTAACATTAATGAATGATCTAAGGTATGCGATTAAAAATTCACGCCTGGATGTTCACTACCAACCCTTGATTAATCAAAAAACAGAACATACTGTCGCCGCAGAAGCACTGGTACGCTGGAACCACCCTGAGCTAGGCAATATATCACCCGAAGAATTTATCCCAATTGCCGAACGAACTGGGATCGTCAGAAAACTCACCTTCGCCGTTGCAAAACAGGCCATGCTCGACTGCAAAAAATGGCGGGATATGGGCTATGACATGAAGGTTGCCATCAACATATCAACACATTGCTTACAGGATCTGTCCTTTCCAAAAAAACTCAATCAAATATTGCAAGCTATCGGGGTACCCGCCTACAACATTGAATTAGAAATTACAGAAACAGCTTTAATGCAAGATGTAAGTAGGGCGCGCCTTGTACTACAGGAGTTAAATCAGGCAGGCTTTAGCTTATCCATTGATGACTTCGGCACCGGTTTTTCATCATTAGCCTATTTAAAAGATTTACCTGTAGACACATTAAAAATTGATAAATCATTTATATTCGACATGGATAATAACGAAGATAATATGGCGATTGTACAAACCATCATTGAGCTTGCACACAACTTCAATTGCAGAGTGATTGCCGAAGGCGTGGAAACTAAGCGATCACTAGAACAACTGGAATCACTTGGCAATGATATTGTACAGGGTTTTTATTTCAGCCGACCTTTACCGTTTAAAGAACTGAGTCAGTGGTTGAAAAAATCCGAATGGAACCCCGCTTCCACTGTGAAAAAAAACGAACTCAAAATCGTCTAATCCCTGAAATTATTATATTGCAAAGGCATTTCAAGATCTGCTCCTTTCAGCAACGCCATTACCTGCTGCAGATCATCTCTTTTTTTGCCTGTCACCCTTACCTGCTCACCCTGAATCGAAGCCTGTACTTTTAATTTAGATTCTTTAATCAACTTAACAATTTTTTTCGCCAACTCCTTATCAACACCTTCCTTAACCTTTATCGCCTGATATGCGCGCATACCGCGTTCCTCAATAGGACTTTTATCCAGACAACCAATATCAATTTTTCTGGCTGATAACTTTTTGTACATGATGTCATGCATTTGCTTAACCTGAAACTCGTTTGTTGCTTCAAGATTCATCGTGCTATCTTTTAAGGTAACCTTGGCGTCACTACCTTTAAAATCAAAACGTGTGCTTACTTCACGATTCATCTGATCGACTGCATTAGTTAATTCGTGACCATCTACTTCTGAAACAATATCAAACGAAGGCATGTAAAATCTCCAAAAAAATTAAGTACAATTAACCCTTATATGAAAACAAAGGTAAACCAATGTCAAACTTATTTATAGGTCTCGGTGCAGTCAACGCATTTATCGCTATTGCTATGGGTGCTTTTTCTGCACACGCACTCAAAGATAAATTGTCTGCGCATTACTTATCAGTCATACAAACAGCAGCTGACTATCAATTTTATCACGCACTGGGCTTAATACTCATCGGCCTGATTTATCTACATAATAAATCACGTCTCAGCCTAAGTGCCGGTTGGCTAATGCTTACTGGCATCATCTTATTCTGCGGAAGTTTGTACCTGGTGGCTTTGAATGGCACGAAGTGGTTGGCCATGATCACGCCTATAGGCGGACTGTGTTTTCTAATTGCCTGGCTAATTCTTGCTTATGCTCATCTACGACCTTCACCAAATAACTAAAACAGGTCAAAGTTAAAAGTTTTCTCGCACTAAGCCTTTTGCTATAACTACTATTTTCTAGCTGACTTCCTGCCCTGCGCAGCTGAATAAATTCCCCGCAAAATACTGACTTCACGTTTGGTGAGGTGCGCTCGATTAAACAAACCTTTTAAACGACGCATGACAATTTCAGGGTTACTGGTACCAAAAAACTTCACATCTCCCAGCATTTGAAAAAGATGCTGATACATACCATCCACCTGATCTGCTGTCGCAGGTACATCATCGATATGTTTAACGGCAACCTCATCATTCCCAACTTCAGACACCTTTGACAATGCTGCCAGACGCAATTCATAAGACAGCACCTGCACCGCCGCTGCCACATTCAAAGAACTGTAGTCAGGATTAGTCGGAATATTCACCAGCGCATGACACTGTTCCAGTTCTTCATTAGTCAAACCCGTGCGCTCTCGACCAAAGACGATCGCGGCTTCTGCCTGCTCAGCCTGCTTCATGGTCTCAGCCGCACACTCCCGCGGCTGCATCATCGGCCATTGCACCGTGCGTTCTCTGGCACTGGTACCCATCACCCAGGTACAGCCAGTCACAGCCTCAGCCAGTGTTTTAACTACCAGAGCATCACCCAACACATCATCAGCCCCCGCCGCCCGGCTATAGGCTTCATAAGTGGGGTGATCTTTAGGATCGACCAGTACCAGTTTTGATAAGCCCATATTTTTCATGGCTCGTGCCGCCGCACCAATATTTCCGGGATGCGAGGTATTAACCAGTACAATTCTGATGTTTTCGAGCATTAAAAAATATCACCTGTTTTATGTAGGCTGGGATTTTAGGATAAATTCTGGCGTAAATCTGCTATGCTACGCATCGTTTTACAACTGCTCTTTAAAATTCATGCATCCAACAATAAACATTGCAGTACGTGCTGCACGTGCTGCCGGCGACATCATCGTCCGTAGTATGGACAAGATTGATCGCTTAACCATCACTGCCAAAGGCAACAATGATTTCGTCAGCGAAGTCGATCGTAAAGCCGAAGAGGCCATTATCGACATCTTGCGCCAGGCTTATCCCGAATATGGCATTCTGGCTGAAGAAAGTGGCACACAGGGTGAAGATGCCGAATTCCAGTGGATTATCGATCCACTCGATGGCACTACCAATTATCTGCATGGCTTTCCCCAATTTGCCGTATCCATTGCCCTTAAACAGAAGAATCGCATTATCGCAGGCGTGATCTACGATCCATTATCTCAGGAGCTGTTCACCGCTTCCAGGGGTGATGGCGCACAGCTTAATGGCAAGAAAATTCGCGTCTCGGGCAAAGTAGGACTAAAAGGTTCGCTATTGAGCACCGGTTTCCCCTATCACGACCAGAGTTACCTCGATACTTACATGAAAACCATGACTCGGCTCATGGCTCCCGCTGCGGGTATTCGTCGCCCGGGTTCTGCCGCACTGGATTTAGCCTGGCTGGCTGCTGGTCGCACCGATGGTTTCTGGGAATTTAATTTAAACGCCTGGGACATTGCCGCCGGCATTATCATCGTACGCGAAGCGGGAGGTCTGGTCACTGATTTTCAGGGTGAGGATAATTACCTCAAAACTGGCGACATTATCGCTGCCAGCCCCAAGGTCTTCCCCGAAATGATGCGAATCATCAGTGACAGCGTCAAAGGTAGTGCTTACGCAGAACGCTCTGCGTAGCAAAAAGACTATTGAGCCTTCGCCTCTTCAGGCGTCAGTGCTTTGATAGTCAGTGCATGAATAGCGCCACTCTGGATATGCTCATTCAACAATGCATAAACCATCTTCTGTTCAGCCACCATCGTCATGCCTTCAAACACATCCGAAACCACCACTGCTGTATATTTAGAACCGTCTGCCGTCACTGTGGCTTCACTGCCGGCAATACCGGCCTCAATAATTTTCTTAACTTCACTGGTTTCCATCAAACTGGCCTCATTCAAAAAGTTTTGCGCATCTTAAAGGATATTTTAAAGCATGACACCGCATATTCCATACTGGTATAAATAGCGCCATGTCTGAGATCACACAAATTATCCTACTTTGTCGCCCGGGCTTTGAAAAAGAATGCGCCGGCGAGATCATGGACTATGCTACCAATTTTGGCTTCCCTGCGTACATCCAGACCATGCCCAATACCGGCTACGTCCAGCTTGTTGCTACGGGTGAGCCGAATATTAACGAGCTGATTTCACAACTGGACTTTAAGCAACTCATTTTTACCCGCCAGTGGTTTGCCAGCCTGAACAAACTCAATGATTTGCCCGAACAGAATCGTCTCACGCCCTTAATTAACGCCATCAAATCACTGAACCAGGATTTCTACGATATCGAACTGGCCTACCCCGATACCAACGAAGGCAAATCACTCAGTCGTTTCTGCAAGCAATTCAAACCTCACCTACTGACCGCGCTGAAAAAACAGAAATTATTAACTGCGCATTCAGGACAACGCCTGCATATTTTATTTTTAGATTCTCAACAGGCTTTTGTCGGTTCAGCACCAATTGAAAACAGCGCAAAGATCGCCATGGGTATTCCTCGCCTACGGATGCCCTCTTCTGCACCCAGTCGCTCAACATTAAAACTCGAAGAAGCTATTCACTGGTTTGTTGAAGACGAGTCAAAAGTTTTTAAAAACGGTATGACTGCGGTTGACCTCGGTGCAGCCCCCGGAGGCTGGAGCTGGCAGTTAGTTCAACGTGGCCTGTTAGTCACCGCTATAGACAACGGCCCCATGGAAGATAAAATAATGAGAGGCGGTATGGTTGAACATTTAAAAACCGATGCCTTCACCTATCGTCCAAAAAAAATAATCGACTGGCTAGTTTGTGACATGGCGGAACGTCCTTCACTGGTCAGCAAACTCATCGCCAAATGGTTTGGCCGTAAAGATTGCCATAATGCTATATTCAACTTAAAACTACCCATGAAGAAGCGACTTCAGGAAGTCAATGAATGTCTTGAGCTAATTCATGAACAATTAAACAAAGCTGACATTACGCATGAAATACAGGCCAAACATTTGTATCATGATCGGGAAGAAATCACGGTCTGCATAATGACCTCATAGAAAGCATCATTATTATTCGAGTGAGCATAATAAAATAATTTATCAAATATAAACAACCCAACTTAAAGAAACATCGCCATGCAAAGCAAAGCCCTGAAACCCGAAGAATACTTCATCAAGGATGAACCTTTTTATCAACCTATTGGTGAAGAGATCGAAGTTTTTGAAGCAGCCTATCGGCAGGGCTTACCTATTTTGCTAAAAGGCCCAACAGGTTGTGGCAAGACGCGTTTTATGGAACACATGGCCTGGCGCTTAAAACGCCCCCTGATAACCGTTTCCTGTCATGATGATTTAACCTCATCCGATCTGGTCGGGCGTTTTTTAATCTCTGGCGGTGAAACCATCTGGGTCGATGGCCCCCTTGCGCGCGCTGTACGCAATGGCGCTATCTGTTATCTCGATGAAGTCGTTGAAGCACGCAAAGACACCACCGTAGTCATTCACCCACTAGCGGATGATCGCCGTGTTTTGCCGATGGAAAAAGTGGGCGAGCTTTTAGAAGCAACACCAGATTTTTGTCTGGCAATTTCCTACAATCCCGGCTACCAAAGCGTCATGAAAGACTTAAAACAAAGCACACGTCAACGCTTTGTCGCACTGGAATTCGACTACCCCAATGCACAACTGGAAGCTGAAATCATTATCCAAGAAACCGATATTGATGCAAAAACAGCACAGCAATTAGTTAAATTTGCCCACATGACCCGCGACTTAAAAGGCAGCGGCCTGGATGAAGGTGCATCTACTCGTTTACTGGTACACGCTGCCAAATTAATTCATAATGGCATCAAACCAGTGACCGCCTGTCAGACAGCCATTAGCCAGGCGATTACCGATGACAGTGACATGTTACTAGCCATCAACGAACTATCATCTTCCTTATTTTAGTCCACACGCCAAGAAACCCGAGGCATGTCTCGCGAGCCACTCAACCAAACACGGATCATTGAATTTCTGGATGAATGCCTGGAAGTGGAGTTTTCATTTATTAGAAGTGAAATACCCGCTGCTGACATCGTTAAACAGCCCCGATCACACCAGGATTTTATTCTTAATCTGACTCGACGTGTTGCCGCTACCAATATAGAGCTGGCCTATCAGTTCGCCTGCCATTCCAGACAGGCCTTAGAAGAAATGGATATGCTCATGGTCGAAGCCTGGGCGATGTTTGCAACAGATCAATACGATAAGCAAGGTCTATATCCTGCGATGACAGTGATCAAGAATCTCGACCAGTTTATAGAAACAGCACATGCCCAGAAATTTGGCGCAGTACTCGAAGAAGAAGCATCTATCCTGCTGCCTTTTTTGCAGGGACTCGCTGGACGCAAACTTAAACTGGCAGAAGCTGAACAGGCTTACACCGACACCGAAACAATTTATATTCCCGCCATTACCTCACTGTTTGAAACCAAAAAAGAAAACTTCCTGCACTACAAAGTCACAATCGCATATCTCTGGGCACAAATACAGTTTGGTAGTTTCAGGGTCGATTTAGAAGCACTGATGAAGAATGAAGATGAGCTGAAAAAATTCTGTATTCTGGAAAATATTCGCCTCGAAGCCTGCATAAAAAGAGAGCTGCCTGGGTTGTATCGCGATATGCAGATTTTGAAAAATAGTCAACACCCCGAACACCAGAAACATATAGAAAAATTATTCACCGTTAAATCTATACAGGCACTACAGGATGAAAGTGCCAACGCCAACCATTCACTCAAGATTATTAAAAAATTAAAACTTGATCATTGGCCCAAAGCTTATTGCTATCAGGGGATTATACAACTTGATAAAGTTGCAGCCACACTACTTCAACGTATTGAAAAGGAGAAAGCATATTTTCGTGTAGCTCTCAGCGAAATCGCTAAAGAACATATAAAGCAAACTGATAAAGAAGATGAAGCTACAAATACTGACAAGAATCTTAAATTTAATCTCAAACACACTAAAGAGATTTCACTACAAAGCAACAACATCGAGCTTGAACTTGATGGCGAACTCATTTCACCACCTGAACATGTTCGCGAATTAATGACTTCCATCATTGTCGATTTCGGTGAAATTCCACCAGAATATTTATTCGCTGCTGGACCCGGTGAGTATGATCTCAAAAAATACGATGAAGAATTACCTGACCCCGATGATGTCTGGAAAGGTACTTATCATGAAGAAGGTGCAGAACTGTACAACGAATGGAATTTCAAACGCCAGCATTATCATAAAAACTGGTGCGTTCTACGTGAACTCGACATTAAACCCATTTACGATAATTTTGTCGAAGACACGCTCAACAAACACAAGGGATTACTGAAAAGTCTGCGCCATACCTTTGAAGTACTTCGTGGAGAAGATAAATTACTCAAACAACAGCCCTATGGCGATGACATAGACATCGATGCTCTGGTCGACGCATTAGCCGATACTAAAAGCGGCATGGAAATGTCCGAACGCGTATTCACCAAAATGCACAAGGAAGATCGCAACGTCGCGGTTATCTTCATGGTGGATATGAGCGGTTCCACGCGAGGCTGGATCAACGAAGCTGAACGTGAATCACTTATCCTATTAACTGAAGTTTTGGAAATTCTTGGCGATCGTTATGCTATCTACGGTTTCTCTGGTATGACCCGAAAACGCTGCGAGTTGTACAAAATTAAAAACTTTGACGAAGAATACGATGAGCACATTAAGGCACGTATCAGCAATATACAACCTCAGGATTACACTCGCATGGGGGTATTTATTCGCCACATGACACGTATTTTTAGTGAAGTTGAAGCCAGCACTAAACTGCTGGTCACCCTATCTGACGGAAAGCCCGATGATTACGACACATACCGAGGAGAGTACGGTGTAGAAGATACCCGTCAGGCATTATATGAAGCCCATCGTGATGGTATTCACTCCTTTTGCATCACCATTGACGAACAGGCGCGCGATTATCTGCCGCACATGTATGGTGCAGCTAACTATGCGGTAATCGACGATGTTGCTAAACTGCCGCAAAAGGATT
>Ga0224511_10000203_pt1 | contig 23958 bp, 17 predicted proteins | sample SF_May12_sed_USG_2_FD_169988 | JGI IMG/M metagenome (GOLD analysis project Ga0224511, IMG submission 169988) | Sediment microbial communities from San Francisco Bay, California, United States - SF_May12_sed_USGS_8_1 | ecosystem: Environmental > Aquatic > Marine > Sediment | place: USA...
TGCACTACGACGTCAACACTATCAACGTCATTTCCGTTTTTATGTAATATTTTGAAAAATAAATGCCGCTGACGAAGGCCGAAAGGTCGAAAGCGCTACGGCGAACTTTAATTAGCGTTTTTAATTATATATATATAATACTTTAACGAATACATAATGGAAGTCAACAATTCATTGGCAACTATGCTTTGGTGTACATGTACATGGAAGTTATAAGCTCACCAGAAAGTGGTAATCTAGTGTGACCGGCCTTTGTTGGTCGTACGTTGTCGTGCCTTGTACGTTGTGCGTCCGTCAATAGTTTCACTTTCTCAAAAGCCGCTCACTGGAATTTGACGGAATGTTACAAGAATAATTCTTCTGGTGTTGCCCCTTTTTCAAACGTTTCAAGTTAGTTGCTTGAGTAGGTCAAGAGGTCAGAAAATGCAATAATTAATAACCTTTACTGATCTCACAATATCTAGAGCTTTCATATTTATTACATAGCGTAATTACTCTATGGTGCCATCATCTAGTGGTCCTCTACCAAAGTTGCAAAGTCTTTAACAGATCAACAGATAAATAACAAGTTTTAAACGAATTTTCAACCAAGATAAGACATATTAAGGTAAATTGATTTTAAAGAGGTTTTAGTGCCCCCAAAACGCTGGCATTATTTGTTTGTGTCGCAAAGTAGTGTCTTTAAGCATAATAACAAGAAAACTAAATCTTAATCTTCCTCACTTTTGGAGATTTCAAATGCCAAGATTTCTGAGTTTAAAGAAATGGAACCATTGCACTTAAATTTGTAAATAGATGTGTTCGTCAGAAACTTACAAATGGCGAAAGCATACATGTTTGTAATGTAAACGATCTTCAATTTTCCCTGCAGGCAGAGGCGCCAGGCGGGGAATTAAAATAGGAGGATATATCTTATCAAAATGTTTTATTTAACCACAAATAAGGTAAACTATGCTTAGTACCTTTAAGAACGCATCCCACAAATATCGATATTTTTGGGCGGTGTAGAAGCAACACATCTACGAACAATGTTTGACGGTCGCTTCTGTCTACCGGTACACAAGTATTTGTATTGATTTTTTTTCGGCGCAGCTGTTTAAAGGTGGGTTCACACTATGAACGTTTGATCCAGTGTTGGCCAGCGTTTGAAAAGTCTAATAAATTATCCCAAACGTCGGCGAAACTACGTTCGCGAGAAGGATATTTTTCATTCACACTACGAACGTTTTATATCCGGCGCAATTAAACTTTTACGAATGTTGACAAGCGTTTGACTGCGTTCGACAGCGTTTGCTAGCGCTTGACAGCGTTTACCGGCGTTGTATTTATTTTCTTTTAGCGTAGGCGAACTTTTGCCAACGCAGATGTAGCGTATGTGCAGCGGTCGCCGACTTAGTCCAACTAAGACGAACGAATACTCAGCATAGGTAAGCTTGAGGTCCGCGTCAGGCAACGTCTTTATATAGCCGAACTTTTGACACTTCCTGGCAGTCTTGTTTTGATTGAAGAAGTGGCCACATCTATTCATCCCCCTTCTGTGTATTTGGTTTCTGTAAAGCTTAGCTGTAGACATGCCAGTGAGTGGCAAAAAACAAACGAATGTGTCGATGAAGAGGCCTACAAAGAGAGACAAAGACACTGAATCATTAGAGCAAGCTGTTACTGTTCCTACGCAAGCCCCTTGCGTGACCATTGCGTTCATTGCGTCGGGTAACCGTTGGCCTCCTTTGGACAAGCGTTCGGTTAAGTTAAGTTCGCTACCACCAGCGTTTCAGTCGGCGTTTGAACGCGATGGTAACGCAAGGGGCTAGCTTAGGAACAGCAACAGCTTGCTCTAATGATTCTGTGTCCGCGTCTCTCTTGGTAGGCCTCTTCATCGATGTGGCCACTTCTTCAATCAAAACAGGACTGCCAGGAAGTGTCAAAAGTTCGGCTAAATATAGACGTTGCCTGACGCGGACCTCAAGCTTACCTACGCTGAGTACTCGTTCGTCTAAGTTGAACTAAGTCGGCGACCGCTGCACAAACGCTACATCTGCGTTGGCAAAAATTCGCCTAGGCTAATGGAAAATAAATACAACGCCGGTAAACGCTGTCAAGCGCTAGCAAACGCTGTCAAACGCTTTGAAACGTTCGTAAAAGTTAAATTGCGCCGGATATAAAACGTTCGTAGTGTGAATGAAAAATATCCTTCTCGCGAACGTAATTTCGCCGACGTTTGGGCTCATTTATTAGACTTTTCAAACGCTGGCCAATGCTGGAACAAACGTTCATAGTGTGAACCCACCTTTAAGCTCGCTGTTGATCTTAGGTATCGTTCAAACTTCTATGGTTCAACTAATTGAATTAGAATCTAGTAAATTAAGACGGTCTCTGTAGTGAATTGGACTTCTCCATACATTTGTAAAGGTGTTTACATCTGTGCGTTTACACGGCGAAACGTATGATTACTTTTATCCCTATTTTGTTTTGTTGTTGTTCAAAACTAATTTTTAAGACAACATTCACCAGTGTATGTAGTCGAGTTGATCCAATCGCTGAGCCTGTTATATATAGTCAGACAGATAGTAAAATTAAACTGGTGAAAGGGACAACCCTCAGGAAGCATAGCCTGCACGAGAAAACAGCAGCCTCTGTTTTATTGAAGCTGTTCATCAGTAGTAATGAATGATGCCACACCACTGACGCCCTCTAGCGCATGCGCGGAACTCCATTTTCAAATGTTAACAACATACATGTACACTACATGATCCTTGAGACCAGAAAAATATGACTACACAATGATGTAGTACGGGGCAAAACCTAATCCAACCCCACATAACGACAGAAAGTGTATTTAACAAATAAGAAGACGAATTTCACTTTTTATTAGAATGCAAATTATACTCGGAGATAAGACACAAGTTCATACCACAATATTACACTAGACACCCATCTATGATTACATTGGAGCATTTACTCACAAATGAAAATAAAATTCAAATACGCAAGTTAGCTATGTTTGTAGATAAAACTTTTTGTATTCAGAATAATGCCAATTATTGTTACACTGATAGCCATGCTAGTTAGTACAAATATGATGATATTTATGTTAAACAGAAAAAGACAGAAGAATTTGATAATATAATATTTATATTTGTTTAATATTCTGTCATTAGTTTAATGGTTGTGTCACATATGCTTTAGTAGTAGTATTATGCACAAGCTGCAAAGCCTTTTTTTCATTTCCATGCAGTCATTATTTTTTATCCTTTGTACATGTATATATGACTAGTGCGTACATATTTAATCAGGCTATTTATATAACTATAGACCTACTGACAGTTTGGGCACAGGATCAGAATCAAGAACTGCTGTTACTGATTCTTTTTTCATTTTTACTTATTGATAAATGTGAATTGTCGTCAGAAACTGTATTGGTGAAAGCTTGAGGCTGAAAAGGAATTACATAGACCACAAAGTACCATGTCACAATTTTAAAACTCAAATCAAGGTGAAAAATTACAAAAACTACTAGTTTTTAATTACGTTTAGTAAACTATTAATTGAATATTGTATAAAGCTATAAAGTTGTCATTTTTATTGTGCTGTAGTTCGGTATGCTTAACAATGTCACTGTGTTTTTAGAAAATAAATTTATTTACACATTCTATTTTTAGAAACAAATTTGTCTGTCAGAATACTAAAATTGAAGCAAACAATGATACTATGCGTAAGCCTAATTTTAAACGAACAAATAAACATGGCAAGGTTAATACAAATAAATACTTATCTAATTGTTTTTAGTCCACTGTAATATATCCAATGTATTTACGTCCCATTTGACTCTGTTCTAAATGACTGACGAAAACTTGGCGAAGTTTTCCTTATTTTCATGATTGTATCCAAGTTAGATCTATGTGTATTTATGCTTCAGAAAAACCATTACCATTACAATGTTGTTTAAAAGCTTACGTTATAAACACTATGTCTTTGCTTATAAAACATGTTGTATGGTACGTGATACAGTATTATTACGGGAGACAACTCTAGATCTCTCAAGATATCGTGCAGCCCAATCGGAACTTCTCGGCCAATTCCGCCTAATCGGCGATCGTGCATCGGATGTATCTGGTGGAAGGATATGTCTAACCCAAAACGCCTACGCTGAAATATAGTTCTTACGGAAACCTACGAAGCCGTTCGGGGATTACGAACCAATCCCAACATCTTGAACAACGCGCAATCGGAACTACTCGGTCAATTCCGCCTAACCGGCGATCGCGCAAAGTATAGCATGTATAGCATTCTATACATAGATGGTGAGGTCACTATGTGCTAAGTAATCCCAAATCCAAGATGGCGCGCCCCTACGTACATCAGAGAGATGGTGTGGTGTAGCCCACTGTCCGATGTGTTCAGGACGGGCCTCGGCCGATTTGTTAAGAGATTCGTTAAAGTTCCTGACGCTTGTCAGACATCGTACGATGCCTGGCCAGGCACCGTACGGGGCCCGCGCGGGCACCGTTGGAATCGTACGATATAAATTTTAAACAAAAATCGTCCGGTGCCCGTCCAATGAATGCAAACGCCGGCCGTGCGCCGTGCGGTGCCCGGCCGATGTCATTTTACCCTCATTAACCCTAACAAATGCCGTACGGGCGCCGTGAAATTAGTACCTAAACTTCACCGGGCACCGTACGATGTCTAAAGAATTGGTCAAAAATCGTACGATTCTTTCTGCCTCCGGCCGGGCGCCGTACGGGCGCCGTAGAATCGTACGTTTTTGGGGTGAAATAGACGCCGTGCGGTGCCCGTAGATGATTTTTGACCATAGCATAACGCTGTTTGTAATTGACCCAAGTTAAATGTAACCATTGGCTCAAAAGCAAGCCTACCAGCTGCGCCAAAAAAGCTTTATCTCGATCCATTAGTGACCATAACATTTTCAATCCATATGGAATGAACGTTAAAGTACACATGCGCGTACGTTTACGTGCTCAAAAGTATTTATAGAAAGGAACACGACTCTAGTAGTCATAGTTTTGGAGATGGACGCGACACAAATCCGAAATAGCTATTTTCGGTCAATCAGGGGCAATAACTCTGTAGTAAGTATATTGATTCTTCTCCAAGTCTGTGTTTACATTAATCGATATAAACATAAATTATGTATGTGATGTTACAAGAACGTTTTCTGAAAATGAAAGAGTGATCATGTATCCCGCACAATATGTAGAACTTGGAGTGAATGTTCCCCACCCACCTGCTTAAAATATCAGATTTTGGCACGTTTTGACATCCCTCACATGAGTTGAGATATGTGATAAATATATAATGAAAAAATATAACACGAATGCCTACCTAACATGTGGGACTTTTCTTTGTTATTTAGATTAAATGTATTTTAATGAAGGTTTGTAAAGTTGTTCATTACGTTCTTGTATGCAATATTTATTTTTGAAATTGTTTTGAATGGGTATACATTTTGTATAATGAGAATTATTTTTTTAACAAAACAGGTTTGCGTTTGTAATGGTGGTGAGTATATAACAAAAATGAATTGAGATCACCGATAACTTAAATTTCTTATATAACTAAAGGTAGGCACGCGTCATTCAAGTGTTGGTTGATCTAGAGCATGGATGTGTTGTGGATCTTAGTGGCGGTCCTGCCCAGTGTGTCGGGAATTCTTCCGATCGCAAGTAAGCGTTTTGTTGATAATTTGTTTAAAAAAATAAGAACGTTAGTACTATTATGATATTGACTAACCGCATAAAATTCTATATCTTTATATTACTTTTGGGTCAAAAGCAAGCCTCCTGTGCGACCAGAAATAAATTATTTAATCTATTTAAGTTGCCTTTGATGCTTATTTAAAGCCACCAGAGCACAAATTGAAAGAAACGGTGTCCCAAAAATCTAAATAAGTACATGATAAACCATAAACATAAGTTAAAATGTTCTAGTTTTGATGTGAATTGTACACAATCCAGGATATTTTCCAATTCACCATTTAAATGGAGGGGAAATTTGTTTTTGTTCATGGTACACAAAATATGTTTTTCCTCAGTTTTTCTGCACTTGACATGTTTTTAAGTATCGTCGCTTTGGTCTAAAGTTTTCCTAACCAAATTCATGTTTTTGAGAACATTAGGTACACATGTTTAACACAAAATATCTTTTTTTATTTAACGCTCGATTTGAAGCAGATATTTCATGTAGCACTTACAAGCTATAGGCCCTTTAAGAGTTATTTTTAAATAAAGACAAAATTAATATTATTACCTTTATGTTTGGGGAAAGCGCAAACTTGCAATTTTTTGCAGTTGTGTTCACTAAAACACAGCTGTTATGAAGATAAGACATTGTGAGACAAACAAAATTGACGTTGATGGAGATACCGCTCTGTTATAGCAACTATTGCTACAAAGATTTAATTCTAAGACTAATTGAGAAATCGGTAGTGGCTTTTAACTTAATTCATTTGAATGAAAAAAATATGTATTATTTCATTGAATGTGACTTTTTCAATTTTCTATCCAAACAAGTGGATGTGATTCGAAAGTTTATTTAACACATACTTACTTATTTAACACAGATTTAACACATACTTACTTAAAAGTTATCTTAAAGATAATTATCACAGACTAACTTGTCTTCTCAAACACACAAAACACAATCTTTTTCTTAGAAGATCCCTTACGACGTTGCGTATTGTCAGTTTGTTGTAAGTTTGTTGTCAGTTTGTTTCCATTATCTTGTCAGTCTATTAGTCGCCTATTGTCTACAGACTGGGAACAAGAGCCGGTCGGAACCGGGTAATGCTCCCCGAATAGGTATTGGACACAGAAAAGTAGTTGGTCAAAAGTAGTTGTAAAATCTGACTTCAAATAAAGTTTTGGGCCAGACATGATTTTGCTGAAAGGTCATACTGTGAACTAGACCTTCAAGGTAGCGACCCAAATGTTGTGCACGACACGTCTTCTAAACATGGTAATCATTTATGTGAAATAGTTTTTAAATAGGACTTCAAATAATGAAGTTATTGGCCGGACACGATTTTGCTGCAAGGTCATGCTGTGACCTTGACCTTCAAGGTAGCGACCCAAATGGTGCGTGCGACACGTCGTCTCAATATGGTGATTATTTCTGTGAAATAGTTTCGAAATCAAACTTCTAATAACGAAGGTATGGGCCAGACACGATTTTGCTGCAAGGTCGCGCTGTGACCTTGACCTTCAAGGTAGGGACACAAATGTTGCGCACGACACGTCATCTCAACATGGTGGTCATTTCTGTAAAATATTTTTGAAATCAGACTTCAAATAACGAAGTTATGGGCAGGACACGAATTTGCTGCAAGGTCATGCTGTGATCTTGACTTTCAAGGTAGGGACCCAAATGTTGCACGCGACACGTCGTCTCAACATGGTGGTCATTTCAGTAAAATAGTTTTGAAATCAAACTTCAAATAACGAAGTTATGGGCCGGACACGAATGGGACGTACGGACGGACGGACGGACGGACGGACGGACGGACGGACTGACAAGGCGGCGACTATATGCTCCCCCGAAATTTTTCGGGGAGCATAATAAATACCAGCTTATTGTCAGCTTAAAACCAGTATGTGACCAGTTTGATGTCAAATCAGACAACAAGCTGAACATACACTGGCTTCACACCAACAACAGTAAAAGGTAAAATACTGAGTATTTTTGTGCATGTATAAAGTAGATGAATTAAAATCTTTACCAAAAATGAAAAATTAAAGCAAGCCACTTTTGGAAAAAGTCTGGGAACACACTCTGACCACAAACTAACTTCACACTGACAATAAACTGACCACGAAAAAGACGGACGATTGACTATAAGATGGAATTGGTTATATCCAAACTGTAGTCAGTATAAAGCCATGCTATTACAAGTTTTGGCAACACACTGACATCAGACTGGCAATAAGTTTAGCGTTGATGGAGCCAGTGCAAATCCAGTGTGTATCTAGTCTTATGTCAGTGTGTATCCAGTGTGATGGCAGTGCACTGCAAGACATGTATGATGCTGATGATAATGCTGACTGTGTATCCAGTATGATGTTAGTATATATCCAGTGTGATGTCAGTTCACTGAGTAATACATTTATGATGAGAAATTTGATTCCTGGGTGCAATGTCTGAGTATGCCTTTGATTGTGTTAAATAAATCCTGCAACATCTATTAAAATACAACATCATGTCAAGTTTAAACCACTGAACCAACATCACTTTATATATATCCAGAGTACAAATGGGTGAATATTGGATTTTATAATATTTCAGTCATTTTTTCTATATATTTCAATACTATATGTTTTAAAGCGAGTACCGGATATTGGCTCGTTTATTTACATTTACATATTTTAAGGGAGTTTAAGAAATAAGCAGTGCATTTATTTAGCCTTCTGTTGTTGCCAGTGGATATCCAATCTTGTCTTATTGGCGCCGCACTGAAGTGCGCGCCTATTATGGAATGGGAATTTATTTTAGCTAGTGGTAGGAGCAGTTTTTAATTTGATGTACAGTTGTTATTTTTTTGTTATTTTTTATGATTGAAAAATGCAAATGAATGGCGATTGCATGGGTGTTGAAAATGTTATTTATAGTTGAAAATATTGTTTTTAATTTATCTCTTAAACATTATTTTGGAAGAACGACAAATAAGATTAACAGCTGTTCCCGATTTGTTAATGTTTTCTGATTGGTTACTTGTAATCATGGGCCGACATCGGAACCCCTCGGCGATTTCTTCGGAAATAGAAAGTACGGAAATGGCCGAGTTGTTACGATTGTATGTGCCGGAAATGTAAAATGTGTGGACCGGTAATTATGTGAATGGGAATAATTATGTTTTATTTTGTTTTGTTACATTGATAAACCATGATAACATTTGTTTTCTTTAATTTGATCGATATCTGAATTAAATGTTCATCTAATTTTATTTGTTAATGTGTTAAAGGTGACATAAAGAAAATTTCATTACGATTGTCCCCCCGAGTTGTTTTATTTTTAGATTACTACACAGTGCGCACAAAATGATTGGTCGAGTAAGTTAACTATTAAACGGCGCCCTTTGATATATAATATGAAAGGCATATCGCTCTATTACATAATACTGCTGACCAATTATCGGACTAGGTGATGGTGATAGCGATTTGCATAGGGCACACATTACCTGTCTGCGTAATAACAATAGACCGTTCTAAAAAGAGATCACGTTGTCTGTTTTTGTTTACTTGCTATCACGCAGTGGCTGTTCTGTTTACAAATAGCAATGGCCAAATGTATAGTCTAACGGGATATATTTGTATTCATATTTCCTTTTAAAAAACATGTAGTAGTTTCTGATTTTTTTTGTTTTCTTTACGTTTAAACTACTTAATGAGTACTTGTATTATATTATGTGATGTTCTGAAATATGAAGTTATTTAACAGTTGTGTATTACAGAACAAGAACAATCAATAACATTTTCGACAAAACGTTATTGTGCAGGGTATTACAAAGAGCTTTTTTTTTAATCACGATGTTTATTGTTTCAGGTTGTGACCCCTTGGATCCATTAGAACCATTGAAAGTATCACGGAGTAATGGTAATATCTTGAACAGCATTGCAACCTACTCGTGCGCATCAGGCTATTCGTTAGTGGGTGACAGCACACGGCGTTGCGATGAATTCATCATCCCAGTTACCAGTTACATGTGGACAGGACACGAACCTGTTTGCATACCTGGAAAGTGACAAACATCTACTTTTGGAAATGCATTTTGAAACCATTTTAATAACTTTGAATTGTTTTCTTAGTTACTTATCTTTACAATATAACTAAAACAAACAATTAATAACTATTAAAAGAACTTGCTAACTTCAGCACTTCTGAAATATGTTAGGTCTGTATCTTTATACTCTTATATACTCGGTCACAAATATTGCAATATGTTAAGTTTACTAAATAAATAAACAATTCAAAAGAAATTGATAAAAACATTGACAATGATGTGATTTTGGAGAGAAAAAACAAAAACACAAACAATCGAACATACAAATCCTTGCTAGAACCGGGATCTGTACCCGGGACCTCTCGTATCCAAAGCGAATACGTAACCTCTTAACCACCGAGTCAACTGAGAGTAACAATTGCAGTCAAGCTATTTAACTGTTTCGAAGCAATGTGTAGAAACGTAAATAAAGAAACTTTAAGCTAAAATTGCGGGCCACACTTTTTCAACAAATTCATTTTTTCTGTAATATTTTTACATGCATAAATAACTATATTTGGCCGTTTCTAATATTTACGGGAGTATGTTTCACTGCTTAAATATGGTTAAAATGTAAGATGTAAACAATTCTGACTTAAAAGATACAGGCATAGCAGCTTTAAATGAGAAACTTAGGCCCCTTTACAGATACGTTCGTTATATAATTTTCTCTTAAAAGGAACGTGTTTTCTTTATGTTAATAAGAAACTTGGTTATAAGGAATATACTTACGTGGTCCCGATGAGTTCCTAATTAGCGGAATGTACTGCATAATCAAATAAACTCGGAAATAGGGCATTTATTACATGACCACTCGAAACACGCACTATTATTTAATTAAACATGGAGATTTTATTGTTTATCCAGACAGTCATCACCATTGGACTATATATACATCAACATCAATACGTAAATGTACTGAATTTCACCTCGAAACTATTTAACCGTGCTAAGGGATGCATCCTAACCAAAACATTACATATTATACGTTTGTTAAAATACAGAACTATGCATCACACATCATAATAGAACTTTTCCAAATTGTTAAGAAAAAAGAGTACTTTGTAAAAGTATAATGTGTGATTTATCATATATTATGCATTATTCCTAGGACATATACTTAAAAGTAATTAAAGTACACGGGTATACATGTGCTGAATAAGTGATATTATTTACATTAAAAACTAATATAAATGTCCAAACAACAATATTTATGTTTACCATTTATCATGCCTCATATCCATTTTCTTACGAAATCACATTATGATTTACATTTATAATCATTTCAGATGGTTGCCCGACACTGTCTTCGTCACCACCATTGCAAGTAGAATTGTCGAATGGACTCACCGCGGGAAGTGTTGCCACTTACTCGTGCTCACCTGGCTACACGTTGTCTGGTGTGGACACACGCACGTGCACGGAAGGATCATGGACTGGAGATGAACCTGCGTGCATTCCAGGCAAGGAATAAAATTAAGAATTCAACTCTAATTATGATATACACAGATGATATGTAAACACATGAACACAAATATATTTCTTTGATGATTTAAATGGCACACCAAAATATGAACATCAAAGTTATCAAATGATAAAACTATCGTCAAATAATGCATGCCTGATTTATATATAATACACATTGTTCGACTTATTGTCAGAATAAAAATTATTTACAAATGAACACTAAGTGCATTGACAAGTATCACGTTTTCGGTTGAACTGAATATAGACCTATATATTCATTGCCACCAAGGGTAAGTATGGCAAACTTGCAAGTTGCATAACAAAAGTTTGCACTGTATTAAACATATTGTACCTTAAACCCAAATCAACTTTAGAATGCCCGTCGCTGACACCAGCCGCCCCTTTGACAGTTTTGCTTACTGATGGTGTGACCGACGGAAGCACTGCCACTTACGCATGCGCATCTGGATACACGTTGTTCGGTGAGGTCACACGCACGTGCACAGCTGGATCTTGGACTGGGGATGAACCAGCCTGTCTGCAAGGCAAGTGTTACATAAAACATACATATAAGACATGGTTTATCATGCTTAAAATATCAGTCTTAATATGGTATTGTTTCAGTAAATCACTGTAATCAAAATTATTCTGGATCATGGATTGGGGATGAACCATCATGCTTACAACGCAAGTAACTAAATGAACATAAAAGTATTAGAACTATACACACAGATGATGAATTAACACATAAAACAAATATATTTCTATGATGACTTAAATGGCAAACCAAATTATGAACATCAAAGTTACCAAATGATTTAACTATCGTAAATAAATGCATGCCTGGTGTGTATATAACACATAATGTTTAACTAATTGTCAGAATTAAAATAATTTACAAATGAAGACCAAGTGCATTGACAAGTATCACGTTTAAGGTTTAACTAAACATAGGCCTATAAAAAGTTCACTGCCATCTAGGTTAAGTATGGCAAACTTGCAAGTTGCATACTAAAAGTGTGCCCTGTATTAAACATATTGTAACTTAAACCCAAATCAACTTCAGAATGCCCGTCGCTGACACCAGCCGCCCCTTTGACAGTTTTGCTTACTGATGGTGTGACCGACGGAAGCACTGCCACTTACGCATGCGCATTTGGATACACGTTGTTCGGTGAGGTCACACGCACGTGCACAGCTGGATCTTGGATTGGGGATGAACCAGCCTGTCTGCAAGGCAAGTGTTACATAAAACATACATATAAGACATGGTTTATCATGCTTAAAATATCAGTCTTAATATGGTATTGTTTCAGTAAATCATTGTTGTAAAATTATTCTGACCCTTATACAAATTATTCTTATACATAATGCAAATGTACTTCATTATTACAAAATAAGCAAACATTAACCAATTGATGCTAGCGTTAACAACGTTATCACCGTTTTCAAAGTCTCCTTAATAGATGGAGTAGGTGTCTTTAACGTCTTTAACGAGAACGTCTATGTCCAGAATGGCGTATTTTTGGTCTAAATTACATAACTGTTTAAGCGTCCACTAACACCTTTGTTTGCATCTCTGTATAACTATTACGTTAGGAAAGTATAAGTCTTGACCTAAGACTGGCTGCATTGTTTTGAAATAGGACTCATTATCCCTTCAGATTGCCCTGCACCGATTCAATCTCAACCAATGACAATTTGGTTTACTGCTGGTCTAAGCGCTGGAAGCGTTGCCACTTACACATGCGCACCTGGCTACACGTTTGTTGGTGACGTCACACGCACGTGCACAGCTGGATCTTGGACTGGAGATGCACCTACATGCCTTTTGGGCAAGTGACAAAATGAAATTTATACTATAAAGGCAAATTTTAAATGCCTATAACCCACGTGTTATCTGTAATTTACATGAACCAGTTTAAGAATAGCCGGTGCATTTTAAGAGCATAACACTATTGTCATATTATAAACGTTTCTTGGACATAATAACCTATTTCCTGGTACCCTAATATATTATTTATCGGTTGTCAATTCATTACAATTTTGTTATTTGTGTAATTGACCAGGAAATAGCGATGGTTAACTTTGTATTCTCTTATCGCATAGCAACATTGGCGGATCCAGGATTTGACCTTGGGGGGGCGTGGACTTTGTCAACAGGGTGGGGGGTAGAAAATCATTGAACGTGTTGAAGTTGAAGTAAAAGTCATTATTAGCATGTTTTGGAGAAAAATGGGAAAAAATAGCATTTAAGGCATAACAAAATCATAGGTCGATGTTTATCAGCAAGACTGGCTTCTCCGATCCAAATCGCTCCGTTCCTATATTGTACAATTGCACATGTGTGACTTTTTAAACGAAAAAAATCATGTTAATTAAGTACACAAAAAGAATTCAACAAATATTCATAGATAAATTAAACACGTTGTATGGGTTCACTGCTGCTGAACAAGTGCGATCAATTAATCGTGTGTGTTTAGTACAATGACAGGACTAACTGACGTCCTCGACAACGACGGGTGCGGTGTTGGTTGACAACAACTTGAATATATAAATAACCGTGGATGATTCCAGATTGCCCTGCCTTGACACCGGCCCCACGCTTGTCAGTAACACTATCGGATCGTCTGACCGAGGGAAGCACGGCGCAGTACGCATGCCCACATGGGTTTTCTGTACTATACGGTGACGTCACACGCACATGCGCATCTGGTTCGTGGACAGGAGTGGAACCGTCATGCGTGCCAGGCAAGTCGACAAGCTGTCATGGAGTTATTTTTTAAATTATGTTTTATATTATAATCATTTTGAAAAAAAATGAGTATTGTATGTAGTCACATTTGTAAAAGTTAGAATAGGTTTGTTTGTGAGGTTTACACTGTTCCAACTCACCAAATGCCTCAATCATGATCATTTATAACAACACATGATCAATTTTAATACAATGAATTATCGTGAAAATTTTCGGGTGACAATCTGACCTAGTAAGTACAAGAGATATCATATTTCCTTTGCGTGATAAACTTTATTACGCAAACAAAAGAAAAGAAAACAGAAAATGTAGGAGACTGAAGTTTGTGGAACGGTGCATTCCGAAAATAAGCACATGCCTACTTTCATAGGTATTTGATCTTTTTCTTTGTCAGATCGCCGCCGGAACAAGAACCAGTTGCCTGCACCGCTGCGGTCCTGGGACCTGATGACTGGCAGCTCTGCGATAATAGTATTTGTACATCTGGCTCTGTTCCTGGCGTGGAGACAACGGGCGTTCGTTCATTACTGAGTATTGTACTTTACGTGGCAAATAAAATAGCATCTCGTCGTGGTAATCGCGAGAACGAAAGTATTTTGTCTCACATTTTCTAGCCATCAAACCAGCGTCTTGCTTCGTGGGTTAAGAATATATTTTGTAAAGACGCTCACAGTGTATTGTCCTTACGTTCTATAAGAACGTGTATATGCGTCTTGTTTGGGTCTTTATTACGCGAAATACTACAATATTTTCTTGGCGTTCCTATAGCGTTTATAGGCGCCCTAAACAGGTCCTCATTGCACCAAGCACACTTCCTTGACACTCTGGTCGATGTCATCTTCATCAAAATATGCAGCCAATGTGAATGAGTTTTACTTATATGGAAAGCTTTACGAAATGAATCTATCGTCAGGGAATATACCAAACATACTTGTTTAACACGTGCACTGGTGGAACCATTCTCAAGCCAATCGCAGTGTCTGCAGGGACAAAACGTGTAAAACCAACAAATAACAATAAAGCAAGTTTTAACCTACAAATGTATATGTCAGGCCATCCCCATTTATATGCTTGGCGACTGAAAACAATGGCGGTTTCTATTAAGTGAGAGCAAGCGAAATGTTTAAGTATGCGAGAGTATTATGTTTGTATTAGTCTTATATTCACAGGTTTGTTTCGATGTCTTTGTTACCATATTTTGTAATGATATGAAGCCTCAGCGCATGAATATCATAGCGGGCTTATTGATTTGCTGTATGCAAATTAGTCCTGTCTCGCGAACGAAGAAAACATTTAAAACGCCTTAGAGGCACGGGGACCAATCGGGGATATTTATGGTATGCTTTCTGATGGTTCATGGAGAAATAGAGTTTTAAATGCAAACATTTATTCATTGCTTGAAGCAGTTTATAAGAAACCCTTATCAGCCACCATTTGTGGAAATGTAAGAACTCTGCTCCACTCGTAAAAATATAAATTCCTATGCTCACTTATGAACAAAACAAACAACCAACTAAAATCATCTACTCGTATACAGTAATTTCAAATCAACAGCCCTAAAGCAAAAATGTTCACCTTTTACAGTTTGTTTCTTTCTTTCCTGTTTGAGTCACGTATGTGGTAAAATTTAAGTTACATTTTACCACATACAACATGCAAGACACATTATGTTACGAGATAAAATGTCACAGTGACATAATGCCTTAGGCAGGACACGACTACTAAAACACATAATAATTATATAGCTGTTTATAATCGTTTTAAGGGAGATAGTTAAAAGCACTTCATCAAGTACTTGTTCGTATGGAAACAAAAGAAGTCAAAATTCGCGTTGAAATCGTTGACCCGTGTGTTGTTTTCAACACCAAAGGACGGAAGACCATTAAGGCAGCTATCCCACGTTCCAGTATCAGGATCTGTATCAGTATCCGTGTTCGGAAGATTTTAATGCGGATGCCCTTTTCCACGTTTCAGTATCCGTCAAACGTATCGTCCAATGCTTACCTTACTTTTAACTGCCAACACAGTATTATGATCATTTATATGGTATTGCAACCTCTCCCCCTCCAAAATGTGGTTATAATTAAACATTCGTATCTAAGATTCTGACTATTGATTTGTTATATTAAAAGAAAGAAATTATGATTTTGCCAATTAAAAACAAAATAACAAATTCAAAAATAAAGAACATTGTTATCATTAAATAAGGATTGAAAACAGTTTGCTTGTAGTTGAAAAATTCCTTCAGTAAATTTATTTTTAACCGTGATCTTGCCAAATGATGTCCGTATGTCATCGGCATTTCCGGACGCTATTTACGGATGCTGATACTTATACGGACGGCAGAAATATCCCCAACGTTTTTCAAACTGTTTCTATCCAGATACGTATGTGCGGATACTGATACTGATACGAAGGCATGGAATAGCATCCTAACTGGAAATCGGTGGCAGCTTAACGAAAACATGAGTGTTCGTATTTAACTGTATATCGAATAGTGATATCCAAACTTAATGTTGTATTGTCTTGAAAAGTATCTAGAGCGTAATGTTATTGTGGTTCTATACTGAACACTACATACAGATTGTAAGTTTCTATTACTGTACATAGTGCAAGATACTGGGGCGCCTATTATATTATAACAAGCCGGTTTTTAAACGCACTGATACACAAGAGAATGTTTCTATGGTAGAACCAGTACATCAGTTTTTGTAATAAAGTTTGTGTTAGTGGGGATATAACTGGCAATCGCATGTTTGCACAAACTGTTGATGTTTGACTTTTAAAACTTTAAGGTTACCTCCGTTGGTGCATACAATTAGTAATAAAACTCAACATTAATCGTTAATTAACCATTAATTAGCCAAAACAATAGGTTTTACGCGGGCATGCAGAACTCAAAATTTTATAGAAACATACCTTTCACATTTAGCCGTATTAAACTCCATGCACCAACGAAGGTACTCTAAGAGTTTTATAAGTCAAACATTAATAGTTTTTCCAAAAAAAACAAATCAATTTTGGTTCAAACTTTTGTTTATGTCCTACGTTCTAACCTTTTCTTTTTTGGACAAACTATTGATGTTTCACTCATAAAACTCTACGATTACCTCCGTTGGTGCATGGAGTTTAATATGCCTAAGTGTAAAAGGTATGCTCCTATTAGATTTTGAGTTATGCTGGCCGCATGAAATCCATTGTTTTGGCTAATTAATGGTTAATTAACAATTAATTTTATGTTTTATTAATGAAAATTAGTACTTTTGAGGTAACCTCACATTATTTTGTTTATTTCATTTCAATATCATCTCTAGTTTTTGAAAATGACAAATGGACTTTTTGGGGGGCTGCTTTGGGCATTTTAATATGTCTCACCTCCTTAAAGGAGCTAGAGCACAGAAAATTGGGTTGTAAAGTACTTATCTTAAAATATGATTTAGGTAAAGGTCTTAGCAATGACATGTCATGTAAAATGGCTGACACTAAATAAAGTTTTGACTACATATTTTTAAAGATGAAAACTGCATGTAATATGTGGTAAATCCTTTTTGTGTCCGTGGACAAGAAAATGATTTCCCCTCATAATAAATGGTATAATGGAAATGTCCTGGTATGTGCAAATTTTTCTTCAAACTAGCACATGGTACTGTACCTATTGTTTAAGCACTTTTACGCAGTTATTTAGACTTTTATGGAGAATTTAGATTTTTTCCCATGTTAATGCCCAAACCGTGCTCTGGTGACTTTAAACTCGACACCAATTAGTTTGAGTTCGATGTAAAAGAAATGTAACTTTAAAAGACAAAACATTCCCCAACGGGGATTATTTCCCTTTCCAATGCTTCCAATGTGACTAGATAATGCTTAATGTTCTGTAAATACCCCCTCCACGGATCGATGTTTTGTTCGCCGAGTATGTGACTTTGGTAAATATATTTTCTGATATGAACTATATATTTATTAAAGATAATGATTTGTTAGACATATTATTTTATAGTTTTGTACACAAAATACTGTTAACGTTGAGTGTGGATGTTGTACTAAAGGGACTTAACTACAAAAGCCAAATGGCCTTTTCTTTACAAGAGATTGTTTCCCCAATTCATGCTTAATCGTGCGACTTGATAATGGAAGTATAACACCCATATCTGAAGATCGATGTGGAGTTTGTGTATTTAAAGTACGTCGGATATGTTAATAATCGTATGAACTTGATAACTCCAAGGAACTGGATTATGTTTGGTAAATACATTTTGCAAATATTTTAACTGTGAACATGAACCATAGAATTAGGTAAAAATATGCATTTTTCTACTACAATGTCTACTTTAGAATTTGAAACTGGATTTAAAATTTCCGTATTTAAAGCTGATTGATAAGTTTCAAATGGTATTATATAGAATATAAAACGTTTTGCCTTAATTATAGGATTTGATAAAAAAACGGATTACAATTATATTTTTTATAACATTACAACATTAAAACACAATGATAAGAACATTAGTCAGGTCACGACATGAATGTACATTCTTTGTATGCCGTGCAAAAGGAACCGAAAACACTGACCAATTAAAATGATGTCGCAACGTATATTTAGAAATGATTCGTTCGGAAACGAAAACGACTTGCAGGAGGGTACATTTTTGTATAACCACAGTTTAACTCTTTGCTAACATATATAACCAAGTCCCGTTCATATTTGCCAGTATGTCAGAGTGTCGAGGCCACTTTGTAGCGTTAAACACATAATAAACCTATGAACAACATGCCTTGAATTTAGCAATGCAGACAGACGGACCGACTAACTACAAGACCAGACATTAGACTAAGTTATTTGACAAGCATGTCTACATTGTGTGCATATTAAGTGCATATCAATACGATAAATAAATACCATGCGAACACTCAAACGTAAACAGCATGAGTGGATTGTCACATTTTTTGGTATGTTTTTATGTTTTATACATAGTATTTTATGTACATATACAGTTATATGTACACAAATTCGACTTTATTATACTATCAGTCTGTCTGTCCGTTCGTCCTGTCGTCTCACAAAGTTAAACTCGCTAAACTTAAACTTGCTTATGGACGAAGGAGATGGGCGAAAACATAATGTCGACGCAGTGGACTATGGATACGCTAACACAATCAACTGTCATCCATGCGGTGATGTCAAGGCAACCGCTTTCTGCGTTGAGTGTCACTAGTACCTTTGCAGCAATTGTTCTGGCTATCACCAAAAACTAGGCATCACCAAGTCTCACACATTACTCTCTGGTGACGACTTTCCCACCGTTTACACAGCCAAACGTGAAGCAGATGTTGGAAACACCATTGATAAATGCCCTGACCATCCTAAAGAAGAGCTTAAATTTCACAGTGAGAAACATCGCTTGGTATGTTGCGTTGCTTGCAATATTCTTCAACATAAGCAATGCGAATGACATATATTCCTGTAATCGACACATTGCAACATGGTGAAACAGAGAAATTGAAACGTGGTGAAATAGAGTAATTGAAGCAATATAGGACTGAGATAAATGAATACCTTGATAAAAGAGAAAAATAACTTCACGCTGAGATGAAACGGCTTCATGAAAACGAACAGGGCTATTACTGCAAGAAATGCAAGCCGACCTGTCAGGAGGATTTACTCAACATAAAAGCAAACCTAAAACACACGAGGAAAACGCATGCAATTTATTCATCGCTGCACAGCGAGCATTTGATAAAATGACCACAATGCAGTATTTCTTAAATGAAATTAAGACGATCGGTTACCAAGAATACATGCTTTTACCTGACAAACGTTTGGATACAATTCTAAGCGATCGATCTTCGCTAGCTACTGTCGAGAAAAGTACAGGTATTACATATTTCAATTTTACGAACAACACAACTATGTTATAAGATTGCACACTTGGGTAATATTCTGTTTTCAATTTGATTTTACTGGAGACAAGACACAGGTAAAATGCGTTATATGCCTCTCCGGCCGCTTATACATATCATAAGTAACACATACAAGCATATACTCTATTTGTAGATCTATAAGGGAACTTATTTAAAACAAATGGTACACACACATGCATTTATAAATAAACACAAACTTGTAAATTACCTGGAAACTTGTATAATTATAACAAAATTGTAAGAAACGTTACACTGTCTCCAAGCTCATTTTCTTTATTTCCTCGTACAGACTTGTCAACGGTGAGATTTCAACGACAGTCGGATATTACCTTGAGCACAGAAATGAAAATAACAGACATGGTCGTAGTTTCCGACACAAAGCTTCTTCTATCCAGCTTTGAGAAGAAATAGTTGGTTCTTGTTGACATTGGAACAGGCAAGCAGTTGTCTGAGATTAAAATGCATGGTTCTCCACGGCAAATATGCATGGCTGATGATCATATTGCTGCTGCAGCACCGTGTAACCAAATTCAGTTCATACATGTGCATGGCAGCACACTAACAAGTAGCTCGATACTAGATGTTAAACATAGCATTCTGGGAATAGCCCGCCATAACGACAACTTTGTGATATCCACCGATGCTCCTCCTGGAGTAGAGATGATAACAAGAGACGGCACAGTAGTTCACAGGATTAACAACGAGAAAGCAGGAAGAAAAGTGTTTGAGGAAACCACTATTCTTGACCACAACGTCCAATAGCTCAATCTTCGTTTCAGACTGGGAAACAAATACAATTGCAAAGCTTGATTCATGTCTCAACATTCAACAAATATTTCTTGACCCGATGATAAAACATCCCATGGGTATTATTGCGAAAGGCCAAAATCAGATTCTGGTCTGCAGTAGAGATAACGACAGTATTGTTCGGATGAGAACCACGACCAATGAATTTCAAAATGATGAAAGGGAAAGCCCCCAGGAAGCATAGCATGCACGAGAAAACAGCAGCCTCGGTTTTATTGAAGCTGTTCATCAGTAGTAATGAATGATGCCACACCACTGGCGCCCCCTAGCGCATGAGCGGAACTCCATTTTCAAATGTAAACAACATACATGACACTCCATGATCCCTGAGGACCAGAAAAATATGACTACACAATGATGTAGTACGGGGCGACTCAAGTTCTTCTTGGAAAACAGCACGACATTCAAACATCTCGCAGTCTTGCATTCTGCCAGACTAAACAAATCTTGTTTGTAGCAAAACAAAATACAATCAAGATCATTTTAGTATTCAAACAATCATGAACAACACAATCACTGGTCTTCTGTAACGGGGCTGTTTTTGTTGTAACCAAATGCGTAAAGGTGAACATAATTATAAATTTGTAAATGGTTAGGACTGCCGTGTGCTCTTATTTTGGTTCGAAAGTCCATGGCTAATAATGCACCGTTCCGCAAAATTTCAAACTCCGCCCAATGCGGTTGATTTGCTTTGATCTTGTGAAGGCTTGTGAAGGGGTCTTTCTTTTGTGTTTTCTAGGTCAGATTGTCACCTGACAGTATAATCCTTAGCAATTAGATTAAAATTGACCATGTACTGTTATAAATGATCATGATTGACAGTTGCGGAACGGTCCATTGTATGGGAAATGAACACTGCTTTGTTCTGAGAATGAAACCAGTGCACCACCGTGTTCGTGTGAAATGAGAAGGTTTATATCAGTTACAGCGGCGGATCCAGGAGACCTTAGGGGGGAGGGGCGTGGACTTTGTCAACGGGAGCGGGGGAGGGGTAAACCATTGAAAACGTTGACGGTTGAAGTTTAAGTCATTTGTTAGCATGCTTTTGCCCTATTCTAATAAAATAAGGCTAATAGTGAAAACAAAGAAGCATGTTTACTTGTTAAGTCATGTTTAAATTTGAATTAAAACCAGAATCTTGACACTTCTACAATGAAATAGTAAACATTACTGAAAAAGAACCTTCGGCGTGCCATTTTATTGGCGCCTTGTACTGCATTAATTGGTAGTGATATTGTTTTATCGGTACTGTTATCTGGCTAACCTGGACTCAACGATGTGTTTACATGTATTTAATTAAATATGGATATTTCATTCTTACACTATGACGCATTTAGTTTGAAAACATCTTAATTTATTCTTTTTTGTAGAATTTAGCATCTGTGTGTGATAATTATAGTTGCAATTATAAATATTCATTAATTAATTGTACTTACTAATCACCAACTGGTATTAATAGTGTACGTGAAATATCTTACTGAGCATAAAATAGTTATCGAATGCATTTAAAGTGCTCATTGTATGTATTCATTTAAACATATCTTAACAGTACTGTTTAAATGATCATTGCCAGATGATTGGGTTTAACAGTGACAATTTACATTTTTTGCGTGGACAAAACAGCATTAAATGCGCGGCGCTCTGGGACGGTCTCGATGGCGTTACGTCTTTCATATCGCTTGGAGTAATTTTGTGTACATTTTGTCTAAATTTAGAAACTTGTGTGTTTGCATACTATTCGATTGTAGAAAGATTTTACATGATGTGTATGTTTTATGTTTTCTGCTGATTCTTAATTAAATTTTCATGGAATGCATATGAATTCATTTTTTTTTCATTGTTGAATCTTTTTCCTTGTTTCTACATTTTACGTTATGTTTTTTTTTTTGCCGCATTATGGTAATTTTAGTTGTTGTCATGACATTTACGAACATATGTAGTTTATTGCATGGATTAAATTTATCATAAAACATTTTTGATTTATACTGTATAGACTATGCAGATATGCGTGCAACCACGGTTGTCTCGAATTATTGATAATATACAATATAAAGACGATTAATAATTAAATAAGTATTTTACATTATCAGACCTACTTATGAAAGCGATACTATTTGAGTTGAACATTACATCTCGTAGAAAACTGTTATAATCTCTTATTGCTAACATAATGCATCCGTTTACAAAGTCAAAAATTAGAACAAAGATCGAACGAAACTAAGACAAAAACATATATACTCCAGTATGCGATTGATATATTATAATGGGATATTTGATTATGCAATTCTTAATAGTTTTGAATAGTCAAATTGTGTTGCATTTCATCATTTCGATTGTTACTCTTATTTAAGAGAAGTACTTAATCAAATTAAAGTTATAAATTTCATAATACTAACATTTCATCTACAAGGATTAAACTTGTTGAGAATTAATCCCTTCCTTGGCACCTATCACGTGGTCTGCCAGCCACATCCCTTTAGGTATTGATATGTTGTTTGGTGTTAATGCAACATCACCGATGTAGGTGTAAGGAGATTAAATTTAGATCATTGTCTATTGTTATTTTACATTTTTAAGAGGAAATGTTCTTCTGTTAACAATCAAATGGCACGGACAGCTCTCTATAATCTTTCCTTCTACGTGTCTGACTGTCACTTAGTATATAAGGCCCGTCTTATACTGAAAAGATATCTAAATTATCAGAATCATACATCATAACTTACAATCTTGGATATTGTTTTTGTGACACTCAGTGACTTAATTCTTATAAACTCTGTGTGTTTAATAATCTTAAAACTAAAGAACTGGCCCCGATTTCTCGAACAAGATAATCCCGTTATTGCTGGATTAAGTCGCTTATAAACAGCTTAAGTCGTTTATTAGCGACTTAACCCACCAATAACGGGGTGATGTGTTTAGAGAAATCGGGGCCTGTTGTGTTCTGAATATGCTCTGTGACTTCGTTTGTTGAAATTTGTGATGACACTCTAAGTATTATGTATAACATGACTTAGAAATTATTAATGGTTAAGAGGGGGCGGAGCGAACGCAGTGAGCGAGCCTCTTCTTAGCCATTAAGAATTTCTGTCATGTTATAACATACTTAGAACATAACCTCCATTTCTATTGGTTGCCCAATAAGAAAATCAATACATGAAGTCTTTCTTTCATGCATGAAGTAACTGCTTAATTTTTGTGATGAACTATGATATCGTATTTACAATGTGCAGTGAAATATTTA
>Ga0224511_10000204_pt1 | contig 23868 bp, 18 predicted proteins | sample SF_May12_sed_USG_2_FD_169988 | JGI IMG/M metagenome (GOLD analysis project Ga0224511, IMG submission 169988) | Sediment microbial communities from San Francisco Bay, California, United States - SF_May12_sed_USGS_8_1 | ecosystem: Environmental > Aquatic > Marine > Sediment | place: USA...
CTCCCCCCCCCCCCATCCCCGTTGACAAAGTCCACGCCCCCTCTAAGGTCAAATCCTGGATCCGCCACTAAACCTGTCATTTACAAACGTAAAAGCGAGTGTAAATATTCGTTTTTGAAACCAGGTGCCACCTAACCACCTTATCTCGGCGTCCGTAATGAGTGCACCGGCCGCACTAGCCATGGCCAAACTGTTTTGGCCAGAAACCAAGAAGTCTAAAGTTCAAGGCGAGGACGTCTACAACATGAAGAAAGGGTGAGTAATAACTGTTTTTATTGTTCGTAGCAAACAGCCTCTCTACACAATGTTTAATTTAAAAAGTGTTTTCCATTTATAAATGTTGTTCAGTTGTATCAAATCATTGATTCAATTTGAAGAATATCAATAATAATTTGTTGATACCAGCTGCGTTTGTAAAAATATTATTAGACATTCATAGCATTTCAGAGAATTTAGATACATACAATATAATCATGAATTCTAGACCTATATTTTTGTTAAAACATGCATTAAAAGGTGTGTTTTATTATAAAAAGAACAGAGCATAACATCATAGAAGCGGCCAGTAACGGAGCCTCCATGTCAATCAAATTGATCGCCAACATCGCCGTCAATCTGATTGCTTTTATCGCCATCTTGGACTTCATAAACGCCACACTTCGATGGTTTGGTCACCGAGTCAACATGACTGAGCCGGAACTTACATTTTCAGTAAGAATAAATTATTGCACGATTATGCTGTAATATGCTCCCTAATTAAATAGCATATCGTCGGCGCTTTGGCCGTTTGTCCGTCCGTCGGTGCGTCCGTATTTTCGCCCGTCGACATTTTCTTGCCCTTCTCAGGTAGTACAATGTACCCGGGTCTTGTTTTAAACGTTTATTAAATATTAATTATTCATTGAATGCCTTAATGTGACTTGTTTGTTCAGAGTGATGTGCTTATTAACAACGACATTGCTTACAGTATCTAGTATCCTCTAGCATTATTGAGGGTAAATTTCCCTTTGTTACACGTTATTCCTGGCGGGGTGGGGGAGTAAGAATGTACGAAATACATATAGCCGTTATGCAATAAGTAAAAAGCATGGTATTTCATACGTTTTCATACACAGACATTCAAATTTTAATAATAAAGGTGCAACAAGAAACACGACACACGTGACATATTAAATTAAAAAGCGAACTATGTTTTCGCGCACTCACTTCACTCTCTTATTTTGAACTATTCGTCGTTAATGATATAAATTAAAGACTGAAACATCAAAGGCTGGGAAAAGACAATCCAATAACCAATAAAACACTTAAACACATGAATAACGATTATATGGCATGTACATGCCACAACATGTATTTTATCTTCTTTATTTATTATACAGGGAAGGGGGTTTATCCTCAATATTGCTTTCTTCACTTTATCATTAACTGCTCCAATTGACAAACACAATAAAACAGTTATAACAAACTTGTATTTTCTTGTTGCCAACGTGTTTGTGCATCACCGCCTACACTGTGTACCTTAAACTGTCTTCTGTAGTTATATTTTTATAGTCGTCCTGCACCCAAGTAAGCGTTTACAGATGAGCATGACCTAATTCGTTTAATTATCATTCATATACACATTTTCATTTTAAAACAAGAAAACAACACTTGCTTCTAGCGAAGAACAACATGAGTGTATTTACCATTTAATTACACCGTGGCCATGTGGTTTTCAGCTGATTTGCTCTTACATATTCTACCCAGTTGCTTATTTGATGGGATGCGGCCTAGACGATGTGTTTAAGGTGGCGAGTCTGCTTGGGACCAAAACTTTCCTTAACGAGTTTGTTGCCTATACAGGCGAGTGGACTTTATATCGTTGTTATGACATCGTACATACCAGAACAAAAACAATTAGAAATACACCTTTTAACAATAAAGATCAGTTACGTTGCAGACATTAAAATATCCTAAAATAAATCAAATGTGCATATCTTATCCTGATATTGTCCTATTATTTTTCCAGTATTGTGTTAAATATATTTTTTATGTTTTGCTATTTTATTAGAACTGAGTGTCTATATAAAGAACAATCAGATTCTCCAAGACTACCTGGCGAATACTACGGACCATAACATAACAAAAGATATTGTCTATGTCAGGAATGACATAATCATTGGCAACGAAACGACTCTTGTTGGGGGAGTTTTGGAGGTAATATTGTTTGACAAGACCTATAAAATAAGTAAGAACATGTTGTAACAATGCGTTCAAAAATAATCAAAAATAAATACCTGCATTCGCATGTTGAATAATTAAAATTATTGCTTCATCACAATCTGTATCATTAGCGTTTAAGATTGTTGTTGTTTGTTGTTGTTGTTGTTGTTGTTGTTGTTGTTGTTACATAACGTAAGTTCATAAAATACAGAACCGATCCACAGTCATCGCAACATATGCCCTGTGTGGTTTCTCCAACCTTGGCTCCATGGGAATTATGATTGGCGCACTGGGAGCCATGGCACCTTCCAGAAAGGCGGATGTAACAAGGGTCGTTTTTAGGGCCATGCTAGCCGGCAATGTGGCCTGTTTTATGACCGCTTGTATTGCTGGTAGGCCCATGTTATGTGTCTCTTAATATACATATTTGTCAAAACATAAAAATGTTCTTTTATTTATACAGTTTAAAAAATAATCTTGCATATTACAAAACATTAATGTATTTTATACTAAATACTTATTGTTTATACCTAGGACATTGATTATATAATATCCTTATATATTATATTTTTAACTATGGACATTTTGTGTTGAATTTGTTAAAAAATGTTGCCATTGTCGACCTTGCATACTTTCAAAGTATGTCCTTTATGAGGCGATGAAATGTACAACGCATGCAATAATAAACGTGGATAATCATTTATGAGGCCAAAAAGCTTTAAGTATCCTGATATTAAACATGGCTTTTTCAGGGTTGTTGTACAACGAAGAGGCATAGCAGAATAACTGAAAAGGTGATGCAGACAAGTAATAAGTTTAAGAAGATTGCATGAAGAAATCGGAAAACAACAGCGCAATGTAGAGTTTGACTTTTGGTGTTCAAGCTTTAATATGTTTATTCATAATAACGGTGTTATATTTTTGTTTTATTCATGATCGGTTTAGTATTTGCTCTCATGTTTGCTGGATAAGAAAATTGACATGTAGATGCGGCACCGGCATCCCTTTAATAATACGAGTGTACCAACAATGACGGTTCAGATAATCTAAGATGTTTTGCATTATATATCTTATTCTAATATTTTGTCATATTGGCCAATTTGAAAACAAATATATCAGTTTATGATTAAGATAATAATCTGGATTACATTTTTAATTTAACATTTTATTGTATAATGTAATAACTTGTATTTTGCATATTACTCAATAAGAAACCATGTAAACATAAATACAAACAGATACATGTACATGTAGAACCAATCCTTTTAAAATGCTGTAGTTATTACATATGACCGTTTCTCATATGCAGGCGTGTTCTGTCACTGGTTTATAATAATTTAAAAGTAAAAAGTAAATAAATCTTGTCGCAAGATACAGATAGAGTGTCTTTAAAAGTGTATTTCGCATTTAACACACTGCTTAGGCTGCATTCTAAAGTTCATTAATAATTATGTTCATAGTGTATACGCTTTTATAAGAAAGAATGTATATGGTAGCTACACTCCATGCTTCATTTACGAATTTTCCAAAAATATACAATTGAATGTGTCTATATTTTTATTTTGCACACACACATTCCTGTAGAACATGCTTTACTGTAATAAATATGAAACACAATATTTTTGCACATTTAGTGTTTGAATAGAGGGATTGGGAACAGCAAGATACATGTAACAACTGCAAAATGATAACTGAGGATAAAATTATGCATTTCATCAAAAGAGTGTGGTTAATTGTGTACTACGTTTGAAGTAAAAAATAACTTATCAAAAGCTCTGGGCTGCGTGAGTGGTCACGAAGTATATGTTTTCATGTCTAGTGTCTAAGGTTAGTATATAGGCTTACTTTCCTTAAGATGACACACATGTAATTAAGAATATGTTAACATTATAAAACAATCAGTTTAGCATTTTCTCATGGAGTTTAAGAGAACCGATTGTCTGTTTTGGACACTAGTTTCTAAGCAAACTATTATATTCTAAGTTAAAGGTTAATAAGACTACAAGCATTTAAAATACTTGTAACATTTGTAAAAACTTAAACGGACTCCATTGAGGTCTGGTCGTGTAAAACACTTAAAGAAAGAATTTTTCGAAAACCTATATTTTCTTGTTACCAACGTATATATTAAGTGTATCAAAACTTTTTTGTGGTGCGTTAATTTGTCCTCTATCGCTTTGGCAACTTGGTTTATAACTGGAATGTATCTGTTGGAACAGGGAAACGCGTGTTAACGCTATTTCTAGATGAACATATATATATAATACAAATTTTAAATAAATTGTCAACCGATAAAGACATACTAAAGTACCAAAAGAATGACTGATATGTCCTACGCACGTCGAAAACAAGAATGTTCTTTTTAAGGGTGTTGCACGACCAGATCTCAGTGAAATCCCTTTAATATAGTAAAGTTAACGAAAGGGTAATCTTTCGCGGCGAAATCTGCCCACAACGCTTAGCCGATCGGTTTTAAGAACATAATATAATTAAAGTTCTCAAAGCATAAAGCTTTTGAAACGGCACATTTTCTAACAGTGTTTGAATGCTACAGATTTTCAGTATTCACCTTTAAGTTTAGAATATCCACTGTGTGAAAATTATGTTATTCATATACTTTTTATTTCATTAAATGATTTAGAAGGCGACCTTGAATGCTGTTCTATAACATTTGTAAACAAAGAAACCGTTATCAAAAGATTAAATCAACCCTTTCTATTATGTATTGTCAACCAGAGTAATGTATAGAATAAATAAAAGTTTGATTTCCATTTCTACTGAAATCCTTCTATTACAAGGAAATCAATCACCCAACTTTGTTGTAATATGTTAAAATAACACTTAGTGTCATCACGTTGCGTTAATGTTTACATTGTAATATTAAGATGGCCATCTTGTTCTAAACTATGACATTTACCTTTTGCTGATTTGTCAGCCTTCTTCCCCACCCCTCTTTCCCAAGAGGAGACACTCTTTCTGGGTTGCTCTGTTCTAGACTTGTAATTTATAAGTGTAGATTTTAGAGCCTCCGGACCGTGATTCATAACTTTTTGTAGTGCGAGGCAACTTGAGAATTCGAACATTGCTCCACGTACTTGATTGAACTGCTGACAACTGTGATTCAGTCCGAGCCCAGTTTGACACATAAGATAGTGATGTACGCCCATGTGACGCATTACGTTTGCTTTCTTTTCTGTTCATACTAGATTGTGGCATACTGTTACATTTTCTCTTTACGTCTCTTTAGTATAAACTCTAGGCCAGCGCAATAAATCGCCTTCGAAGACAATAGTAGGTTTGAAAAGTCATTTGAATCCTGTAAGCAATAGAATGACTTGTGATTATAATGTTCCAGTTCGGCTTCTTTTGAAAATCTCGTTTTAGCACATTATTTGCTCTCAACACATAGTGGTCATGGCAAAATGTCCTTAATAATGTTCACACAGGTTTCACTAGCAAATTCATGTGAACTTATATTCTCAATCAAACTTGCCAAGCCTTGTCGCATGTACACCTGAATAGTCATTCCATGCCTTGCTGCCTACTGAGCTTTTTGCAAGGTTGTGAAAATAATGGTATGTCCTTTTTTTGCCTAAATAAAGCTTTGCTGTCAAAATTGGTGACAAGTCATGTTTAAACAAATCATTAAGTGTAGGTTCCTGTCAGTGATCATTTTTTTTCCTTTGAGAATGCCATCAAGTCATCGAGCGACGAAATATCTTTCTGTCGCCAGTTTAAGTATGCTTCTTCACTGTACATAGTGTTTTCGTCGACAATTAACGCTTCTAACTTACCCAGGTTTGTTCATACATGTACACATATTTTTGATGTGTTATGTAATTCTGCACGATTGTTTTAGTTTGTTTGCTAATGGTTCTAAAATACCTGCACACAAACAAAGAGGCATACAAACAATTTACTGATAAGAGCTACGCGGGTTGGTAAGCGAAAATTCTTTGGTTGTTACTTCACTGTTCACGTTAACTGTTTTACGGGCACAGACAATAAAAATGTGTAAGGGTAAATACATGTTTGCACTGATGTAGTCTCCTAAACCTAAACACTTAATAATGGAAAACATGTCAGATAAGGTTTTTTTCGCGATTGTAAAGCTGTATTATTTGACGAATATTTACAGAATGTGCACGTTGTTAATCAATATTTATAAAACCTTATCACATCTAAATGTTTAGATACTGAGTGAGCACTGCTCTCTGCTTCTATCGACAACGGAAAAACATAGACATGACTGCACTGCTGATGTCGGGGATCCTTAAACAAAAAAGGCATTACGTCATCGGCGAACGTCGACCCTCTGTGTGGCAATGTTATATATATGGTAGAAGAGACGCCGCCGTGGTGTGCGTTATACTGGGATTTAAGGTTGGTCGCTTTTTTATCTACAAACATAGCAAAAGTAAATTGCTAATAATACGACGGTTTTGACGTCTAAACAATGTTCGATAGCTCATATCTGATTACTTTAGGAGTACGATTATACAATAAGCGCAACTGTTCATCGTTTTGTGTGCTGTCAAAATGTCATTTTTTGGCAACTTTTGAAGCAACGAGGTTTTGAAAGCGACGATTTGTTTAAATCTTGTAATGTATAAAATTTAGATGAAATTACTTCAATTTTGACGTTAAACTAGACCCTTTGTCTTGTTTAAATACGACTACGACGATCTCTATTGTAGCCCTTGATGTGATGCTTTCAACGTTTGTTACAGGGACAGCTAAACAAACTCGCGTGTCTAAAGTACGTTCCCTGTCTGCCTAACTTCATGCGCAAGAAACCCAACAAAACGACGGGAACGGTGTCTGTGGAATTTAATGATCACGTCATGAACAATGGTGATTGTGATAATGATGTCACCGGAAGTGACCAATACGGTCTGGACAACCCAGCGATTATTGGGGATAAAGAAACAGAATTAGCAGCAGACACCAAAATGTAGCGTAAATCTCGCAATACTTTATGTCAAAACAGTATTTTTTTACTATTTTGATAATATTGATCTGACTAGAAACATAATCAAGCAAACATTAAATTACCTTCATGTGTTGACATATTGTTTTCTGTTTAAAGAAAAGTAATAATTCATTCCATTTTTATCATTTTTACAACTTAAGTAATTAAACATACTGTAAGGATAACATATTTTAGTACGTTTCATTAAGATTTAAGCATTTTAATCATAAGAAAATAAACCAACTGGCAACCGATAATTAAATACAATGGGAATTTATTTAAGCAATTTTCCGAATGTATCAAATATGCATTCTAAATATGTGCAGTTGTTTCTTCAAATCAACAACATAAACACCGTATATTGATGGTTTAGGTGAAATCAATGTGTTATAAGTAAATATTTAAAGCTATATGCCGCCAGTTTTAACTACAATTAACCCTCAGTGACCATTTCTCAGTAATGTCAACGGTAACGTTATGAACAACGCGTTTCGTAATATAAAACAGATTGTAATTTTAAACTTATACCCACTAAAAATCAAACTGAAATATTTAAATGTCATCATGTAAATCATTTTCTGTGTATTTTGCAAGGAAAAAAGACATTTACTATAATGCATAGCGAAAATACTTACGAGGTTGGGACACAAAAATATGACAAGAAAAGTGCGATCGCAAATATCATATTACAATATCATGTAATGGTTGTGTACGAAAATTCGGCCACCCATGTAACTAAACTATTTTTATGATGCTTTAATTGAAATTTCCAGAGAAAACACTAACATCGTTTCTGTATTTGAGTAAAGAGTTTGAAAGCTATTCCTATTTTTAGTAGTTTCAGAAAATGAAAGTACACAAGTTGGTATACATGTAGAAAATGACGTCAATTATGGGAATTTGAGCATGCCAATTACATGCCTTACTAAATATAGAACTGCATCCCATTAAAATACTTTAAATATCACATAGAATCATGAATGTAAATCGAAATACGTATTTTAAAGACACTTTAGCTTCGTTTTTTAAGTAAAAATATATTTTTTGTATGATATAGAAATCTAGAAAGAATTATTTAAAGGTGCTAGGTCTGTATCTTTATACCCTTATACTTGGTCACAAATCTTGTAATATGTTAAGTTTACTAAATAAAAACAAACAATCAAACAGAAAAACCCTTGCCGAAGACGGGGATTGAACCCTGGACCTCTTGCACCCAAAGCGGATGCGTTAAACGTTAACAAACCAAGCCAAATTTGCTGGCCAGACATTTCAACAAATACCTTTTTCTGTAATATGTATACATGCATGAACAACTATATTTGGCAGTTTCTCATATTTACGGGAGTAGATGTAATGTAAGATGTAAACAATTCTGACCTAAAAGATACAGACATAGCATCTTTAAGTAATATCTTATTTTGGACAGACATTACAATTTTGAAGTATTTACTAACTATTCAAATAGCTATGTCATGATAAATTTATGAAATTCCAGAGATAGGCAATGTTTGTCTTTATCAAGAGTTTAATTTAAAATTAGATGAATACCCATCTCCTATTTGCTGATTTTACAAGTATGGCTGAATATTTGAGTACACTTGGGGATCTATTTAGAGAGAATATAGAGGTGGTTGTCAATGGTTAATTACGATTGTGTGCGAACAAATTAACATTCAAGCCACATATAAATATGTCAGAAAAAACAGGATTAGGTAACACAAACTTCGTTGTCAATGTTGCGTTTATTTAGATGCACTACTAAACAAACTGCAAAAAGAGGCCTAAATTGCGTACACGACCGGTACGGTATCACATACAAAATATTCAGTTCTAGGAAAGTAATAACTCAATCCATCAATTATTATTCAAACAATGCTGTATGTATTTTGTCAATATGTTTTACTTAATTGATAAATGGTAAATAAATGATAAATGTGATATTGGAACGTAATTCACAAATTGTGTGATTTATAAACATAAGACATGTTTATATACCCTCACAAAAACACGTCTATATTTTAGTTCAGTATCATTTTCGTCTGTCAAATCGATAAATGGACATTCAGTCACATTTTGACAGCAGCGTAAGCAGTTATAAATTAGTTTTAATTCTTGTATATATTTTAGTTGTCTAGAGTTGCTAGCTCGGGCCCTTCTGTCACGGACGTGTGATTATTTGCACAATCAGAATACCTTTGTACTTAGGATTATTTCTTTTTCACCCCTTCCTTTTAAATTAAACTTCTTTTCACTTTCCTATCGTTCCGTTCTTATTCTGAGTGGCCTGGTTAGAGAGAGTAAATAGTCATTTTTACCTTTTCTTCTCCAAACATGTTGAAAAATTGTGAGGTGTGTTATAGCTCAAAATGATGATAATAAAAACAATAATGATGATGATAAAATAATAATAATAATAATAATAATAATAATAATAATAATAATAATAATAATAAATAAAATATAATACAAAAATGAATGAGATATTCATCGTTTATTTGCCATAGAATGAACAGCCGCACACGCACAAACCCCAGTAGGATAAACGTGTGTCCGTCGCAAAGTTTCCCCTAATTCATTCGGCAAATATAGGAATACGGCTTCATCCTATCATGAAAAAATACGCTTTAACCACATAGCACTTATAGCTAAGTCGAATTTGAATGAAGGCTGAAGCTTTGAATACTATTCAAGAACTGTCTTGCCGCTCTACCCGGCGTACCCGCCAAGAACACTTCAGGTTTAAATTCGTCATTTCTTGAAACTGAAAGCTGCGAATGCTGCAATCAGTCGTCCTTCTTCACATGTTGGATATTCTTGCCGTGGTCGTCAACATGGGACGTTCCAGTCTGGTCGTCAACGTTCGGACGTATTCAAGCAATTTGCCAACAGGAATGTCCCTAGACGTCATTTGGCCAAGGGAGACAACTCCAGCAACCAAGACGACGATTAACTTCCTGAGTGATCTCCCGTGTTAAATTGTGTATTATATTGTGACCTACATAAACATGTGTTTGCATGTTAAACAATCTTTGTAGAGGTAGAATAGATGATGCTACACATCAAATATCAAAGCACCTTGCCTTGTGGGTTTTGACTCACATTTTAAGAATTTATGTTTAATCCATCGGTTGCCATGACAACCATAGTTTTGCATGAAATGCAATTCTTCGATCAGCTTTAGTACAGCTTCATGTAAGGAACGTGCCTACCAATATTCATCAAATGTGACTAAGCGGTATTGGAAGAAGTTTCATTTTCAAATTGAAACGACAACAACAACATCAACAACTACAACAAGTAAAACAACAAAATCAAGAAAGCAACCGAAAGCAAGAGCAATTTGTCTAAATACACTAATTAATTTATACAAAATAAATGCATAGCTCGTTGTTTATTTTTTAACGTTAAGAGCTTCCGGTTTGTTTAGACAACATGATAAAATTCTCATTTCGATACACATTTCAAAAAGAAGCAACATCAATTTGCAAACATGTTTTGAATGCGGATCCCAAACAAACAACGGTTGCCAATTTTTATAACTAACATTTGGAACTACAGTGTAAAAATACAAATGTGGCGCTAATCGCGCAAAAGTTTTATCAAAACAATTTATATGTCAACTAAGATTCTAAATCTAAATAATTTGCTTTTGAACCATGCTCTTGTATATACAAGGTTTTTCTTTACAGGTGTTGATTACATTAAGCTGAAAGTAAGTCTCAAATGAAAATATATTTCAATTCTTGACCGAGCCTTCGTCTGGTCACTTATTATATTAACTTGTCTCTTTGGCATCCGCTTTTAAGTTATTCTTCGTTATACAACAATCCTGGAATAAAAACAAAATAATTTGAATTTAAAATCGATAACCCATATGGTTTAACAAGAAATATGACCTTCATTTTTTTTCCTTAAGTTACATACATTAAATCTCTCAAATACAAGTTTTTTTCAACATTTCTTAGAAAAATATTGAATAAATTATAAATAAAAAATAAAATAAAAATCCGAAAAACACAAACAAATTTTTCCTGAATGTCTGTTGCGTCTTGCTCTTCTACGTGGTTTTTTGTTGTTCTGTGCGTTTGTTCGTGTACGGGGCCATTTTGTCATGGTGCCCTTAAATTTGACGTGTCTACATGATTTTTATCATTCTTTCTTTGATCATTTCTTTAATTTATATTATGTCATTTGTGCGGATAGGTTAAATACCGTAAAATTCGCGTAGTACTCTTGTTAAACCTGTTTGTTGTTTATATATACAATGAGCTCTGAAAAAAATCATAATACATATGTTATGTGAAGATAGATGAACGGATCATTTGCATTGAGTCTAAAAGAATCTCTATGAATGAATATATGCGGTGTTCATAAATGCATTTTTTCTATCGTGATTCCAACTTAATTTCTCCGTTCCAGTCAGATGTTATGCCGAAAGATGCTACAGTTAACCAACTGATGGTACTTTATGTCCAGCTCTTGACGAGGTCAAGCAATTCGAGCTGTCTATTGTAATATCTCATAAGCTTTAAACCGAGATTAGCATAAAGGTCTTCTTTTCAAGCTTCGTCAGAGTGGCATAGGTGGTATATTGTTGGCATGGCTACTTGATTACCTTTGCGATAGGAAGCAAAGTGTAGCTCAAGTGCAACGTCGGATATTGTCACTATCTCGGCCAGAGTACCCCAAAGGTCGATACTTGGTCCTCTTCTCTAATGTGTCTTCATTAATGATATTGTAACATTCACTTTCCTATGCGCCTCTGTGCTGACGGCACCACTCTTTATACTTAAGGTATGACCTTCCTAATGGACTATGAAGGATACACATTTGTATTTTTATCAAAAAAAATAAACAAGTTTTTTTCATTAAAATGTGATATATATTATGCTTTTACTTTTCAACCGTAGAAAATCGTTTTAAAATGCAAGTTACCTATATTTGCTTAAATTAAATTAAAGGGAAGTAATTTTACATCTTATTACCTCTTTTAAATATGAATAAAATGAACATTTTCAATCTTGTTTATAAAATCAAAAAACAAAAACCGAGAAAAGATGTGCGGTGGATCGTCTTAAAATGGCATATATTTCAATAAAAAAAGGTTTATAAAATCTCTTCCTAGCTGCAAATATGTGAATCCATTAGGAAGGTCATACCTTAAGTTGATGATCCCCAACGCGAAGCGGACTCTATCAATGCTGATCTTGCCAAAATTCAATCCTGGACTAATTCCTGGTTAGTGCCTTTCATTTCTTTGAAAACGAAATCCCTCCTCTTTCGTCGCAAGACTAACCCACCAGCCCATCCTAACTTATACTTCAACAACAATCCCATCTAAGAGGTATATTCGCATAAACATATTGGTGTTGTCTTCTCTAACAATCGTTCATGGCATGGCCATATTGACTCTATCAAAAAGAAAGCTTCGAAGAAAATTAATATCATGCGTTCATTTAAATGTTCTGGCAATACTTTTGTATTTCATTTCAGGATTTGTTGTTTTTACTTTTTTGTTCAAAACACATTTTTTGCCCGAAATATTGTAATTTCTTTTTCAATGGTCATTTATTTAGTGTACTTTTCATATTGCAAAATTTTTGACAGATAAGAAGGGTATCAAGATACACACCTAGCATATTTAATAGTGTACAAACAAGTACAAACAACAACATCAAGAAAGCAACCGAAAGTAAGAGCGATTCGTCTAATTACACTGTTTAATTTATACAAAATATATGCATAGCCTCGTTGTTAACTGTTTAACGTTAAGACCTTCTGGTTTGTTTAGAAAACATGATAAAATTCTCATTTAGATACACATTTCAAAAAGAAGCAACATCAATTTGCAAAAATGTTTTGAATGCGGATCCCAAACAAACAGCGGTTGCCAATTTTTATAACTAACTTTTGGAACTACAGTGTAAAAATACAAATGTGTCGCTAATCGCGCAAAAGTCTTATCAAAACAATTTATATGTCAACTAAGATTCTAAATCTAAATAATTTGCCTTTGAACCATGCTCTTGTATATACAAGGTTTTTCGTTACAAGTGCTGGTTCCATTAAGCTGAAAGTAAGTCTCAAATGAACACAATCTTTCAATTCTTGACCGAGCCTTCGTATGGTCACTTATTATAACTTGTCTCTTTGACATCCTCTTTTAAGTTATTCTTCGTTATACAACAATTCTGGAATAAAAGCAAAATAATTTTAATTCGATAACCCATATGGTTAAACAAGAAATATTACCTTTATTTTCCTTAAATTACGTACATTAAGTCTCTCAAATTTAAGTTTTGTTTTCAACATTTCTTGCAGGAATTATTTAATTAATTATAAATAAAAATAAAATAAAAATCCGAAAAACACAAACAAATGTTTTTTCTGAATGTCTGTTGCGTATTGGTGTTCTACTTTATAGATCACCTAAGCACAAAGTGCTCATAGTGAGCTATTGTGACCGGACTTTGTCGTCGTCGTCCGTCGTGCGTAAACGTTTTTACTTTAACATCTTCGCCTGTGAAACCAATCATTGGATTTTGACCAAACTTCACAGGAATGATCCCTGGGTGATCCCCTATAAAAGTTGTTCAAACCGTTTCAGTTGGTTGCATAAGTAGGTCACAGGGTCAAAAAATAGGTTTTTTTAAAAATGCAATTTTCAAAAATATTTTTGTCCGTAACTACAAGGCCCAGAACTTTCATATTTGATATATAGCATCATCTAGAGGTCCTCTACCAAAGTTGTTCAAATTATGCCCCTGGGGTCAAAATCGACCCCGCCCCGGGATCACAATTTTACATTGAATTATATAAGGAAAAGTTCAAAAGACTCATGAACCGCTAATGGGAAATTGACCAAACTCAACAGGAATAGTATCTGGGTGGTCCCCTACCAAAATTGTTCAAATGGTTCTGATTGGTTGCATATGTAGGTCACGGGGTCGAAAAATAGGTTTTCAAAAGGCAATTTTCAAAAATCTTCTCTGAAACTACAAGGCCCAGAGCTTTCACATTTGGTATATAACATCATCTAGAGGTCCTCTACCAAAATTGTTCAAATTCTGCTCATGGAGTCAAAATTGACCCCGCCCCGGTGTTCACAATTTTACATTGAATTGTATAAGTAAAACTTCTAATGACTTCTTACCTTTAACTGCTAATGGGAATTTGACCAAACTCATCAGGAATAGTCTCTGGGTGGTCTTCTACCAAAATTGTTCAAATGGTTCTAATTGGTTGCATAAGTAGGTCACAGGGTCTAAAAAAGGTTTTCAAAATGCAACTTTCAAAACTCTTCTTGTCTGAAACAACAATGCCCAGAGCTTTCATATTTGATGTCCTCTACCAATATTTGGTGGACAACATTTATATTGATCCGTAAATGGCTCCACTGTTACCTTTGACCTTTTCCTCAGGTGAGCGACCCAGGGCCCGCTGGGTCCTCTTGTTTGTGTTGTTCTGTGCGTTTGTTTGTGCACGGAGCCATTTTGTCACGGTGCCCTTAAACTGGACATGTCTACATTTTTTTCAACATTCTTTCTTTGAATATTTCTTAAATTTATATTATGTTATTTGTGCGGATAGGTGAAATGCCGTAAAATTCGCGTAGTACTCTTGTAAAACCTGTTTGTTGTTTATATATACAATGAGCTCTGAAACAAATCATAATACATAATTATGTTATTGAGGATAAATGAACGGATCATCTGCACTTAGTCTAAAAGAATCTCTATGAATAAATATATGCAGTGTTCATAAATGCATTATTTCTATCGCAATTCCAACTTCATTTCTCCGTCCCAGTTAGAGTTTATACCGACAGATGCTACGGTTAACCAATTGATGGTTCTCTATCATTCTATATGTCGCGCTCTTGACGAGGGCAATGAAATTCGAGCTGTCTTTCGTAATATTTCACAAGCTTTAAATCGAGATTGACATGAATGTCTTCTTTTCAAGCTTCGTCAGAGTGTCATAGGTGGTATATTGTTGGCATGGCTACTTGATTACCTTTGCGATATGAAGCAAAGGGTTGTTCTTTTTAGTGCAGCGTCGGATATTGTCTCTATTTTGTCCAGAGTACCCCAAGGGTCGATACTTGGTCCTCTTCTTTTGTGTGTCTATATTAATGATATTGTGACATTCACTTTTCTATACGCCTCTTTGCTGACGGCACCACTCTTTATACTTAAGTTGATGATCCCAAACGCGCAGCGGACTCTATCAATGCTGATATTGCTAAAATTCAATCCTAGACTAATTGCTGGTTAGTGCCTTTTTTTGTATTGCAAACGAAATCCCTCCTCTTTTGTTACAGGACTAACCCACCAGCCCTTTCTTACTTATACTTCAACAACAATCCCATCCAAGAGGTATATTCGCATAAACATCTTGGTGTTGTCTTCTCTAACAATTGTTCAAGGCATGGCCATATTGACTCTATCAAAAAGAAAGCTTGGACAAAAATTTATATCATGCGTTTATTTAAATGATCTGGCAATACTTTTGTATTTCATTTCCTGTTTTGTTGTTTTTACTTTTTTGTGCAAAACACATTATTTGTCCCGAGATTGTGTGATGTCTTTTTTCAATGGTCAATTATTTAGTGCACTTAACATATTGCAAAGATTTTGACAGATTTTAAGGGTATCAAGATACAGACCTAGCTTATTGAATAGTGTACACAACTATATTCGACATACAAAGCGTTTTCATTCATAAGCGTGAACAAACCAAACCTCTACTCCGGCAATGTCATTCTACTAACCACCTCCTGCTTTCTCTTTTCTTTCCGTTTCGCTCACTTTCACTAAAGTAGCCCTACTGCTTTTCATTATTTCTTTGTTTTTTACCTTAATTATTCATCTTATACGTAGTTATGCACATATGCAAATGTAACACTAACATACGCATTTCATAATATATCTTAATCATTGCTTTGTATTGCGCAACCATTATTTCTGCTCGTTCAAGACAGCGATTACACCGACTTTGCATCCTGAATATCGGATAGAAGCGAGACATAGTATAAGCTTAAAGCTTCTTTCTTAGTTCTTAGAAATATTTTGTCTTCCACATATGTTTCTATCAAAACTTGATATCAATTTGTATTTATGATTTGTGCAACATGTATTATTCTTTGCCTATTTGTTTAATAAAAATCGGTTAAACTAAAGAAAACGATGAGTGTTTTGTGGTTGGTTTTGTTTTTAAAAATCGTAACATCCTCATTCTTTTTTTTTAAAACGTCCATGTTATATGCGTTTACAAAACTGTGTGTTACCACGTCATAAATACAAATATGAATCTCACCTGAATCGGCAACAACATCGCTAAGGAACGTTATGGTCCCAGTCAGACTCGCCACCTTAAAAACATCGACCAAGGCACAACCCATTCAATAAGCATATACACTCATATTATGTGCAATTCACTAAAAATGTGAATAAATGTTATAAATGTTAGTTTTGTAGTGTTTGTAACAGTTTTGGTGACATTTACCAATTTTATCTATTAGAACCAATTTCCTGATTACATAATTAATTATACTGAAAATGTAAGTTACGGCTCAGTCATGTTGACTCTGTGACCAAACCATCGAGGTGTTGCGTTTACAAAGTCCAAGAGAGGGATAAAAGCAATCAGGTTGACGGCGATGCTGGCGACCAATTAGATTGACATGGATGCTCCGTAACTAGCCGCTTCTACGACATTATGCTCTGTTCTGGTTAGGTTAACTGAAATTTAAAAGAATCGCAATATACACTAGAATTGCAAGCATAATGTTTAGAATAACTTTAAAACAAGAAACGAATCCCGCCAATCACTGCGTATTTTAGAATAAAGCAAATTCAATATATCAATGGTATTGCAGAAAATATCAATGAGATAGTTATGCGAAAAGGAAAACCTGAAGCATTTAAAGACTCAGTTTTAAGCACAGAAACATATTTAACGAATAATGCAGGTTACAGTATTAGAAATTTACGTTTTAACATGCTCACTTACCCTTTCTGTATGTTGTCGACTTCATCGTCGTGAGCTTTAGACTTATTGTTTCCTGACCAAAACTGTTTGGCCATAGCTATGGCAGGTGGCGCACTCATTACGGACGCCGATAGGAGGTGGTAAGGAAATGTGTTTAGTTTAATAAACAAAATTTCAGGATTGTATAACACTATTCACAAAGCATAAGTACAATGATGATAGATATTTAAGAGGGGTTGTTTAAATACTGCATTGTACATGCAAAAGGGTCGGGCTATAAGTGTTTAACCCTTTAGAAGCGTGTTGATGTGTTCAGTGCCATTTGTATACTTATAATATTGTAAAAGTGCATACAATAGTATGGTCGTCAAACATACACTTAACAATAACTTAATTGTAAGCAATTCAACAAGTCTTTTTAAGGAGGAGATTTATCTATCAATTAAGCATCGTTCACTCTGTCCCGTTGTACGCCCCGGTGCGTCCCGGCAGTTTGTCGCCGGCGGACCGGGGCGAACCGGTACAAATCGTGAAGGAATTCGAGTGCGTTCATACATTCCCGGCAGGGCTACGGACCAGGCCCGGTTTGTGGCAAAATCGGCGGCAGAGCCCCGATGTCTCTACGGCGAGTCACGGAAGTAGGACGGCAAAGCCCCGGCGTTACACGGAGGAATATAAATATCAATGATATTCCCGCGGAACTTATAACAGATATGTCATTTGCAAAGAACAGAACTCAAATTACATACCAAAGCAAAACAGAACCGCAATTAGAGTGGGAAAGGTAATGGCGAAAGCAACGAAACTTTACCTTTCCATCACCTCCTTAGTCTAGTCTTATAAATCATTGAGAATAATGCAAATAGTCCCAGTAAAACTTAAACACACATGGTTTGAATACGGTTTCTGTAGTTAAAGCGGCATCCCCCGGCTTATGTGCGTAGGACATGCAGACATGTACAATATCTTACAAACCTGTCCAAGGAAAATATGTCCAGCCGCGTTAAGACTCACTGTGGGGGAGGTCCCTCGGACAGAAGGCGATAAATCGGGCGACGTGCCGGTTAATGAACTGCATCGCTCCGAGGTATTACACCATTGACACACATGAACTGAAGAATGTTACCACTATCAATACCTGTAAGATATACAAATTTAAGTGCTTGACATTGAGTCGTGGTTGGGTTTTGTTATTGCAGTTGTGCCATGTTTGTTTTTGTACGGACTCTTAATCCTTCTCAGCTTTGTCTGCAACCTCTTTACTTTGAAAATCTCTATAAATTTATATTATTATATTGCTAAATCAAAGCAGAACTGTCCGGTCTCATAAAATGCACTTTTGCTCATAAAAGTTATCGTCATATCAAAACGAAGGAATTTTAGCTAAGATTATAAAGATCACAACTTACAGCGCAGCGTGAACGGAATTTGAATTATCAATGATTTATTATTGCAATGAGAATTTAAATGGGAGTTAGTGATAACACTAAAGTACATCTCAATATCAAAACTTAACGGATATGTTATAGGTATTCGGTGCATTTAGTGAAATATGGCGATAAAGATGTTCAGATTAGAGCTAATACGAAGATAGTGTTTGCGCCTAAATGTACTTTGTTTGCTTACGTCCTTATAACATCCTTGATAGCACTGTATTTATGAATGATTTTTATAAAGGTTTAAACGTTTGAGTTTGTTAAAAATGAAGATTGATATTCCGTTTGCGAAAACGTGTACATTTGTGATCAATGACCTTGGTATTCATTGTACAAGTTACCTGTCTGTTTATCTATTTGTGACGAACGCTCGTACGACCTCAATAGTCAGTCACATAATGCTTGTCAGTTTGGCGACATTGACATGCGATATTTGACCGATAGGTACAAGGAGGATGTTTACATTGACTTTGCAGACTGACCAAACTTTTTGGATTTAAAATATTGTCGTATGAAGATAGACAATGGCTATCCATTGCACACAAAAAAACATACTTAATAGGTCAGTGAGGCCAATAATATTGCATGGTTGGGTTTAACGTTTTATGGTCCATGTATGGTCTCCATATATCATTAAAACAGTACAGTGCTTATTATATTAATGACATTGTCAGGTCTTTTGTTTTAAAGGCCCTTAAAAGTCGTTGAGTTATTAAAGTAATCCATTTTGCTAATACACGTTTGTTTCTTAAGAGGTTTGAAATGCCATTTCTCCGACATTTTCGCATAATAAATGCCGATTTCGAACTGAAAAGCGCCCAAATAATTAAATGGATTGTTTTAATAGCTGCGGTTTCACTTCATTTTCGCAGTTAGTTAACTGTTCAAATGAACAAATACAAGTTAAATCGTAAAACAATTCATTTTAAATGTTTTCATGAACTATTATTTTGTTTCTAATTTATAATGATATCGACGACTTTTAGGCCCCATAAACAATTCACACTAAGGCGCCAATGTTATTTATATGCTGCAGCAAGTTTCAGAATTAATTAAAACTTTTTTTGGCAACGTATAACAGATCTCAACATTCAAGAACTTATTGTCGCTTTAATAGATAAGAAAGGATATTTTAAAGAAGAAACTCACCTTTGGTAAACAATAATCATGAATACAGACTAAATCCCGGTTCGCAAAGTCATGACTACAATACTTCATTAAACATAAACAGCCACACTTTTAATAATGAAACACCCACAAGTTTTACATATAAAGTAACAGAACGCTGGTACCAGCTCGCTTGCTCGCGCATATTTGTAACATTTAATCATTAATTATCTCAAATATTTTGTGGTATGCTGGAATCAAACAACTGAACACTACCAAACAACCACAACTATTGTTTGCAATGATGACTTGGCCTGCGCACGAAACATATATTTGTACCGTTAAAGCGGCTGTCCTTCAGATGCTCAAAAAAATGAAACAATATTAAAAGTAACGGTAAACACTGGTCAAGTTATGTTCAGTAGAGAAATCAATTATTACTGACCCCTTAATTCAGTTGAGAAAACGTTGGTAAAACATAGTTTTTCTTTGCAATATCCCACGTAGGAGTCCCGGGTTAGACAGGGATTTGAATGTTGTCAGTTTGCTTTGTTGTTACAATTGTATTTTGTTTTCTGGTCCGAAAACCATTAATTGTCATTTAATGGTTTCTTCGTGTTATTGCTATTTTATTCGATGTGTTCAACATATTGTAACGCGTGTGGCTAATAAAAATAAAATATAGGCATAGCATATTTAAAAGCCACTGTCTAGGTCATATTAATATGCACATCTCGGCCGCTTTTTGTCAAGTTTGATCACTAGGGTTTCCCTTTTGATACTGTTAATTTCATTTCACATTTCATCCTTATTATAGATCCGTTAATACTCAAAACATTCGTTTACTTTTAAAATAAAGTACCGCATTGCAAAATACCGTGTTGCCATTGATAGTAACCAAATTTTAATGTTAAATGTTGTTCTGGTACAACAGCAGTGGCGGATCCACTGTCAACGGGGGGGGGGGGTCTTGGGGTAGAAAGTCATTGAAAGTGTTTATGGTTGAAGTAAGTCATTATTTGAGAAAATTGAGAAAAATTAGCATTTGGGGCATAAAAAAACATAGGTCCGCGGCCGTTTTTTTTATTTAAACTATTTTTAAAGCTATGGAAAAGGAATAAAATAATAAGAAACATTACGTATTTATATTGATTCATCGTTTCTCTTTCATCAGTTTTATTGTATAACTTCGAGTTGCCTTTGTAAGGTCGCATCACGCTCGATTTGGTCTAGCGTGAAACGATTTTACACAGGCAACTCGAAATGTTACAAACCGACGGTTAAACATGCTTACATAATATTCCGTTTTTATCAGGTACAGGGTTAAACCTATAATGGGTCACGTTGAAAACCAAATGGTTTATATGGAAAATACTTACAAACACCCGGCATCCATATCCAACATCAGGTCTTGGTGCCAATTTAAATTTCAACTCATCGACGTATCCTTTCTTGGGGGTAGTGTGTGTTGCCTCTATGCGACCCGTTAAATTGGACGATAGCTGTAAAAGCAACACATAATGTCATCATTCAAAACATAATAAGACAACATATTAGCAATCGTGTAACCAACCAAATACAATACATATTGCATAAACATAAACAGTTAAATAAAATTAAAACTAATTTAGTTTCAAAATAAAAAAACAATCTATACAAACGGCAAATTTAATTATTTTCTTCTATAATTATAAAATGCACATTAACCATTCCCAAGTATAAACTTTATATGCAATCGTTACGCTATGCATTAAGTTTGTCTATTATAATAACAGAAGCAGTCTACCTTGTACAGGCATTTCTCCCCACCCTGTTGACAACCAACCGGCCCTGTCCATCGCTGTATGGTGATGATCAGTCGGTTTTGAATGGCTGGGCAACTGCCACTGAAGGTCCTAGAAACAAGTGTGTTTCTTTGATAATGCGATCAGTTAACATGATCTCATTCAGAAAGATAATTCGACCAATTTGTAAACTAGTATTTTCAACACAATATTGTCTAATCTGATTGAAAAAAGTTCAATTAAATATGTCTCCGACTGTATAAAATTTTATAAGAGCTGGTCTTTAAACATATATCAAAGGATTTGTGGACATTGTGGTAGGCAATATTATGCCTCGCATATTCACAAAAGAATCAAATTTACTCTACTGCTGTGCACTTTAGCACGAACTTGAACAGATGAAACGAAGTATTTATGAAACAACCCTCTGGGTATGTTTACAATTCACAATGAATGAACATGAATACCTTGTATGTAAACATGTCCGATAACCTGTGTGCTGTTTATATCAGCGGTCGCTTCTATAAAGCACATGTTTATAGTTTAACCATTTAAATATGTTTAAGATTACAGTTTTAATTGTAAATGACGGTTAATGTACATTGCATAATAACAATATATATGAAAAGGTCATGAAAATGGTTACTTACCACTGAATTTTACAACTTGCGTGCCATGGGTAAAACAATCCGTTCACGCAGGTAAACAAAACAAACCAAAGCAGATACCCAAACAAGGAAGTCGCCATTTTGAGTTAAATGTGCTCTCATGCGTTTCCGTCTAAGGCTGGGCTAACAAAATAGTTCGGCTATGAGTGTTCAACTACTTTTTCTGTTAGTCATGGAGAAAGATAAAATAACGCGTATAGGTACATTTTTAAATTAACAAAGTCATGCTTCTGTGTTCAATTAGTATGCTGTGCGTGTGTGTTTAGAATCTTTTATTTCATCCGTATTCGTAAATAATAAGAAGGCATCCGCGAACATTCAGTAAATTCAAGATATTAAATTTGAATGAAACTAATCTCTTTTTTTATTCGTGCATTTTCTTGACCGTGGTCGTGCTTTTCTTTAATTCAATGTGAATCTTGTCTTATCGTAAAAGAATGGAATCGTACGGTTAATTGTTTCAGAGCGTAGTAATGAAAACAAACACACAAATGAAACATATTTGGCAATACAAAACGCAACGTACGGTCAAAACACTTGTCTATTTGAAAAACTTAAATGAATCGTTCAGCAATGTAACATCAATGATGTTAACAATTCGTGGTTGATGAAAATTAAATATCGACGTGAGAAGTGAAGGCTTTTTGCTGATAAAATCATTGAAAGTGTTGACTGTTGAAGTAAAAGTAATCTTTTAGCATGTTTTGGCCATATTTCCCTTAAAGTTATGCTTACAGTCACCAGAGCACGGTTTGGGCATTAACATGGGAAAATTCTAAACTATCTCTAAAAGTCAAAATAACTGCGTAATAGAGCATAAACAATGGGTACCATGTGCTAGTTTTGAAGAAAAATGTGCTCAAACCAGGATATTTCCAATATACCATTCATTATGAGGGGAAATCATTTTCTTGTCCACGGACACAAAAAGGATTTACCTCATATTGCATGCATTTTTCATCTTTTAAAATATGTAGTCAAGATTTTTTTTGTGTCAGCCATTTTACATTTACATTTCTTTGCTAAGACTCTTACCTAAATCATTTTTTACGATAAGTACTTTTCAACCCAATTTTCTGTGCTCTAGCTCCTTTAATAATATACACCAGCGAAGCGAGCGAAAAACAAGGAGAAAATTTAGCGTTTGAAGCATGAAAAATATCATTGGTCTGCGGCCGTTAGTGGGGGCGCGCACCGGATGCGCCCCCACTGTATCCGCTAGTGATATTTAGTAATAATTGTGTTAAAATAATATTAATGATAAAATGATATAATACTATAACAGTAAATGATTGGTCAGTGTCTGGGTCAGTGTTTGGGTCAGTGTCTGGGTCAGTGTTTGGGTCAGTGTCTGGGTCAGTGCATGGGTTAGGGTTAGGGTTAGGGTTAGGGTATAGGGCGAAAACGATAGTTGCTAACCCGAAATATAGGGTAAGCATCTATTCACTGAACCAACTTTCTATCAGTATCGTTTAAATTGGAAACATATGTTCCACTAATCTGCTGTCATACTTCCTTTTTGTTTTCTTATACTTTTATACTTTCATAAGCAAAAAAGAATATACTGATTGAAATTTATGTTGCTGTTGCTGAGAATGTTATTGATATGATGCATTGTATTCTGAGCTTTCTGTCGTTTGATACTTAATTTATTTGAAGCTACTGCTACTGCCATTGTTTCATGGGCATTGCAAATGATGATG
>Ga0224511_10000206_pt1 | contig 23770 bp, 27 predicted proteins | sample SF_May12_sed_USG_2_FD_169988 | JGI IMG/M metagenome (GOLD analysis project Ga0224511, IMG submission 169988) | Sediment microbial communities from San Francisco Bay, California, United States - SF_May12_sed_USGS_8_1 | ecosystem: Environmental > Aquatic > Marine > Sediment | place: USA...
TGACAGCTCGTATTAACGCATGAGTGTGCTAGCGTGGTTGCTGTAATGCATGGGTGATGACAGCTCGTATTAACGCATGAGTGTGCTAGCGTGGTTGCTGTAATGCATGGGTGATGACAGCTCGTATCAACGCATGAGTGTGCTAGCGTGGTTGCTGTAATGCATGGGTGATGACAGCTCGTATTAACGCATGAGTGTGCTAGTGTGGTTGCTGTAATGCATGGGTGATGACAGCTCGTATTAACGCATGAGTGTGCTAGCGTGGTTGCTGTAATGCATGGGTGATGACAGCTCGTATTAACGCATGAGTGTGCTAGCGTGGTTGCTGTAATGCATGGGTGATGACAGCTCGTATCAACGCATGAGTGTGCTAGTGTGGCTGCTGGTGTACCTGTACACTGGTCGGGTGAGGTGGAGGCAGGCGGGGAGTAGAGCCCGTTGTCGCAGGGCTCACAGTGGTCCGTATGAGGCAGGGCCTGGTGGGTTCCCCGCTCACATGGCGCACACTCCGACCCCGTCCAGTAGTGACCCGCACGGCAGGGCGCTGTAACACAATAGAAAGTCACAAACTTATAAACACTTTAGAAAAAACTTCAAACACTCCCTGCATAATATTGATGATTCGTTTAAATGCTTTACATGATACATTACCATAGCAACACTTGTCAACAGTAATGGCACACTAATAAGAAAAAAAAATTCAATTTTAAAAGCAACCCTTTGGCAAGGAATTTCATTGGCATTTCCAAATTACACTAATGCATGAACATGTGGAAATAGTGTTATTTCAAGATGATTTTAACATTTCTTTTAAACCACAATTTCAGGTGATAATATATATTTAGTATTCAGCATCCTGGCTGTTAAGATCTTGGTGATTAAAGAATTTGCTTCCTAGTATGTAGAAAATCTACCGTAATTATCATGATATGGGTTATTTTTTTGCTGTGTCTACACTTGACTCTTATGCCCATCTCATTTTAAAATATGAAACCTCCTGCATAGCAAGGATGAAGGCAAACATTATAACAGAAAACTCCAATTATAGAGTTGTCATCAATGAACAGTTTGGCAGCAAAATGTTTTTTCCAAAAAGTTTGAACAACATCCAAATAAGTGTTAAGATCATGGTCAAGACTCAACACGAACAAAAGCTATATTATACATACTGAGCAATGGTGGAGTGGGGGAGACTACACCTGCCTTTATTACACATCATACATACGTTTGCACTGCCTGTCAGCGATGTTGGTGGTCGCGGGCGTGATGAAGCCTGGCGGGCAGGGCTGGCACACCGTGGAGCCCGTAGGCTTCACCTGGCCGTTGGGGCAGTCCGCACACGAGCCGCCCGGCTGCAGCTGTTGGTTCACGGGGCACGGGTCTGGTGGCAGGTAACGTTACATTACTACATGGACAGGCAAGGTGTTTAGTTTAGGTGACTGCATGTATTATAACTTGTTTTATAAAATAGAAGTGGTTGAGCTCTATACAACTTAAGAAACCCCTTCTTATGTTAACCATAATTTTTTTACTTGAGTTTTTGTTGTCTTTTTTATTAAATAGTTCATCTTTATTTTTTTTAATATCTTTTAACAATTCTGACTGACAAAAAAACATGTGAAAATCCTGACTACATATGCAATATCTAGGTTTGTACTACACAAATAGTTTAGTGATGAATATAACAAGAGGGCCCAAAGGCCATAGGTCGCTCACCTGAGGAAAAGGTCAAGGGTCACAGTGGAGCCATTTACAGAGGACCACTAATGTTGTCCACCAAAGGTTGGTAGAGAACCTCCAGATGATGCAATATACCAATTATGAAAGCTCTGGGCCTTGTAGTTTCAGACAAGAAGATTTTTGAAAATTGCATTTTGAAGACCCTTTTTTTACCCCATGACCTAGTTATGCAACCAATCAGAACCATTTATACAATTTTGGTAGGGGACCACCTATGGACCATACCTGTTGAGTTTGGTCAAATTCCCATTAGCGGTTCAAGAAAAGAAGTCGTTTAAAGATTTCCTTATTTAATTCAATGTAAAATTGTGACCCCCCCGGGCAGGTCAATTTTTACCCCAGGGGGCATAATTATAACAAATTTGGTAGAGGACCTCTAGATGATGCTATATACCAAATATGAAAGCTCTGGGCCTTGTAGTTTCAGACAAGATTTTTTTAAGTTGCATTTTAAAAATCTATTTTTCCCCCTGTGACCTACTTATGCAACCAATTAGAACCATTTGAACAATTTTGGTAGAGGAGTACCCAGGGACAATTCCTGTTGAGTTTGGTCAAATTCCCATTAGCGGTTCAAGAGGAGAAGTCATTTGAAGTTTTCATAATATAATTCAATGTAAAATTGTGAACCCTGGAACGGGGTTACTTTTGACCCCAGGGGCATAATTTGAACAACTTTGGTAGAGGACCTCAAGATGATAATATATACCAAATATAAAAGCTCTGGGCCTAAAAGTGTAGTTTCAGATGAGAAGATGTTTGAAAATTGCATTTTGAAAACCTATTTTTTGACTCCGTGACCTACTTATGCAACCAACTTGAACGGTTTGAACAACTTTAGTAGAAGACCACCTCGGGATCATTCCTGTAAAGTTTGGTCAAAATTCAATAAGCGGTTTCAGAGGAGAAGATGTTAAAGTAAAAAGTTGACTGACGACAGACGACACACGACAACGACGACGGACAAAGGCCGGTCACAATAGCTCACCCTGAGCACAAAGGTGAGCTAAAAATACACATCCATTAACAGCAATCAATTAAAATGCATAAAGTTATGGAATTGATTATAAAGCATTATGTATGGCAGTCAATAAGAAGTTAAGCTATGAGTTCCAATCACACATCACGAACAGCATTACAATAAGGAAAGCCGACATTGACATACTGCATCAAGCTGGCAATACCTTGACAGGCGGTGATGCTGGTAGCGGCCGTCTGAGTGTGGGTGGTTCCAGGTGGACAGGCATAGCAGTCGTCACTGTGAGGCTCGGGCTGGTACGTTCCTGGGCCGCACGCCACACATGTGAACGTGTCATAGTCGTACGCATAGCCAGCATCACATGGCGCTACAAGGAGAGGGCATTACATACACACGAACAGGTTCATCACACTTGAGTTCAAAGATTTTTAGACAAATTAGGCCCTACACTAGATCTATATGAAAATCACTAGCTCTACAGAAGTATTGTTTATAATACAGTTAGATGTCAGCATAACTCCAAAAGTTACAGGACGAGAGTTCACTTGTGATATACAAGGCATCATGAAAGCTAGATAACTTCACACTTTTCAAAAACATTAAACCTAAAACTATTAGTAGGTGTATAAACTTAAATACTGCTGAACTATGTAAGTCAGCCTTCTATCAGGTTAATTAGGCATTGGGATTAAGCAATAATATTCATTATAACTGTGAAACCAACAAAAACGAACAATAAACAGCATACGTTCACAGAGGTCTTCACTGGAGGCGCCAGGGTCAGACTCGAAGCCGTAGGGGCACGGGATACACACAGCTCCGTCATCTTCGGCGCGGTATGTGTCTACTGGACACGCACGACACTGCATGGTGCTTGACACCCACTCATACCCCGCCGGACACGGGACTGAAAAACACAGATGCTGGCTGTTGTGGTAGTTTTTACAGCAACATAGTTCTAGCAAAACTGGTACAAATGAATAAAAAAGCTTATTTAACCTTTGATAAATCATGAAAACATATTTTTACAATTTACATATACAAGAGCCTTGTGAGTGGTATCTTCATGACAACACTTATTTTTAGCTACAGCAAACATGGTTATATGTACAAAACAAGAAACAAGTGACCCACTGATGCAGAAGGTGCCAGCAGTGGCCCCTGGGGCAGGGGTCGTGTAGCCTTCCGCACATTGAACACAGCTGGTGGCATTGGTTGCAGGCTGGTAGGTACCCCGGGGACACACGGCGCAGTCACCATTGGCCTGACGGTAATAACCGGCACTGCAGATGGCTGTAACACATACAGTGGTCACTAAATAGGAAAGTATCATTGCAATAGCAATAGCAAAGATTAATTGATGAGTGACTGATTAAGAGCTTTAGATTAATATGACTATTTCGGCTTTGGTAATATCTCACCACATTTCAACAATATTACAACAGAAAAAAAGAATAACAATGATCTGACAGTATTTTTTAAAGTGAGAGGCAGACGTACGTTTACAGTTGGAGCTTGCGATGGCTCCAGTTTTGAGGGACTGGGTGCCGTCAGGGCAGTTGTTGCAGAAGGTCTTCCCAGCGGCATCCTGGAAGGTGTTGATGGGGCAGACCTGACACGCCAGGGAGGCCAGATTGTAGAAGGAGCCCGCAGAACAGTCCGCTGTACCCAACACAAACAGCAACCACGGGTCATGTCAGGAATTAATATCACTGCTTGCATTGTAATATTATATATATAGTTTTATTTTTCAGGTCCTCTGGGATCATGGATTGTAGGTTGTTTACCTTTGAAAATAGAGTTCACCTTATGCGCTACGGGGCGTCAGTGGTCTGGCATCTTTCATTTTCATCAATGAACAGCTTCAATATAACCGAGTCTGATATTTTCCCAATACAAGCTATGCCTCCTTTCCCATATTCTCAAGTTAAATTGTATGGACCTTGATAGGGGATTGTTTTGAAAACTACTTTTATTTAAGAATTTGAATTTTCATAATTGCAGATAAAAAGCAAGAATTGCTCACGTATGCAGTCATCAATTGAGTCACTGCCAGCAGGGCCCACAAATCCATCAGGACAGGTCTGACACTGGGTCTGCCCAGCAGGTCTGTAGGTGTTCACAGGGCAGGCTACACACTGCGGCACTGACTTGTCCCAACGCATACCAGGCAGGCATTCTGTAACAGGGACATGCCAGATAATATTTAAGTTAAATTATAAATTGAAATCAATAAGAATTGTAAACATTACATTTATTATGAAGAAACTCCTTTTGCAGGAAAGTACATGAGCCCCAGTACCTGTGCACCCCGCGGTGCTAGTCTGGCCGCCGGTGAGGGAGAAAGTTCCCGCAGGACAGGGAGTACACTGGGTGGCCGGGCTCCCTGCTGTCGCCTGGTAGGTCCCGGCTGGGCAGGGCACGCATGTGCCAGTGGCTGGGTTGTGGTACTGGCCAGCCGGGCAGCAGCGTGTGGCGCTCTCATCAGAGTTGTCTCCACAGTCGTCATCGCCATCACACACGTCATCAGCATCGATACAATCCCCATTGTCACACTGCCACTCTCCAGCTTCACACGTGCTCGCTACAGTGCACAATACCAGGTGGATAGAGTACAATACACTAGTTGTTCACAAGTAATATCTCTTTTATAAATAAAAACATAAAGAAATTAAGCAAAAAAAGTCTTTAAAGTATCTTAAAGTATAGACCTCCATGTCAGTATTACCTCATGACTGCACCATCAGTAATGAGCTACTTGCGTACTCACGGATGCACACAGTGGCGCCCTGTTGTGAGTTGGTTCCTGCGGGACACGGATCACATGTCTCGGCGTTGGGGCTGGCTTGGAACGTTCCGCTAGGACAGGGCTCACAGTAGTCCACTAGCCACGCTGAACCAGCCTCACAGGGTGCTAATTACACATACATAAAAAAAATCATTAATAAACTCTTTCATCCATTACCACTTCAGTTTTATTTCAAGCTCTTTGTAACCATTTATAAGCCTGATAAATGCCATTAAAATGTTCTGTTTGATAAAGGAATTTTGTGCTGTTAGCTTCAAGCATGCGTAAGGCTACTCACGAACACATTCATCTGCATCATCTGTGCCAACATTAAGTGTAGTGTAGCCATCAGGATCACATTTGTCACAAGACACCTGATTGGTTAGTTCCTGGTGATACCCAAGCTCACACAGAACACAGCGTCCAAGAGCTGCACTGTAGGCGGAGCCAGCCGCACACACATCTGCAATAAACATGAAGTAACATAATTTAAGAAAACGCCCAAAACTAAGAAACATTGAAAGTTGTAAAATTGGTGATTAAACCGTAAATAAATGCCAAAACTTGTCTGCACATTAACATTTGGGAACAGCATCCGCCATCTTGTGTAAGCACACTAACTGTGGCACAAATTTCATTTAATTACTACAAAATGAGTTATGACATAGAATTTGTTCAATAGGAAACTCAGTTACAGCTAGGAAAACAGCAGCAAGAAGAGATCTTACAGCGACAGTCTGCAGAACTAGTGCTAGCCGTGCTGTCGGTGACCTGGTTGTTGGGACAGGGTGTACACACTACGCCGTCCACACCGTAGGTGTTAATGGGGCAGTCCACACATGACGACGTGGCGGTGTTGTAGAACTCACCAGCCACACACACACCTGGGGCATCACAGAAATAAATCAAAGCAGGGAACATTTCAAAACAAAAATATATATCAACCTTTTTGTTAACATAATAACTAAAATTATATTTATTTTCACGAGACAACCTACACATCAATACACATCTAAATCAAATGATCTCAAAATAGTCCACATGTCAACGTGCATGTAATAGAATGTGTTGTAGGTATATATGTATGTATTATGCATTGTGTTAGGTGTATCTCTAACCAGTCTTGCCCTACTGTGTGACACTGACTTGTACATGTGGTCTGGCCGGGCGCGGTGGTGGTGGAGCCAGCAGGGCAGGGGTCACAGTGGTCCTGGTGGGGCAGGGGCTGGATCGAACCCAAGGGACACTCCAAGCACTGGGCCGACCCGTCACTCCAGAACCAACCAGCAGCACAGTCCGCTGGCAAAATATTTACACACTGCTATATGACAGGGGAAAATATTGTACATACAATGCAATAAGGTGGCTTTGTTGCATTACTAGTACAACATAACATAACATAAATATGCATCCATAGAATTATCTTTATAAAGTACAATGTATGTCTATTTAAAGTGTATTAAAGGATTTTTCAATGGTTAAACTTTTACTCTTTTTTTTAACTTGGATTAATGATATTGGATATTAACAGCTGTTTGTTGGACTATTTGAAACGACGCTTGGTCTGACAAAAGGCAGTAAAGTATGTCAAATATGTAACGTCCTGATGCACAACTTCATATGGGCCAATTAGATGACTGAATCTTTTGTGTATCACTGGCTACTCGCAAATGCAATGTTTGACATTACATGCTTTCCAGCATATGTCAGAGCACCAGACATCATTTCACGCGTTCTGTTGATACATTATTTGAGGTAATATCTCACGATAGCACTGGTTGCTGCTGGTGCTGGCGAGGGGTGACTGCCATCCCGGGCGGCAGTCCTTGCAGTCCTTTTGGTACGGGAAGTTCTGGTACTTGCCGGAGGGACATTGCAGGCACGTGCCACTGGCCTTGTCATAGTGGGTGCCAGGGGCGCAGTTAGCTGGAACAACACATACAACAATGGCAGGTCGGCTTAACCGTCTTACAGAATTGGTAAGGAACAAAACTTTCTTACACTTCTGTTATATAAAAAATTGCAATATAACTATGATGGAATTTTTATATTTCAATTATTTTTATTTCAAACATTAGTAACTTATATGCTACTAAAAGTACATTTGTAAAACTGAAGAACTGAAGAGTATTAGTACTGATTCGGTCAAGCACACAATATTTAGAGAAAAAGAGTGTTTTAGTAATTTAATGAAATGCCAGAGTGCTTTATATGAAAAATAAAGAAAAATATTTATTTAAGGATCTTCTTTTCATCTATTTGACGTCACTAAAATTCTAAAAAAATCAATAGTCTGCTACCCATCCACAAAAAAAATTATCACCAAAAACATTTTTTATTAATAGAAAAAGACACATACGCAGACATTGGTCCTCCGATGTTGCAGCGTCTGCCAGGGTAATATGATTGGCGGGGCAGTCAACACATTCCATGTGAATGTCTCTATCTCGGTGCTGGTTGGCCGGACACGAGGTACACACGATGGGGCTTTCCTGGCTCAACTCCTGGCCACTCAAACATGGGTCTAGAAAAAAATAGTTTTAAAATAATTGACCTATCGACAGCCCGCCCAAAATGGCTTCTTGACTGACCAGCTTTGTCGGGCCGTCTATTGTATTCACTTGTCAATCATGCCTATGCAAATCACTATCACCATCACCCAGTCTGCGAATTTGTCTATAAGTCCGAAGCTCGAGTCGAGTAAAAGGCCTGTCGGTTGATTAGAACTGTATGCAAGATAGCCCGACCGGTCGATTAAAATTTTGAAGTAAAATTCTAAGTAAAGAAACAATTTAACATGAAAACTGAATTTGGAGTTATGTGTTTGTATGAAAACACAAGAAATATTAAAATAAGTGGAAGTCAACTCATTTCTAATATGATTTGTATGAATTATGACCATAACAAAAAGTTTGGGCTATTAAAATTTAATTCGGGCTATGGAAAATTTAATTTAAATAGCCCGAAGGGCTATAGTCTAAAAATAATTAATGCGCAGCATGCCATTTCTAGTCCAATAATTGGTCAGTAATATTATAATGGAGTGATATGGCTTTCATATTATAATAAGTATTCAGGCAAGCGATGTGTAAATCATGAAGAACAGGACAAGAGGGCGAGCTGTCGATAGATCTATTAAGAAAAAAAACATAATTATATTGGATATCAACAGCTGATCTTTTCTTGCATTTGTTTTCTTCAAAATAGAAGGATTTTTTTTTTAAGAAACCTTACTAGTGAACATTATTTAACTTTAAAATACCCTCGCCCCCTCAGACATACAAGTTAACAAACTGCAACTTTTCCATCGGGCATCACCTTACCAATACAGAGAGAGCCACTGTTTGCCCCTGGGGTGAGGGTGGAGGTCTGGGCGGGGCAGGTGGCGCAGGTGACGGAGAGGGGGCTGTCACTGTACGTCCCCTGGGGGCAGTCCTCACACCCTGTCGCTGTGATGTACTGGCCAGCCGGGCAGTCCCCTGATATACATGTGGGTGAAGGGATAGTCACAATGGCAGAAGGTTGATGGAGCTTAGAAAATAGTCAAATGTAAATGTGATTTTAATATAAAACATAAAACATTAAGCAACCAAATTATGACACAATTTGCTTTTAAAAACTGCAGATTAAAAAAAAAAATTTATTTTAAGGGACAAAAATGCAAAACACCATGACTATTTTCTGCTTACAGATACATGTGTTGTCGCCTGGTGCTGCTGTAGTTTTGCCTGCCTCACACGGTGTACAGGATATGACCGTGTCATCGTCCGGGCGGGTAGTGCCTTGTGGGCAGGGCACGCAGCTCCCGCTGGCTGTCCGGTACTCGCCCGCCGGGCACAACACTGGCAATCGAGGATTTACACAGCTGATTCATGTATTGAAAGTATTGTGGGTACGGTAAGAAAGTTAGCACTTATACTAGAATTACTCAACATTATCAGAAGAAGAAGAAACCTTGTTTACCAAACTTCTGTATATTTTGTGGATTACAATCAAAATACAGAAGTACAAAACAGATCAGAAGAAATTTAAATGACTGTGTATGAGTGAATCTACTGACATACCTTTACAGTCGTTGCTGTCTGTGCTTCCCTGTGCCTGTGTGGTGGTGCCAGTAGGACAGTTGATACACGTCGTGGAGGAGTGGTCGGTTGGCTGGTAGGTGCCAAACGTACACGGAGAACACTCCGTGCCGTCCAGGAATGTTCCCGCCAGGCACTCCGCTACAACACACACCAGACAGGCATGGAAGATTGTATCAGGGGAGACTTGAACTGCATTTAATATGGTTTCAACACAGACATGCATTCATAATACATACACTTAAAATTGTCCAAATCTGGTGTCTGACACTTAATATAAAATAAAAATTCATTAAACAATTACTCATATATTATAGTACATGCATAAAAAATATAATTAATAAAATTTTATATTTTATAAATTCTTAAAGTAGAGTCTACTAAAAAAATGCATTTTTAATAAATCATTTGCACATTTTTTTTTTTCATAAAACCATCAGGATACATAATTATGTAAAATGTTGTGTGTACATACGTATACAGACAATGTTGTCTAGTGAGGTGTAGCCTGGGTTACACTCCCTGCACGTCGTCATGGGTGCCACCTTGTACGTGTCACCGTCACACGGTACACACTGGCTGGCTGACGTGGCGCCCACCGGCAGGTAGAAGCCGTCCGCACACACACCTGCCATGTACCACACAACAAGGGGTTTGTAATCATTCTTTACATTTTCTTCCAATTTGAAAAAAAAACTACCATAATATTAAATTTTAATTAAATTCTTCTTTTTTTTTTAAATTTGAATAATATCTAATAATTCAATTTATTTTTTATTTGATCAATATGAAATAATTCATTTTTTAATAATTTGATTAAAATTAAATAATTCAAGTTATTTTATTTATTTTTTTTAATATTAAATTATTTTTAAAAAAGTTTAATAAGTCGGTGACAGGAACAGTATATAAAAGTGACTTTTGCATTATGGTATCATGATGTATAACGTAGGTGGTAGATCGAGTGTATCATACCGTTGCACTGTGAGGTGACAGTGGCCCCGGTTGTCGTGCCGGTGGTGGTGCCATCAGGGCAGGCATCACATGACAGCTGGGCGGGGTCGGGTTGGAGCGTGTTGACCGGACAGGCTACGCAGATCTTCAGTCCTGCATCCCAGAACTGGCCAGCCACACACGGTGCTGCAACCACACAATTGACACAGATCAGAGGCGAGTAATAACAGTCTAGTTATCGGTTTAGTAGTCAGATAGGTATTTGACTTAACATTCAAAGTAAGTATTTTCAAAGATCAATAGTATATCGCTTTTGAGGAATTTTAAACAATGTGTTGTCTGTTTGAAAGATTGTCTTTATCAATCATAAAGGTAATGTTTAATATATAATTATTACTACTGCACCGTAATACCATTTATCAAAATCATTTATCAACATTCAAAGACTGGGCGACTCACGTATGCAGTCGCTGCTGGAGGTGGCGAGCGAGCCAGCCGTCGTGACCAAGTTGTCATGACAGGGGACGCAGGCGGTGTGCAGGTTTGGGTCGCGGTAGTACCCGACGGGGCAGTCCTGACACACACCAGTGGCCAGGTTCAACTCTCGACCCGCCTCGTTACACACCACTGTCACAACACGGGAATACATACTGTATACTGTGAAATCATTTAATTCCGTGGGCACTAAGTTTCGTCGTTTCATGATGATAGACATGTTCATGACCCTTTTAATTCCTAGATTTTAAATTATATTAAATTTACTATAAATGTGAAAAAATATGTCGTTCGGATCTTTAATTCGTGGATTGTCTTACCAACGAAAAACATGAAATTAAATGTACAACAAATAAAAATGATTTCACAGTATTACATATTTTGAACACTAACATTGAACCCTGGTATGTATGAAGTGGATAAGTATTCACACATCTTACAAGACTTATTTCAAATAATAAATTCACTCTTTAAATGCTGATTACCTTCATCGTGAATATTTATATTATGAAAAAGGTAGATAAAGTTGTGGGGGGTTTGTCACTTGTAAATCAGCTCGAAAGATCAAGATCAGTTGAGCTTTGTCATTGTAAGCCCCTACCATTGCAGTCGTCGACACTGGTATGGCCGGTGCCAGCAGTGGTGGACCTCTCGGTACACTGGATACAGTTAGTGGCCCCAGCGCTCGGCTGGTAGGTTCCCCTCTCACAGTCGACACACACGGTTCCATCAAACCTCTGACCCGCCACACACGTGTCTGCAGTACACACATACAACACACTGTGCAGGAGGTATGGGATGGTATGTTGTTTAAATTAAAGAAACAGTTCCACTCATGCACTAGGGGGTGTCAGTGGGTGGCATCTTTCATTACCAATGTTGAACAACTTCGATAAAACCATACCTGCCATTTTCCCCATGCAAGACATGCTTCATGAGAACCTTCCATTTTTTCTCTGATTTATGCAGCATGCTTTTCAACAGATAACCCTTTAATAGTCTTACCTTCTTGTAAACATAATTTGCAAGCATTTGACAAAATATAAGTGGCAGTATCCATGACTCATGTTTTGTGTTTTTGACACTGCAACGTACATTGCTGATTATTGTTATCCCCTGTAAAGGCCTTAAAGAGAGAATAAATAAACAATGAGATATACAATAACACCACAGCCTATCATTATAAGGTCTGTGTAAAGAATGTATACATACTGCACCCGATCTCGTCAGAGTTGTCGTTACAGTTAGCTCCACTGCCGTCACATCGCAGCGTCTCGAGGATACATTCCCCGCTGTCACACAGCCACTCGTCCACACCACACGACACACCTGCACACAGTCACACAACATTTCCTCTACTTGTAGTCCTCATTGATTTTATTTTTCCAATGATCCCAATGAAATACAAAATATGTAATATAACTTCTAAAAATAGCTTAATCAAATTTTATCTTGTATCATGACATATACATTAAGTATTTATAATTTTAAAAGAAGGATTTGCCATTTTTAGGGTTTTAAGTTTTGAACTCTAATAATGATACATTGTCCATGTTCATCCAACAACTTTAGCTTTACCACATGAGATTAAAATGCAACTTTATTTGATATGGCTAAGCATTTGTTTGTGATATGCACGTTACATTAAAAAGAATACCAAAGTTAGAAATCGAAATCAAGTGTACAGCCAAGTGCATGAAATTTAAATCTCTCATTAACACTTCTAAACAATTTGGTATACCAGTATGGAACAGATCATACATTGAGCTGCAGCTGTAGCACCAGTGCTCTGTGTCGTCTGGCCAGCGGGGCAGTCAACACAGGTGCGGGAATCTGTGGCTGCGCGGTAGCTTCCCTTGTCACACAGCCGACAGGTGCCATCACCCTGCACCTCACGGCCACTGGCACATGGCTCTACAACATACAATGTTACATGTGTTGCACATCACATGTAAATGCTTAAAGGAAATTTTCAAATTATTTTTCAAAATTGTGTCCAAGTTAACATTTTGGGTCCAATTGACTGTTTAAGCGATATTGAGAATTTGGTATTGTTTAAAAGGGCTATGCTTGAGGATTACAGTTTAAAATACAGAACGAAAATATTTCTATTTTTTATGTCAATATCACTGCCTTGAAGTAAATGCCTGGAGCATCACAAACGGTGTACAAGACAAATATAAGGGTGATACTTTTTTCATCAATACATTTGGCGTTAATTAAATGAGATAATTTTGCAAAGATACGATACATTTATATCACTTGTAAAGAATTTTGTCACTGAAAAGCTTTTTACAGTTGTTGTGGGCTGGTGAAAATTTCCTCTTGAAAAAACATAATAATTTGATGCATTATTTTGACCTCATTTGACTATGTGACGTCATTAGAGCATTTGGACTAAAAGTCACACCTCGAGACACAATTACTGTAAGAACACAACAAATGTCAAATGTGATATAGCCTGTAACTTATATTGCGTACCTATACACAATCTCCTGATGATGACGTCAGAGTAAGGTTCCTCATTGAACATATCGCGGGTGAACACGAGGCTGTCGCTGGAGGCCAGCCTGGTGGTCGTGGCGTCCACGTCGCTATCGTACACCGTGGCTATAACCAGCCCCTGGTCCCGCAGGAAGCTGGAGATGGTCAGGGCATCGGCTGGCCAGTTGGCCGTCGGCTGCCGGTCAGTGAACAGAATCAGGAGCACTGTGTCGTCTGGGTCTGCCGTGAGGGGGATGTTGCCCAGGATCCCGTTGAGGTTGTAGGGCGTGGATGTTTGCTCCAAAAACGTCGCATCTGTATATCTGAGACATGAAATCGAAGATTAAACAAGCAATGGGGTCCAACCTAAAAGTATGCATGCTATTTGTATGATGAAAGAAACTGTGCAACAACAAAAAAGCATTTAAACCAAGTTTTTAAATACATGTATCAACATCCCATGGTTAATTTATAATTCTAATATTAGTATCCAGGATCACTCAGTGAAATAAATACAATCTTTCACAAAATTCAACAAATATCCTCTATTTTCATTATCTAGAATTATGAAGAATTTTGTGCCAAAAAAAGATTTCCAGTAACACTGGAGAGAGCAAACACCTTCATTCTCATTTCTCCAGATAGAATCTAAGTCAGGAAATATGTCAGTGACTAAAACACAGTTTCATTACATCATTAATTTAAAAGGTTATGGTTAAAGAATATGCATTAAAAGTGACATTTTTCCCAAACAGCCCTGCTTACTTGTTGTCCATATGTGTGATGAACTCGGCGACATCAGCAGACAGAGTGGAGCTAGCAGCCGACGCATCAACGACGTAGAACACTTTCATACTCGCTCCACACGTGAACATCGCTGGCAACAATGAAATGTTAATACATAAGTCCTTCAGGTATTGATAAAATGAAAAAGTGGTTGATTAATCTTTTTTTTTAGACTTTTTTAACTGTCTTTACATAAATAATTCATTTACATGCTACAGAATAACAGTATATAACTTATCAAAGAAGTAACAACCATTATTCCCTGTCTATTAATATTATATTTTAGTTTCATTAATAAATATCTTAGGTTTCCTTTAGATATATAGGTATAGATGTTGTGAAATGGCCTACCACTGGGTGTGACTTACAGTGGCACAACACTGGCAGGAGGTCGAGACTGGGGGCTGCCAGAAAGGTGGCGGAGGTGCGCAGCATGGTGTCGTCTGACGCCACAGCCTTCAGCTCACTGGCGTCATATACCGGCCCCACACCCACAGACAGCACCTCGATAAAGTCAGCCTTCGCTGTGTCTGCTGCTGTAATGGCTGCTGCTGAGTTGCTGGAGGGCTTGGCAGCCACTAGAATGATGAACTTGTGGTAATGGCTCACATCTGCTCTGATTTGTGTGTTGAGCATGGTGGTGGCAGCCTGGATGCCTGCAGCCATGTTTGACCCTGAGTTTGACCCCTGGGGGATGGTGGTTCTGATAGCACTGCGGGTCTGGGCGTCAGTCAGGCGCCACCATGTGTTGGCTACATCGGCGTACGAAACTACACCAAATCTCACATCTGTGGCACCCACCTTGAAACTGGAACAGAAGTGATCATCATCATCATCATCATCATCATCATCATCATCATCCTCATCATCATCATCATCATCATCATCATTATCATTAACATCAACATCAACATCATTATCATCAACATAATCATCATCCTCATCATCATCATCATCATCATAATCATCATCATCATCATCATCATCACCACCACCACCATCATCAACATAATCATCATCATCATCATCATCATCATCATCATCATCATCATCATCATCATCATCATCATCATCATTATCATATTTATATAATAATTATAATTATGTTCATGTAACTATTTCTCAGTAGCTGCTATGTGGACATGCTGCCTTACTTGGCGACAGTGCTGGCTGCCAGGACCTTGAGGAGGGTGAACTCGAGCGTAGCCAGGGAGCTGGATGCATCCAGGACCAACACAATGTCCATCTTCTTGTTACAGCGGTCTGAACACCATGGTACACAGACATTGTAGACAAGCATTGGCGATAATGGGCATATTACCAGTGGAAGGTATGTCTGGGGGAAATTACCATGGTGGTATAACTTTTGTATGTTTGCAAAATATAACGTGACTTACTATCGAGGGATATTAAATATGTCCAAGTGTTTGCCAGTGATACTTGTCATAATACTACTTTCTACTCAATGTGTAAACCTTCAAGCTATTTTTGTACTCGTCATACTTATGGCATGATCATAGAATTAAAAACCTGACTGTCTTACCAACACACTGGTCGAGTGCCGTGGCCCCGGGAGCTAGTGCCTGCAAGTTGGGGGGACAGGAGAGACAACCAGTCTGGGCGGAGCTGGGCTGGTAGCCGGTGACCGGACACTCCACACAACCACTCTCGTCCGGTAGGCGCCTGCTGCCAGGCGGGCAGTTACCTTTGTGAGAAAAGGCAGTATCTTATATATTAATACAGTGCCAAGTGCCATTAAAGAATTTGTAGTGATTTGTAGTGTACCCAAATGATGGTAGTCAAATAATAGTCTTTGCATTTCCATTAAAGGGAAAACATTGTTTGTTTATACCTGTCCAGATATAAATAAAATACAAGAGTAAATAAAACATATAAAACTTATAATTTTCAGTAATTAAAACCACATACGATAAATAACATACATGTAGATACAATGAATGTAATAAGCAATTTCCTATGGGAATTAATCATTCATGCAATAAATGGAATGATTCCCAGTAAAATGGATACAGGAACCTTTTTACCCTGGTAAATACAATGTTTCAATCAAAACGTATGGTATGAACCAGTCCCAAAAAAATGCATTATGTATATTTAGTCATTAAGAATCACTAGGTTTTAACAGCTGGATTGAAATATGTACATTGTTTAAAACCAGACATTGCACATACGTATACAGTCTGTGGCTGCAGTAGAGCCAGTGGTGAGCGTGGTGAGTCCAGCGCTGCAGGAGTCACACGTCGTCATGAAGGACTGCGTCTGGTACGTGCCGACAGGACACAGCTCACACGTCCCACCCACCGTCCGCTGACCAGGACCACAGTCAGCTGCAAACACACAGTGCATGACACACTAGACTGGTTGGCTCAAACTCAATGTTATTTTAATTAATTATTTTAGGTACAAATAGTTAAAAAAAATCACAAAATCGAGGGCTTGGTGCAAAACTAATGTAACTACATTTGTACCTTTATATAACAAGATACAATAGCTTTGCACCCAGCCCTCAAAAAGGTCTTTTTTTAAATACAAGCTGTATCTCTTACGATTGCAATCTTACATGTGTAACTTTAAAAACATCCCTTCATCTACATTTTTTCAATTAAAACCTCACATGTTGTTTAATGTTCCATTAGCAGAAAGTGAGCAGGGCAAAAACTACATACGGACACACTGGGAGGAGGATATGGCCCCAGGCTGTACGGTGGTGAAGCCCGCGACACAGTTGACACACTTGTGGGTGCTGGAGGCGTCACGGTACGTGCCCACAACACACGGTGTACACACACCAGCAGCAGTCCGCTCCTGTCCACTGCTGCATGAGGCTACAACATACACGCTGTTGTCTTCAAACTTTGTTAAACCATTGGTAATAAGCTTCAGAAATCAAAAACTACAGCTGAACACCATTAAGTCGAACTTCAGTAAAACAAATAATTCAGAACTTTGAAGTGAAATTTTGGTCCCAAATCAGAATCTTCTACTTTTAAATCAAAATGTTGATGTTTTATTTTAAGTGTTTATTTCCAATTTTCAAACAATGTATATTATATTAAGAGTAAAAACAACACAGTTCTTATTAACAATACTCTCAAATCTTAAAACACTCACCAATGCAGAGTTTGTGAGCAATAAACTGTGCCACCCTGTGGTAGCTGAAATTCTCCTCCTCAAAGATGAATGCTGGGCTGGACGCTAGCTGTATATAGTTGGCCAGGCCCACATTTGGGTCGGCGCTGACCACCGCGGTCAGACCCCCGGCCTGGCGCCATGCCGTCACTGCAGCTCGCACACCAGGGTCCGGGATGTCCAACTCTGCCACCAGCACCATCAGCTTGGTGCGTGAGGAGTCGGTGTTGATGTTGGTCGTCAGATCGGTAACCTCGGTTACCAGCTCTGCTGAGGTGCTAAACACCCGCCTTACTGGGTCCAGTATATACCTGTATGGCCAATTGTGTCTAAGTATGTAATCACAACCAGCTCAAAGATATTAACTAAACAGTACAAAAATTTTGGAAGCAAAATATTATCTTGAATAATCTTTGTTGACATCAGTAGTAAATGTTAGATATGCATAATATGTTTGTATGTTATAATTTACCAATTAGTCTTGTTTGAATTATTTACCATTGGTTATAACTTATGTTCAAACTATGAAAACTGTAAATTAGAACATTAACTGTTCATAGTCATTTTAACAACAGACAGCAAGATGTTTTTCAGAAATTGTAATTCCACAGGTCTAAATGCGAGTCACTAAAAATGGCAGACTTTGAAATAAAAAATAACAGCATTTTTGCTTTCTATCTTAACATCTAAGAACCAATTCCATTTCTTTGCAAAGTGTCGCTGTTAGGCGCTAACCTCAGCATTGAAGCATACAGAAATAGTGTTCTTAGGCATACGTTTCAACAAGGGTAGCGAAGAAGACATCAGAAGCTGTCTGAAATTCGGTGGAGATGCCAGCCCGGCCATCCACCAAAACTGTCATATCTAGAGACATCGCACAGCTGAAGTCATCTAGAAACACAAACACAGTGTCATACAGCAATAGAACATTTCAGGTCTTTGTTTTCAAATAAATTGTTTAATTTTTCATAACAAAATGTTAAAGTAACAACCACATAAACATCAAGAGAGTAAGTATTAAGTAATATGAAAATACAAGTATTGATAAAATGAATGCTTAGAACTACTATGTTTGTCAAATAAAAAACCACATGAAAATTTAAGAAAGTAGAGTAATATACAAGTATTGACTAGCACTAATATTGATAATATGTTTCTACTATGTTTGTGAATACCTTCACACAAGTGGTTCTCTAGGAAATGTCGTTCCTGGACGAGATTAATGAAGGTGGAGTACTGGACGAGGGAGCTGGCGTCACTCCGGATCCGTTTCAGCTCATCCAGGTACACAGTCTGTCCAATACCGACGGCAATCACACGGATAAAGCTCTGCTGGGCCTCCATTGAAGCAACTCCTGTCTGGAATGTGTTGGTGGACCGACCGTCAGTGAGCACTACGATCGCGTACGTCACTGAAGGGTCAAGCCGCCCCTGGGTCACCAACATTGTCTTCGCTGTGTCTATACCCTTCGCTGTGTTCGTGCCTGCATGTGGTAACAGGGAATTGTTAACATTATACCTACAGTTTGCCTAAAAACGTATTGTTTTTTGTAGTCTTTAACTATTTTACTTATACTATAAATTGTTATTATGGTTTTTTTTCTATCAATCCACGTACCAGCGAGTGTGTTAGGTCTGGTGAGGTCGAGCACAGCCTGTTGGGTGACTTGACGATTCACAGACTGCCGAAGCTCAAACACCTGATCCAGGTACACATCTGTACCGTACGGCACCACGCCGACCCGGATACGACCCAACTCCGGACCTATGTCCATCCTAGAACACACATTCATGTAGTTCATTTATGGGCATGCTTTTAGTCAGTACTACTAGTAACAATCAAACAAAAATTAGATTTTTGATAAGCTAAATAGCTTTTAAAAATATGTATTACTGTTATTTTATGTCAGGTGTGTGTACTTAAATGTGGCATCTGTGTAAATGCAATGTTGAATTGTCTTACTGAGCGATGGTGTTGTAGAGGAAGGTTTTGAGGAAGACAAACTCGGAGGCTCCGATACTGGAGGAGCAGTCAACAACCAGGACCATGTCCATCGAAGACCCACACACACCTGCAGTGGGGAACCAGTGGTCAGATATTTAGTCTCTATAATCACTTTGCTGGTAACATGAACACATATGTGAGCATTACCCTTCATAGAAAACTTACAATGTGCATATTAAAGGCAAGGATATGTAAACAGAAACAGAAAACAGGAGAAATCTGCACCCATCACAAGAGAAGACAAATATTCTTCTAATCATGGATGTCTAAAAGGACTTCAAGTCTATTAAGAGAACCTTAAAATTGAAGGAAGCAAATCTAAAATTTAATGTCATTGCACCCAATTCCTTTGACATGAGATATCTGATACAAAGTCAGCAGGCTTGTCTTACACATGAGGGGCTATTTACAAAGTCACATGACTTGTCTTACCCATGAGGCACCAGTTACAAAGTCACATGGCTTGTCTTACCCATGAAGGGCTATTTACAAATTCGCATGACTTGTCTTACCCATGAGGCACCAGTTACAAAGTCACATGACATGTCCTACACATGAGGCACCAGTTACAAAGTCACATGACATGTCCTACCCATAAGGCAGTGGTACTGGAGTGTGGAGGCGGTAGCGGCGGTGGACTGGCCGGCCGGACAGCTCACACAGGCAGGAGTTGCATCCGCGTCCCGGTACTCTCCCACGGCACATGCCACACATCCACCACTCTCTGTCCGCTCATACCCACTCGCACACGGCTCTGTACAACACAATACATACAATCATACTAAGTACTCATCAACACTCCAATCCCAAAAAGAATGAAAAGAATTTTCCATGAAATTGTTTTAGCATACTACACTAGGAGGTTAAAAAAAAGAAAAAGGATATAAGCAAGTTCTAAAAGAATGTAGAAAATATGGAACATACGAGTGTAACAAAGCTAAAGAGCAGAAATATCTTAAAAGGTTTATCAAAGCTCTCTCCAAGCTAGTTAAGTTCTGTCACCAATGCAAAGACTCCTCTGAATGACCAATACAAGCGGCAGAGAGTCAAAGTGCTCTGTCTTGTAGCTCAGTTTGCTGTTAGATGCCACACTGTCCAGACCATTTGTGGTGAGTATGTCTATCACAGACACTATCACACCACTTGACTTTGCGGTGCTTGCTGAACTCTCGATTGCAGCTGAAATGCAATAACACGGTTAGGTATATGTACATCAAAGTGTTTAAGTTAAGACTTAAGCTTTTCTTACAAACCTGACTTTTTAAAAGCAGTCATATTTTATAGTTATAGTTTTAGTTGTTTCACTAAACTGTAATTTAACTTCAACGCAGACAACAATTTAGTTCCAGGTTATTACTTGACAGTGCCTGCATACCTTTTGCAGCAGTGGAGAGTGTTTTATCAGTGAGGTAGATGATGGCTCGAGTGCGGTGTGGGTTGACAGCAGCAGCAGCTGCGAGGGTGGTGGCAGCCTCCGTGATGCCCAGAGCCATGTCAGACAGGTGGTCCATGTACACATTGCTGATCTCCGCACCAGGAAAACTACAGTAACAAGGAACAGTCGCAACTATGAATTATATCCAATTCAGAATAATTAGTATGTTGAAACATTTTTCAGTCTATAGAGATGATAATAATATTTATGATTATTTCAAATTATCAAAAACATAAATTAAACGTTTTATAGCAATTTGTCTTTAGTAAACATAAACTAAAGCTTTGTCACAGAATGCCATATCTGACACACTGTTAAGGACAAATAACTGTCATGCCGTCATCACTGGGCACAGAAATTGTGTCTGGCACATCTTTATTTTATGTAAATGGCACATGTCAAGTTTCATTTGAATCACATGAAACGTGGAAGTAGTTTGCTGTACAAACTTGCAACATTGTATGTGGTCACAAACCAACAGCCAACGAACATACTAATAGCCAAGCAGCCAACAGAGGGACTCTTGCATTGAGAGTTTAAAAGTAAAAAGGGATTACTTTCATTTAAAATAGGAAGAATTTATTACCTTATACCTGTGTACCTTAAATGTATCCACTATTGAACTTTATTTGCAACTTAGGTATAAAGCCATAGAAAACACAGGACTTATCCCCATATGTAATGAAGCTGTCAACCAGCCGTGGCCCGTGTTGTTACCTGGTAGTGAACTGTGAGACGAGCCTCTGAGCCTTGGTGATGCTGGCCGCCTCGTGCAGGTCCCACACAAACACCAGCGCCATGCTGTACTCACACGTGTACTCATCTACACACAAAATGATTACATTGTGTATACTCATCTATAGGGAAATGATAACATCACAGATACTCATCAATACACAAAATGACTACATCACACATATCCATCTAGACAGAAAATGATTACATCACGGATACTCATCTTAGAAAATGACTACATAACGCATATTCATGTACTGGTAAACAAAGTATGATTACATCATGTATACCCATCAACACACAAAATGATTACATCACGGATACTCATCTTCACACAATGATTACATCATGTATACCCATCTACACACAAAATGATTACATCACGGACACTCATCTACACACAATGATTACATCATGTATACCCATCTACACACAAAATGATTACATCACGGATACTCATCTACACACAATGATTACATCATGTATACCCATCTACACACAAAATGATTACATCACGGATACTCATCTACACACAATGATTACATCATTGATACATATCTACACACAAAATGATTCAAACAAAATGAAATAGTAACAAACAGAATAACACTAATTTCTACCATCATTTGTTTCAGAAGAAGGCTTATAGTTTTTTATGAAAACTAATAATAATTCTCTTTCAAATATTTTTTTTCAAAGCTACTTATTGAAGGCTAATATTCGTACAAGCACAGGAGAGATCAAGGACGTTCTGTACAGTCAGTTGGGCAAAGTTGTCCACAATCATCATTGAGTCTCGATTTGTGGCGATGGTCGCAATCTCTGGTTCATACGCATCCTCAAAACCCAACACTACCATATGGATTCCTAGAGAAGAAAGACAAACTTAACGATTATGTCTAGACTGTAAAATAAAGAAATATGCTGCTATCTTTAGAATATTAAATGCATAATAACGTGTTTTAAGAAAATTGTCATACCCTTGTCCCTAGCGAGCTGTGCCTTCTGTGCAGTGAGGGCCATGTTGTCAGACTGACCGTCGGTCATCAGGATTCCAATCCAGGGGGAATTTCTGCGACCTGCAACCGATCAGGATAGTCATATAGCAGAAGAAGTACTGATCAAGATAGTCATATAGCAGGAGAAGTACCGATCAAGATAGTCATATAGCAGAAGAAGTACTGATCAAGATAGTCATATAGCAGGAGAAGTACCGATCAAGATAGTCATATACCGTATTTGACCTATTTAACGCCCCCGGGGGCGTAACATTTTTCAAAAGGGGGGCGATTATTAGAGTAAACATTTACTGTATAAAACGGCCTTTCATTTTGATCAAATAATGTTAAAAGTTGTTTGTATAAAATAAACTGTAAAAACTATAACCTACTCTCTATTGAAACACTAAAAATCGATTTTGCTGATGTCCGTAAATAAAATTTTAGAAATTGAACAATGTCATGTATTCAGCCCACATTGCTTGTTTTTCGTATTTCTTTTGATATGCTGCATCACAAAGAATTAACGTACATATTGTATACATGCACGTAGGTAACGAAATCAATTAAATCGTCTGTGCGTTCGCATTTTCAGATTGATTTAAATCGAAATCCGCTTATAACAAGTCGTCTGCCCACAAGAGAAATAAAGCTACTATGCAGTCGCTACAATTCAGTTTTACTATCGATATGCGCAATATTCAGGTATAGGTAAAGGTCGCATGGTTCCCTGCTGCTATAAAACGTTAAGTCACTGCACTGAGACCAAATGTTATCATGTGATTACATTTGACCAATTAAATGCTCCGCTCCTCTTACGTCACGTCAAGAAAGCAAGTGCGCTTTGACTGGTTTACTTCATTGGTTATTTTTAGCGTTAATTGTCATGTTCGAACATCAGAATTGAAACCAGTCCGTATTTTGACAGGTACTCGCACTTTCGTTTTTCAATTTGTACCAAAAGATTTGATCTAGTGAACTTTTTCAAGATATTTTTACTGGACACGAGGACCACCAATTTTGGAAATGATATCGGACCTCAGGCACTTATATCGCATTATTATTATTATAACTTATATTTGTCCGTGGTCTGACGTCTTTCGCATGGGTTATTATTTGTGCTATGAAAATTGTCATAG
>Ga0224511_10000207_pt1 | contig 23722 bp, 10 predicted proteins | sample SF_May12_sed_USG_2_FD_169988 | JGI IMG/M metagenome (GOLD analysis project Ga0224511, IMG submission 169988) | Sediment microbial communities from San Francisco Bay, California, United States - SF_May12_sed_USGS_8_1 | ecosystem: Environmental > Aquatic > Marine > Sediment | place: USA...
AGTGCCACTTAAAACCTCAATGACAATACATGGCTTACATTCGATTTTCTTATTCACAATACAATACATACGGAGTTCTAAAATGGAGTCGTAAACAAGGAACATTCAAATGTAGTCACGTGATTTTAACGTCACTATTTGGACATGCGCATTGGGTTCATACTACAAGGGACTATCCCATTTCGTGTCCATGGACACGAAATGTAAAATACTTCTAATCTTTTGATATTTGGTATTATTTCACAGATTTTGATGAAATAAAAAAAGAATTGTTGATACATCTTGTCAGTTTGATCTATATATTAAGGTTTTGAACGTATGTATCGGGAAAGTATTTTTCCGACGGGTCCGTGCTCGGGCTACTTTAAGCTAATAATTATATTAATTTAATATTTTCAAAAGTTGGAAAGGATTCAAAAATGCGAACAATGTAATGGAAATTTGACAATATAAAAACTTGGAACGTGCAGAGATTTAGACATCCTTTCAAATGGCTGATATCCATAGGCACAACAACAAATGTAAGATACAACAAGACATAATAATGTTGTTGTCAATCAAAATTTGGAGATTATAAATATACCGGTAATCAAAATACAATCATTGCAACGGTTTTCTTGAATTGATAAGCGATAAGATATATGAATTTGAACTAATAATACATGTTTAAAGATGATAAAACTGCATGTGTTTTGCGCATTGTTATTAACTGAGTAAAAACGAAAAAGAGCCAATGCCAAAGACACAGGTAATTTGTTATTTTCATCATTATTATAAGAATAAGATTGTAAAGCATTTTTTTTTATTAAAACAAATCATGGATATCAAACAAATTCCCTTATGTCATTGTTATGCCATAAATGACCTTAGTAATTTTGAAAAATATCGTGTATTAGACGTCCCAGAAGTGTCTTTTTGTTACGAGTGTCATTTTATGTTTTGGTAAGCAAGTACTAGGTTATAGTGTGATCAGTGCTAAAACAGTTGTGGAATTATGAAAGATTTTAAATTTCCCCTCAGTATAAACTGTTTAATTAAACTGACGAAAGGGATAGCCCTTAGGAAGAATCGCCTGCACGAGAAAACAGCAGCCTTGGTTTTATTGAAGATGTTCATCAGTGGTAATGAATGATGTCACACCACTGAAGCCCCCTAGCGCATGGGCGGAACTCTATTTTCAAATGTAAACAATATACATGTACACTCCATGATCCTGCTTGTATATTGACTAAACAGATTCGCGTTAAAGAGTGGTATAGATGAGAATGTAAACATTATTACAAATTTATTAAGTAATGGTTAATGGTTATTGCTGAGAAAATCCGCATGTCTGGTTACCTTACGTGAATTGCAAACGGCGTTAGCGGATAAAATGAAGGAAGGATGTCAACACAACGACGTCGACATGATTGACAAACTGGTAGTTGAGTTTTTACGTCACTACAAACGCATCTGGAGAAATACCATGCCACCATGAAGACGTCAATTGCCGTTGAAGCACGTCAGACATACAGTGGGACGCCAAAAGCGAACGGCGATTTCAACTGAATCATCCACGTGCTCATTCTGCTCAACGAGTCTTGGATACGCTGAATCTAAACGGCATAAGGAACTACTTTAACGTTAACGTCTATGCAGAGAAACAAATAAAAAGATATACCTACCGCTGTCTAAGACCCAAAGTCTTGTAGGAATGAAAGGTAATATAAACATAGCGTTGAAATCATGAGTTTAAAAACAAGACTAAAAGGATGGCGGCGAGGAAGGAAGATCTCTAGTGTGGCCATGTGGCACGTGTATTTCGCCACATGTCTTCATAAGTAACTTTATCATCTGATCTACATAAACTACACTTCGGATGGACGTATTGCACTTCCAGGACTGCACACGTTTTATGACCTCTTATTTTGTATTTGTAGATAACTGTTCGAGTAGTTAAGCAAGCACAGTTTAACAAACGTGTTCACATTAAGTTATTAACGCATTGATATCTAATGTACACCGTGACAAAAAAAGTGGTTTACTGGAATTCATACTCCTATATTCTTTAGAGACAAACTCCTATTACTATATTGTTGTGAATTATAAGACAATCAATGACCTTGGCTTTATTTAGAAGTCTTATTCGAGGCTTTGCATTATACACGGAATCGTATTAGCTAAACTTTTAAAACACGTCTGAAATAAATGTATATTTTCAATAATTTTGCGCCAATTAAGTTGATGGACTATAATCTTAACGTTGACAAACTGTGCATTATTTTTCTCACCATATTATTGACATGCTGTATATTCATATTCTAACCATCGTTCACTTAGCTAATTGATTGGTAAATGTTTAGGTTACTTAGCTATTATCGATTTTATCCTTCGAACGTGCAAATCCTGGATAAGAACGATATATTGGTTTCTTATTTATTACAAACTGTTGTTGGTCTAATTGTAGACACCTGGTTTTACTTAGTTATTAAAACAGTTACGGAAACTAACATGCATTCTGGTTTTGTACTTATTAATAATTTAACCAGCTGGCTTACACATAGAAGCGCATTTACGTTGTACTTGAATGTACTTTAATTTCTAAAGGTTAATGCCTTTTCTTGCTAGGAGTGCGTCCGTCATGATCACTATACATTATTATTATTACTTTTAATTATTTTAAATCGAACTCTCAAATAAAATGTCACAGCGTTCTGGGTGGGCAGGCGGGCAGGTTTCGGGCGTCAAACTTAAGTTTTCGCTCAATAACTTGAGTTTGCTTTGGCCATGACTTTTATTTTGAACTGTTGAAATCAACTTCCTGTGTTGGTACAAATGCAGTATGCCACTGCTTTCGAATGCTTCAGAGGTCTCTGGAATTTAGGTCATTGTTTTGGGTTGAAATACTCGGGCGTCGAGAACCTGGTTTTTGCGTCGCATTGCGGCGCTTCTTGTTGAGGTCTAGAATTATGTATAACTACGTACATCTGCAATTGGTATAATATCGTTTACAACAGTAGGTGATACAAAGTTCATTTCAGTTTATTGGCATATCAACCGAAATTATTTACATGATTTTGGCCAGAATATTAACAGCAAAAATGTAAATGCTGGCCAAGGTAATTGAATACTCAAACAGATAAACAGAATATAGTTTCAAAGTTTCAAAGTTTATTGGTAAATCGGCCATACAGCCTTTGACCACAAACATATATAAAATATAAAACAAAATAGTTATATATTTCAATATAAAACTAGAAATCTATTCGCCAGTATGCCTTTTTTGCCGATAGCTATTATCTTCCTTACACTAATGGTTTTTGTTAGTTATAATTATACAAATGAGTTAGTTATATTATGTTTTGTTATTATAGTCCATTAACTATTACAGTAATAGCATTTATAACGATATCGTGATTTATGAGGTGTTCTAGTGTTTGCTGCTACTGCTGTGAAAATAACGAATATAATTCGATTTTTGTTACGGCATAGATAGATACCTATTTCACGATTCATTTAGTTTAGTATTTCCCAGTATTCATTTACGCACTATGTGTTGTCAGAGAAAACAACAAAACCTTCAATTATATTCGATATGAGTCTGGTCACATCAATTCAATTACACTAGAAAAAGGTATTTGGTGTGATGGTATTGGTTTTCAAAATAAATCAAAATCAAAATAATGTGAAGAAACCTCAATATGCCATGGCAAAGAAAATAAAATTAATTTGAGAAAAGGGGAAAGTCTTCAGGAAGCACAGCCTAAATTGGGAAAATAGCAGCCTCGGTTTTATAGTTCTAAGCTATACATCAATAATAATGAGATATGCAACACTACTGACCCTCCTAGTGCATGGGCGGAATTCTTTTTCTCAAATGTAATCAGCACACAATCTATAATTTCTAAGTGCCAGAAAAATAAAAAAAGAAGAAAAAACAAGTTTACATGTTTTTCTTGTGTAAGTTATTTTACATAGTACTAGGCTTTATGAATACCACGCAAAACTAGTGTCACTTGTGCTTGTGTAAACTATGATATATTTTAATGAAATTATTTTCGTATAAGTATAATACCATGAAACATTATACTTATACTTTTGATGTCAACAGAAACATAAGTTAGCATTAAAACCCCAATAGTTTTCTACTCGCTAATGTTTGCTTTAGAAAATAAGCAAATTGTACGTTTTCGTTTCTTTCGTCCTCTTATTAAAATTCTGAATATACATGTATTTGAAGAATCATGTCATGCATGTAGTTAAAGAACTAGTTAAATGGAAGTTATATTAACTAGTTATTATTGACCTTTCGTGACTGGTAGAGTAATAAACTTGATGTCATTTTACCATTTTCTGAGAATTATTTAATTTTCTTCAAAAATGCCAAAATGGCAGTAAAATGCCGTTGAGCGCGGTTTATAGCGTCTACTGTGTAGGAAACAGCATCAGCACCCTTGATTGTTAGCTTTTCAACCAGGTGTAATATGAACATTTTATTACTTAATTGGCGTGCATGGGGAGTATTAATTAGAGTTTATAAGAGAAAAAAACGTAAATGGTCTATGAAACTGCGTGTAATAAAGATGACGGTCTTGGTTCCTTGCACTGAAAGAAGATGGGTGGGGGTAAGAAGCATCGGAGATTTAGGGAATTCAACGGAGAAAAGCTCTCGATATAACGTTAAGTGTATTTAGTATGTAAATAAAAGAATAAAAGTTGAAAGCTGAAGTTATATAGCATAGATGTTTATTTCAATTAAAAAATATAACGATAAAATATAGGAGGTGATAAAATTAATGCTTTCGTTAAAATGCGGTAATTCATAAGTGTTTTTATAATAGAAACAATAAATGTAACAATATTGGCACTATATATTAGTTATCAAAATTTGGGTGATTAATTTATATAATTGCAAATAATACTGGCTATAGATATTTTATTTGAAAAGTGATAAAACATTTTTATATTGGATTAATTTTTAAAGACTTAAATTAATATATTTCTATACAGTTGTTTATGTGTTTTGCGCATTGTTATGAAATGGAAGAAAACCTATTAAGCTATTAGCAATGAAGCTGAGACCGATTGACGACAATTCATGAATTCAGTGTGCATACTGAAACATTATGACTATTTTGATACATGATAATTAGATTGAGATTGATATATTTGTTGAGTATTGTGAGGTAATTTAGCAATTTGAAAACGTCATTTAAGTTCAAACATCGACGATGCATGTTGTTCTATGAAACGTATAAACATGTTATTTGGAGTAATTTAGTGTTCGGAAGCTGTTTAAGGTGGTTTGGGGCAAACTAAGCACGAAACAAAACTGTAATAAAAACTGCAGCGCAACATGAACATCTACAGGACTTTTTACACACCGGGCTTGAGAAGTTAATCACGTGTCGGAAGTATCTTTTTGATATGAGTGCCTTTTAATTCACGTATAAGTAAGTACTCAGTTAGTGTGTGATCATTTTGAAAACAATTGAGGAATGGTTGGAATTTTATTACCGGAAGTATTTAACAAGAAAGACGTGTCAGTTGTGAGAATATTATGCTATTTGGACTGTGAAACACTCATTTATGATTTGTATATTGACTAAACACAACAGCCTTAATGTGTGGAAGTATTTAGAATGTAAACGCTTTTACAAATGTAAGTAGTGTACTAGGTATAGTTTCAAGAAAACCGAACGTCATGTGCACGTTACGTGAATTACAAACGGCGTTAGCGGGAAAGATTGAGGAAGTCCGTCAACGCGACCTTCTGATTGATGAACTGGAAGCTGAGTTAAAAAAGAAAGACGCGTTGATTACGTCACTTCAAACGCAGCTGGAGAAATACCGCGCTGCCGTGAAGACGTCAATAACGGCCTCTGTACACGCCGTCCCCGAACTTAGCAACGGCCACGCGGCGCCGTTGAAACAGAAACGTGTCGCAATATCGGGAGAATCAGTGAACATTCAGACAAACAATGGAACGCTGGGACGTAAGAAACGAACGGCGATCTCAGCTGAATCGTCCAGGTGCTCAACGAGGCGTGACTACGCTAAACTTGAACGCCACAGAAAGCCACTAGCGTAAGTTGTTAATTACAGTTCCGTAAATACTGCTACTACATGTGTCCCATGTGTCCTGCATAAAACTAGCAATGCAACCATCTTATTATGTTTTCCCCCTTGAAATGGGGAGATACAACGTTTTTTAGCTTTGTTGTCTGTCCGTCCGTCCGTCTGTCTGTCTGTCTGTATGTCTGTCTGTCCGTCACGCTTTCGTGTCCGCTCTATATCTTTTGAATCATATATGGGATTCACAAATAACCCTGCACACATGTCAAGTATGATGAATCGATGTGCAGAGCGTATGTTTGACCAAGGTCGGTTCAAGTTCAATGTTATAGTTCAAGGTTAAACATTGTATGACTTTATTTCGTGTCCGCTCTATCTTTTGAACCCCTGGTGGGATTCACAAATAACTCTGCACACCTGTCAAGTATAATGAGTCGATGTGAAGTGCGTTTGTTTGATCAAGGTCGGTTCAAGGTCAAGATCATAGTTCAAGGTTAAACATTGTATGAGTTAGGCTCTTTATCAAGTTCAATAACTGACTGCCATTTTAACAAACTAACTCCCTTTCTCATGTTGCAGCGTATGTGGTATTTATCACTTCCTGTGATAGCTCTAGTTTATGATCCCATCTTCATGTAAAAAAAATTTTTACATCCAGTGACATAATTATGGGGGTGGGGAGACATGATTGCTTTCGTCACCGAAAGCACCCGTCTTGTTTGAAGATGTTATTAACTGCTATTTCATTACGTTTTGGAAGTTTTACCGAGCCGTTATGGTGTATGCTCGTACTTTTAAAGATGTTTTTCGATTTTGATTGCGTGACATTCAAATGAAATTAATTGCGGTCGCAACAAAACAAACATATCTTTGTATCTAACAATAAATTTGTGTTAATTTTTAATTTAACACTGATTTTGCAATGTAGTAATTTATTTAAAGAAATGAACGAAGATTTTGAGTATATATAGTAGGTGTTTAAGTGTAAATCATTTGAACTTTGGCTTGAATAACTCTTAAAGATGAAGGTGGCCAGTTTGAAGTATATAGTTAAAATAGCATGTACGTGTGTTTGAAAGCAGTAGAGATACGCGTTGGTTAACATTCTACATTTTTAGCTTTACGAAAGCAGGGCTTCATTTCTATTTTAAGATTACAAATTTGCGTTGTTATTGACACACTTTTTTTAAACACATAAATGGTTTAATTGCTTATTACAAAAATAATATTATATTTGTAGTGTACAGCTACAATATTAAATGGTTTTTCAAATGGAGTCTGTCTTAAGTTTCCAATGATAAGCTATTGATATGATATTCGTCTGGTAATTATCAAACCGCATGTGGCTATTACAAAAAGTAAAGTTATAAACCACTAGTAATTTTATAAGTTATATACTCCCATATTGCTTACCAGAATTACATTTATTGAATAATTTTTATTATCCACTAAACACGAAAAGCCTTTAACAAAGTTAAAAAAAATTGTTTGAAATTTTTGTAGGATTATGTTCAATGTGTATTTGCTCAAAAATAAACTGTACACGATATTTGATGTTTTAGTATAGAAGTGCTCAAGCGTCTTTTAACCTAAAATTATATTATTAAGACTATATTTCAGGAAAACATCAATAGATATCTCAAAAAAGAAACGAGGGCAAACATGTTGGACTTAATCGTTTAATCGATATGTACTAATTTGATCTAGGTATTTTGAATTGAAGACATCGCGCGCAGATAAAACATAACCATTAATTGCTTAGGGAACCGATGTAAGTGTAAGCTTGTGTTTTATAATTCCATGTGTATAGTGAACACTTTATCATTTTTTCCGATTAATTAACATTCATTAAACGTCCTGTAATCTGTCCCGAGATGGTTTATGCCAGAAAACTTAAGTAGTATGCCAGTTAATATAAACAAAGAGTTACAACAAATTTTGAAACCGTAATAACGGTTTGAGAGATAACATTGAGTTTCCGGATGTAGCCATGTGGCACGTGTATGTCGTCAACCGGCTTCGGTTGTGCACGTGTGCTAACTTATTTAGAAAATTTCAATGTCAAGTCATTTAGAAGTCGGACAGACTGTCGAGCGGGCGGACTAACAGAGACACATTTTGTATAAGTCGTGAACTAATGCACTAGTACATCTTTTGTCACAAAAACGTGGTACAGTGTTGTACTCGCATTATTATTACCTATATAAGAACATCTATATTTTGCCACGTTGGTGAACAACGCCTATGTATCCTGTAAATTAAGATGTTTTCGCGGAATTTGTGTAATGCTAAAACCATTACGCCAATATATATAAATAAATATATGTTTTGTTCTGTTACAAAATGACAATGAAGCGAGTTCCAAAAAAGTCCCATGTTCATGTTCGCTAAGAGTTATCGTGCGAAAATATCTTGAATTAAAGTAATAGAGGAAACGGCATGTCAGTTTCTAAGATAATTTAAAGGACTTCTGTTGTGACACGATGTTCTTGTTTGTTTACAAATCGTATTGTTATGTATTCCTACTATATTTACAGTTTCATTCTCTTCATGTTGCACATGTAACACGTCTTTACTAGCTAAACAGACTTGTTTTGTGCCGCTTCCTCAGCTGACAGAGTATGTGCTTGTTTACGGTTTTAAGAAATTCATGACGAGAAATACCTAAAATTGTATGCGTTAGTTGATACAATGTAGATGTTTGTGTACAGATTGAATCAAGAATAGCAAATGTTATCTATGTATTGAATCTACGTTTTATCCAGCATTTTAAATACATTCCTTCTATTTTATATGTTCAGAATGATATAAGTTCTGATGTCTTTAGCTACTTTGCCCGTGCTCACATTTTACTCGGGCAACACGGACCGCGGGATGTCTGGGCGCGTGTCTGTACATTCTTTGTAATGGCGCAGGTTTAATATCTGATGATAGGCCGAGAGCATCTGTCTGGTTGTTAACTATAACATCAATTATCTTAATTGCCGAGAAGTTTATCATTTTGCTATCTCAATGGGCAGCAAAAAAGAGGGTCATTCCTCAGGAATTAGATGTAGATATCAATGTCTGGTATGAGATCGTGAAATTTGGACTTCACTTCGGATTCTCCGACTATTTACAAATAAACGTTGGTACATGATCCAGCCTTGAAATTTTCGATGTTCCTCGTTGGATGCATTTGCAATTGCAATAAACGAAAGACAGAAAGTTGTTTTTTAATTAAACGGAATGTTATAAGAGCAAACAGCGAAATAATTGCAATAGAAGTTGAGCTGATAGAGGTTTTTGTGTTCATTACTCTTTGAAAATTGAACCAAATAGACAATGAGTGTGTGAGAAAGGTTGAGAAACGATCAAACAGTACATTGACAAAAACGTGAACGGCGTGTGTGCACAGCAAAATTTGCAGTAACCGTGTGTGATATTATAGTAAATGATTCCTGTAACAACGTTCTCCAATGTCGTTGTCTTGTTAAAAGATCCAAGTTCTGCTGGGAATTTGATTCGAAATCATTAGGGTGCTCGTTATGGAAAATATGACACGGAAGGATGTACATATTTCATAAAATGTGCAACATTGGCTGCGATTATCATTTCAAAGTTGTTGTTTTGAGTTTGTAACATTTGATATAACGTTGCATGTTTACAAGTCAATTACAGCAGCTAAAACTGTTTTCAAATAATGTGCACGTTACGTGAATTACAAACGGCGTTAGCGGATAAAATTGAGGAAGTCCGTCAACGCGACCTTTTGATTGACGAACTGGAAGCTGAGTTGGACGAAAAAGACGCGCTGATTACGTCACTTCAGAATCAGCTGGAGAAATACCGTACCGCCATGAAGACGTCAATAACGGCCTCTGTACACGCCGTCCCCGAAATTAGCAACGGCCACGCGGCGCCGTTGAAACAGAAACGTGTCGCAATATCGGGAGAATCAGTGAACGTTAAGTCGATGCGACACACCCTCATAAGGCATCCGAAGTGTAAAATGTGAGTTTTTGTTTAAAGCATAATCCTCAGAAAGTATGTTTAGTTGTTTTTTAATACACGTGCCTTGTGTAAAGCGTCTATGAAGGTTTATTGATAAACATAATTTTTATTTTCATTTTAAGCAACTAGCATAATTATTCATAGGTGTCAGAAATGCTTTACATTATGTATTATTGAGCAGACATCTAATACTTGATTAATTTATCAAATTGGCCTGTGGAATATAAAAGTTCATAGCATAAAAATGCTCATAAGCATTTAAGTCGCAGTGTCTACCTCGTGACTTACATGAATACATCTACAATTAACACAATCCAAAAGTATATATATACCTGTCTATACATGTACATACTTTTAAAACTGAGCTTTAAAGAAAAGTAAATGTCAGTTTCCCTAATGGTAATTAATTTTTATCATTTCAACAAATTACCGCTGTTGTTTCTTTGATATCGTTTGATTCATTCATTCGCAACCCCGAACACCTTCCCGTGCAGCCCCTCCCTCACAGCGTGATATCGCTGGCTTCAATATGTCGTTTTCCACGTTATAAAAAATTACCAGAACCAGAAGCATCGATGAAAAAGATTAGATTCATCACGTTAAGTGCGTCTGTACTTTTATCATTATCTTTAATTAAGTAAATTTATGTTATTTGTTTTTACCTTGAAAGAGAAAGGGAATGGATATAAATAAGGGAATAAGTAAGACAAACAGACCAGCTATATTCAGTTTTAACGTATGAACATGTCAAAACACCACAAATTTATGGGTTAATGTTGCATTTATAAACGTACGGATAACAGAAATGTTAATTGGGAAGAGAAAATCTATGTTTCAAAAAAGTTATTGTTGTTTGTTTTTTTGCAAAATATTTTAGAAACATGTCGTTACAAAAGTAATTATTATGTACTATGCTCATGTATTATTGATCAGATGTTAGTCCTGGAATCTTAAAGATGCTATACCTGTATCTTTTAGGTCAGAATTGTTTACATCTTACATTTTAACCATATTTTAGCAGTGAAACTTACTCCCGTAAATAAGAGAAACTGCCAAATATAGTTTTTCATGCATGTAAAAATAAGACAGAAAAAAATGAATTTATTGAAAATGTCTGGCCCGCAAATTCGGCTTTGTTTATTTACATTTCGATCCATTGCGTCGAAACATTTAAAAAGCTAGTTAACAATCGATACTCTCAGTTAACTCGGTGTTGCAGTGGTTATGCATCCGCTCTGAGTGCAAGAGGTCCCGGGTTCAATTCCCGGTTCCGGCAAGGGTTTTTATGTTCGATTTTTTTGTTTTGTTGTTGTTGTGTTTTTACTTTTTGTCCATAAACACACTATTTGTCACAATTGTTTTAAATCCTTTTGCAATGTTAATTTATTTAGTATACTTAACATTTTGTAAAATTTGTGACTGATTTTAAGGGTATACAGATACTGACCTAGCATCTTTAATTGTTAGTATTTGAAACAGACTTTCCAAAAACACCTATAATCAAATATGGCCGGTGTACTTATGATTTTCTGGTCCTTAGGGATCATGGATTGTATGTTGTTTACATTTAAAAATAGAGTTCCGCTCATGCGCTTGGGGGCGTGAGTGGTGTGGCATCTTTCATTACGACTAATGAACAGCTTAAAAAAAACCGAGGCTGTTGTTTTCCCATGCAGACTATGCTTCCTAAGGGGTTTTCCTTTCATTAGTTTTATTATAACTTCTGCACAGTTTCTGTACACATCATCAATGCGTATCTCGTTTCCTCCTTTCTTCAATATGATTGACATCCTCTATGGTATCATTGCATTTACCGCCCCAATTACCCAATTAGTGGGAGACTGTACAGGTAATGTAGCTAATTAATATGATTATCTCTCCTCGGTTTTCTCGTCCTAGTACTATTACTGTATACCATAACCTTGTATTATCGAACTTTAATTGCTTTTACATGTACATGTAGATGCTGTTTTTTTCCTTTTGGGCTCTCTGGTTGGCTCTCTGTGATTGAAAATAAATAAAACACTTTGACAAGTCATTACACTGATATTAAATGTGTTAACCCTCAAAACATTATGACAACAGTGTTCGTGCTGAGGTGTGCGCAGGCAAAAAAGTATATTCGTTGTTTTCGCTATAGCATTTTACTGTGCCCCTGAGCGGTATGTGTTGTATTTTTTCGTATGAAATTTTAATATTATAATTATTTTAATAGAGAAACACTTAAAATTGCATGGTGTTTGGCACTTACTACATGATCAGTCGAATTAGCAGAAACAAACAACATTTTGCGCCTAGTTCCTGTATCTTTATACCTGGTTTACACTTCCTCGTTAAGAACGCATTGAAGGTTTGACGTTTCTGTACTGTTACCCATCAACTGCGAGGTTTGAAGCCTTGTTCTCATGTTCAGATGTTTCTTTCATTACCGTGTTACGTTTTCTTGTTTAGCAAAGAGTGCAATGGGTTTTTATCTGTTTTGACATATTCTGCATTTCAAATGGAGAATCTGTTTAGAAGAAGTACATAATGTCATGCTGACATCCGTCATGGCAAAATCTATTACCACGTTGAGCCAGGGTAAAAACGCCTTCAGAACGAATATAACAGACCCTTTCATTATATTGTACTCACTGGGTACAATCAAAGCGTCACAGGCTGTGGTTCTCAACGAAGACAGTGTAGTTGTTACTCAACGAAAACTCATGTAAACATCATGATCCTCATCCTCAAATTGAATTTGACTTCGTTGAGAAACATTATACATTATAAGTAGTCTTCGTTGAGCACCTCACATATTTTAATGTATTTGTTTCTCAACGAAGTCAAATTCAATTTGAGGATGAAATTAAGCTGTCTACATAAGTTTTCGTTGAGTAACAACTACATGTCTTCGTTGAAAACCACAACCTGTGACACTTTGATTGTACCCAGTGGTACTTGAACATACTTATGATCATAATGTTATGCATGATTGTAAAGCATATATAAAGATATGTAGCTTCTAGGTACTCGTGTAGCAGCTTTTGAAAGCAAAAGGCAAACACGCACATAAACACAACACAAGAATCACCCTTTTGCTAACCATAATTTGTCCGTGTTACTAACCATCGTAGCACATCTGGAAGTGCAACTTATTATTTTAAGCGTAGCTTTTTTATTGCTATATACATTTCCTACGTGTATTATTATTAATTATTATTATTATTATTATTATTATTATTATTATTATTATTATTATTATTATTATTATTATTATTTCACAGGCACGTGTGGGTTTATTTAGCGATCTACTGTGATTTAACGATACATATTTTAATGTATAATTTAATAATTTCGTTTGTTTTGGAAATGTACAACATGCACGAGTACATACTTACTTCTGCATTTTTAAAACAAACTTCTATTTGCTGTCTGATAAGGTTTACCTATGATATAAAATATTACCGTTGTCTGAAAAAGCAGCAATGTGAAAGGGAGATAAATCCTCAGTGTGCAGGCTACCTTTTCCCTCGAGTTGCGTGGTTCTAGCAATATCTTTAACAACTTTCTTCAACTCGTTTGGCTTTTATCTGGAAGTTGAAATAACACACATGATCTCGTGTATGTTAACATTAATAAATAAAACATATACATGTACGTCTGTTAATGTTAATCGATTTTAATTAAAACAATCCTTCAAAAGAATTACTTTACTTCATAAAATTAAGGTTTTAATATTTGAGCCCATCAAGGTAACGTTTAACAGTTTCCAATTATGAAAATCCAACGTTTAAATGTTTATGGTTACCAGATGATGAAATGCTAATATAATATGCGGGTATCAAGTATTATTTGTTATTTTATCCTGCAGTTTGCTTTATCACGAACAGTCCTGTTCAAGAACTCATGGTAAACATAATTAATGATATTAACTTTGATCTATATATTTGCTGTAGCAAATATTTATCAATTTATAAGTGCACCCTGTTCGTTTTTTTCCAGAAGAGTTGAGCTCAGATGCGTCGCAGATCTTAGGAATGATAGATCCATATAAAAGCTAACGTGTAAATGTTTATAATATACTACAAACTTTTCCTTATGATAAGCCAAAAGGCTTATAAGCAATATGAGTTTATTTAGAGTAGACTTATTGTTGTACGTATTGCAATAGACGTACAACAGAAAACATGGTAGCTTTTAATCCAATGCCTGCAACAATATGCAGAATACTGTGTTTCTGTTATTTACGAAAGAATAGTTGTTATTATTGTTGATTGCATTTCACCCCATGAGAAGTATTTTGAGAGGCTTTACCTCAAACCTTCTGTGTTCTGCCTGTACTTATGGCTTATCATATCGCTCAAAACTGCTGAATAACACGTGTTTATTGATGGCATTCAAACAAAAATGATCTTCCTTCGATTTTTTTAGACGTAACGTTACCGTTGCTATCCTCGTAAGTTCAGCATTATTTGTCTCCCTTATCAAATCGTCTGATTTTTAACAACTTCCTATGGATTAAATGTTGAAATTGTGTTTGTGTCAGAAAGTTACTTTTAACCTCTTAGCAATTATGTTGAAAGTTTTTATGGGATTTCTCAAAACCAGAGCGAGGCTCGCAGCGAGAGACTCCCTAAAAGAAATTAAAGCACGGCCGACAAAAAATGATTATTTTTTGCCGTAAATTGGCACTAAATAAACAGAACATGTTGCTTTGATTTCGATATTGAATTGTTGCAGCACACTAGCGCATTTAGTTTCACCTCGTGGTTACGGACACCGGATATGGCAGCACATGCGCTGTTAGTTCCCATTTTATTCTGTAGTACAACCACAACGTTGGCTACCAATTATTGACCAAGAAATTGATAGATAAAACACTAAACCACAAACATTGCCATGTGGTCTATTGTTAGCAGCTACATTGTGGTTAAATCCTACGATAATCTATTGTTAAGATAAACGGACTTCTGTCATCTATGGATATGCATATTCGGATGTGTCTTTGAAACTATGTTTACACTATTGTGTTGTTATATATTTTAGTCCTTTGGGATCATGGATTGTGTGTTGTTTACATTTGAAAATAGAGTTCCGCTAATGCTCTTGGGGACGTCAGTGGTGTGGCATATTACATTACCATTGATGAACAGCTTTAAAAAACCGAGGCTGCTATTTTGACCATGCAAGCTATGCTACCTTAGGACTTTTCTTTTTTCTCAGATTAATCTAGATCTATGTTAAAGCTAACTTCATATATCTTGATATTGATATTATAACATTCCATGTAGTCCACAGTTTAAGAAACATAACTATGCATCTACCACTGGCCTTACATGGCTAATTATCAAGCAACATCATGCAACGTTGTGTCGGCACTTCTTGTTCCGGGTTATGAGACGGCTTATCTCACCCCTTGTTTCGCCACTCGTGAGATATCCAACTTCCGCGACTACTGGGTGGAACAAACTACTGAAACAAAGATCCTCCATTGTTGAAACCAAATCAAGCACAAACATTTCACAGTAGCTATTTAGGTCCATTGTTTCATACGAAAAATAACATGTTAGCAGTGTGTGCCAATGTGAATGCTGTCCTGGTAAACGACCTACAGCTCAATTTGCCTACAAAGCACATTAATGTCACATTAGTTTACGATATCCCGTGCAATAAGAGTAAGAGTGATTAGCAACAACGCCAAAATCATTGCTATGATGTACGTGGTACCCAACAATGTGGCATTACACCACGAGTTCTGATCACGTGGAAGCATTGGTGTATCTATATAGCCAAACAACAGTCGGGAGTGCAACTGATCTTATTTCTGGTTTTACTGGTGTACATGTATTTCATTCATTAATTTTGTATCCCATCCTTGGTGTTGGTGATCCTGTTTACAAAGAAAACATCTTTTTACCAAATAACATCGTATTGCTCGTTAACGAAGTGTAGATAGTTAATGTGTTTTGTATTGCGTTTGTATATAAATGCGTCAAAGAACTACGAAAATAAAATATTTTTAGTATATATATGATTACGGCTGATTGAAATATGAGTTCAAGCGTTTGCTAAATTGACTAATGACCTAAATGTAGAAAGCTGAGTGATGTAAAAGGAGGGGGCGGTCGTTCTACCTACACCCGTCTACAACCGCCCGTAGGTATATTACGAGTGACCGGATAAATGCGCGTCTAAAACCTCGTGTGCAGGTTCTCGTCATGGTACACATATAAATTCTTCATTATCACAGACTTGGATCTCAAATGCATGATTTTTATGAAAAATTCCACGAGCGTTTTTAACCGTTTGCTGGTTTACATGGATGTTGAAATTCGTCTAAGTGTTATCTCGAATTAGGTATTAAGTTGCACACGAAACACCCATACTTTCTACGCTGAGACAACGAAATTATTATATCTGGATTTTTATTGCTGAAAAAGCTGTTTTATTAGTGTGTAAAGCGAGATTTACATCTTCTTTTGTGCTTGCCGCTTTGAAGAGTGATACTTTCAAACAGTGTTGTTACTATTTACGTGATAAGCCAAGCCAATGAAGATAGCGATTATAGTTGCCCTTCTCTAGTGTCTATCAGTTGTGTTGTGATTGTTTTATGTAATTGCATGGCTATTTTGCATTTACAACATCTGGTGAAATAAAATGCAAGGGCATGTTTTGGGATTTTACGCATGATTCAAATCTATTTCTGTTGTATACATACACAGAACTGCCTTAATTACGAGCTAGTTACAGAGTATTGAAACGTAACCGACTTTATTATAAATAGTGTTTACATTAGCTCGGGAAAATAGGGGGATAAATTTATCTTTTAACCTGTTGCTAATTATACTCGTTTTGAAGTGTAATGTCTGTGGTAAATAAAAGACACTTTCTGTGCACTGAATAATACAGTTAAGTAGTGTTTCAACGTAAACAGAAATGGCGACGTTACGTGAACTTCAGCGTCTGCTAGCAGACGCCCTGGAAGACATACGTCAACGCGACGTGCTGATTGACTCTCTGGAACAAGAGTTGGACGAGAAGGACGCGTTGATTGACGCGCTTACCAAGGAACTTAACAAATACAAGACGGCAGTAATGACGTCAATTAACGCAGCCGTCATTGGCCCCGTCGTAGCCACGTCTCGTCATCATCGACCTGCGATTTCTGGTGAACCAGTTAACACGAGAAAGAAAGTGAATTACCGCGATCTCAAGCGGATAAAGAAGCCTCATTCGTAAGTTTGTACAAGCCACACTGGTAGGCTTAGGTCCATTGATGACAATAATGCTTATAATCAGTTATTATTAACAAAAGATTATGGTAAGAATTTTACCACAAGGAAGATGCTAACAATTGGACACATAGCAATGTTTGTGGTTAAATATTTAGTTATTTAAACGAATAGTTATATGGATGTATCGAGCGTGGCCCGAATCCTTTCCTAACGTGGTTGCTTAGTCAGGACTGCTAATTGTTTATTACAAAATAATGCATTATCTAATCACTTACTCATACTGTTATGTAGTTAATGATTTGCACACAGTTAAATACGTCATTCAGTTTAAACTTTATCTAAAGGATGGGTAAGAGCGAGTGTTTCAATGACAATGCAAACTCAATAGTAATATACTAGTAGCTTAATAGTGAACAATTTACAAAACATTATTTGAGAAAATATCATCACCACCATACATTTTGTTTGAATGCCAAAAATGCCAAAGTACTTTAATATTAAAAAATATTAGATTTAAATCAAATTCATAATGAAATGAATAAATAAGCAAATGATTGAAAATACAAATGACAAAAATGCATATAAAACATGGACTTCGTTTCTCACGTTTCATTTCAGTATCTGTATTACCAGGGTAGACAGTTTGCACAATTTATTATCACACACACATTGGCCGACAACCAAATGCACATTAGGTCTTTGGAAACTTTACGGATATGCCAAAACATGTACAGCATATGTCGTTCATGCATTAACAAACTTCTGGTCTGTTTATGTAGGAACAGGTAAACGAGGATATCGGATAGGAATCGTCTAAGAAACTAAATCCAGAAATAAAAGACTTGGGGTTTGATATGCGGTGCACGATTAAACAATTATAAATTTTAAAATAGTATGCTTATCCGTGGCTATGAAGTTTATGTTTGCTTTCTTTATCATATTGATAAACAATAATTGCTTGTTAAAATATGTTGTGAATTTCCAAACGAATGCAGCATTTTTATTATAACTGTACTTCAACTGTGTCAGCGAGTCCACAACCATGAATCTCTATAGACGAAGGTGTCTATTGCATAATATATATTATATATTTGGCCTTTATATTTTGTGAATTTAATTCTGCTGTTAATCCAAGATTAAGGTTGTTTTGTTGTCATGTAATTTTAGTTCTGTATTCAAACCAACGGTGTGTATTGGACTAAATATAATACATTTATATTAAGCAAAATAATTGATTGACTTTGTTTTTTTTTTAGAAGAATGAATCTTTCGACATTCTACCCATTCAATATTTGAAGGATTGTGTTTGTCGGACCTGATTTTATTTACTTGTCAACGCAGCCTGTCAATATATATGCACATACATCATTTTATCAAAATGTTGGTACTATTTTAGCACTAGGTCGTAGAACATACTACATTTGTATAAATGCAATCCAACCGTGTTTACATTCCGCTGAGACACGTTGGAGATGCGTTTTGTTGATGTGTCAATGGCTTTATTTAACGTATTAAAGCTGGTGTTAAGTGCTTGTGTGGTGGGTTTAAAACGTCGCCCGATACTACGTCATTGTGTAGTTATATTTTTTTGATCCTCTGGGATCATAGATTGCATGTTGTTTACGTTTGAAAATTAGAGTTCCGCTCTTGCGCTAGGGGGCGTCCGTGGTGTGGCATCATTCATTACCATTGGTCAAGAGCTTCAATAAAATCATGGCTGCTATATTCCCCTATGCTTCCTGAGGACGTTCCTTTATACTCAGATTAGAAACGCTTTCAATTCAAGCACTGTAGAGTGCATATTTATTACATTTTTACTTTGTGATTTTGGAACCTAATCAATTATTTCATCAAATCTTTACTACAGCATACAAGTAGAAAGTAAACAATTATTACCATATAATTATATTTAACTCTTTTAATAAAAGTATCGAGTTAGAAATGTTTATTTTCCCCATTGCTGAACTGCTGAATGATGTATAGGATAGTTTGATGGGTTTTCACGTGTTTGAGAGGTGCAGTTTAGAACGGCACCATACACTTGGTAAATGGAGTTCAAACAGAACAAACGGTATGCGAAATGACATTAATGACTCGTCTAAGAAAGCTCTTGAACAGTACACACCGACCTACTTTTATTGCATACCAAACGGCTTTGCGGTAGCACATATGCTTCACATTTCAATTCGATATGTACTTCTATATTGCACTTGACATTAAGCTCTCCAAGGTGTTTGAAACCGTACACAACATCTTCTGGTCTTCAATTTTCCTTCACTGCTGACTATTGTGAAGAGCAAATGGCAAAAGCATAGCATTGCCCAACCAAACAAAAGCTCGTCAGATGAACTGGTCGCCGTTTTCACATGGTTTTATGACCATATCAGTGTTAAAACTGGCGTAAAAAGAATACAACAAAAATCAATAAATAACACAAAACTCATCAACAATCCTTTTTGTTGCAGCTCCCGGGAGTTGATCAAACGCGCCATCCTGGACAACGACTTCATGAAGAACTTGGAGATGAGCCAGATCGTGGATATCGTCGAGTGCATGCACCCGGTCGAGTTTTCACGGGGCAGCCTCATCATCAAGGAGGGCGATGTCGGCTCCCTCGTCTACGTCATGGAGGGTAGGTGACGGATATTATAGAACCCGGAGGGAGATCACCTTAACAATTACAGCAGCACTAGCACAGCAATAAAGGCCGCGGGCCTATGATTTTGTAATGTCCCAAACGCTAATTTTCCTGGATTTTATTTCGCTCGATTCGCTTGCAATTTATCTTATAAACAGTTTAATATGTATGGCCAAACACTGCACAAAAGGCCATAACTTGAGTATTTACTGGTATTTAGTAAAAAAAATCGTTGCATGAACGTATGATTTTTTATGATTTTCAAACATTAATATTAAGCACAATATTCTAAATAGCGGGTGTTACATACTACTAAAAGTAAAAATAAATTCCTAAATGACGGTGTAAGGAGGAGAACACTGGTTCGACTTATCCCCCCCTACCACCCCACCCCCATTGAAGAAGTTAGGCCCCCTCCTCCAAGGTCAAATTCTTTGAGCGGGACCTTTAGGAGGATGGACACATAGGTTGGTCTATCGTGGTTTACATGTACAGGTATACCTTTAGGAAGCATGGTTATTTTCACTGAAAAAAATATCCAAAAAGAAATTAAAACTATTGATGAAATTCTCTTTCTTTACCTCCTTTCCCCCATGCCTTACAGTAGTATGCAAATCTCGTGACTCCCTTGTTTCAGAGGGCAAGGTGGAAGTGACGAAGGCGAACACAAAGCTGTGCACGATGGGGCCGGAGAAGGTGTTCGGGGAGCTCGCCATTCTCTACAACTGTACCCGAACAGCCAGCATTAAAGGTTCGTGTTTTGCCTATATGTTTGTGTTGCTATTTGGACGATTGATGGTCCCTGCGTTGCAGGCCCCGAAATCTCATGTGGTAATACCGGCATATATTAACTGAAATGGTATGACCGCCGTAGTATGACATTAGCGCCCCCCCCCCCTATTGGCCGCCGACCTATGCTTTTTAATGTCACAAACGCGAAATTTCCCTTTTTCACTAGGTCTGATCGCGATTTAATTTACACACAAATTGAGAAGGTGGCATACAAGCATGCACAGAACTCAACAACTAATGCAAGAACCATCAATACATATGTCGAACCCAGAATAAGTTGCTTTAAAGATGAGTTTTATAGTGTCTTTATGTCCCAAACTATACTCATAATAACATAAAAGCTTATATACTTAATAACAAATTAATCCCGAGTCAGATTTAAGTTTTATAATACAAAGCAAGAATGACACAAGCAAAAGATGCCTTTTAGCGTGAAGTTCGTTTGATAAAAAACAATGGGTCGAATTGTTGTTTTGATAATTGCAATGTACAAGATACATTATCATTAAACAATGTATGAAAAATGGTTTTCCTAAACAAAGTTAGTAAACAGTTATGGGCATTTATAAAGTGCACAGTTTCTTTTTAGCGTCAGTATATATTGTTATCTAACCAGTAACTGAGATAAACGCAGGGTAAATTACAAACGTGGTGTAATATTTACCTTTGAAATAAAAAGTACATACTTGAGCCTTTAGACCCATCATTAGGGAATATTCTGTCCAAAAGCAAGCATACAGCTTGGTGTTAGCATTAAGATATGAATAAAGGTATGCTTGCTTTCGACAGTTGACATTGACAAACTGTACCAGCTGACAGAAGTTTATTACCTCCCCTTGGCAATTTTGTTTTAAAGAGTTATCTCCCTTTAAAACTGGAAATATGCTGTTTTCTCAGTTTTTCCATGGTAAAGTTCAAATTTCTTATTACAATATGAATCAAAATAATAATATTAAGCTATCTAACAGAAGAATTTGCTTAAAAATCACTAAAGAATCAAACAATACTAGAATTTGTATATTTTCCATAGACTTCAATGTAAAGGTTAATTTTGATTATCTCCCCTAATTTAAACTTACATTTAAAAAAGAAATGGTGAAACAGTTTATTATTAAACTGTGTTTATATATATATGAAATTTTATTTAATTATTGCCATCCAGTAATAAGATATGAAATATCACAATGATGGTCCTACGACGTTAAATAAAGTTCTGGTTGCTTTCTTGCGACGTCCACAGGTATTTATTAGAATTAATTTATTGTTGCATGGATTATGATTTTCTAACGTCGCTCGCGATGGAACAAATAAATTAAGCACATATTTTGTAAAGATTCAATGAATTCTCTAAAACCCAGGTGATAAGGAAAACAATGTATCGACACACATCTGCCCCGAAAACCTATTACGCGACTGCATACTCAGTGAAGCAAATAAAAGATCATATCATGGCGGTCAGTTGACGTACTAGACAATTTCCTGAGTCACTTAGTCGGCGTAAATGTGGGCGTACCCAGTACAGAAAACACAAACGCATGTCATTATAAGCAAGCTTTTAAGATCCAACGGTACGCAGCGAATAGGCATAGAATGTATTTCATGGCTAAATCTTCACACAAGTTATGTGTCCGGAACTCTATGTCTTAATCAACGAAATCATGTGTAAACTGTGGAAAGAAGCCACCTCGTATTCTGAATACATTTTGGAAGACAAGTCAATTAGTACGCGCAACGTATTACTTTATGGGCATTGATCCACAGTGACAACTAATAAACACTGGGTACAAATAAGTTTTGTGTCAATAAATAAAATTGCAAAAGATACCTGTGCATTAGTCAATGTAACTGACTGACTGGGCTTTTGTAATTTTTGCTCTGAGGCTTAAGCCTTTGGCTAATGTCACGTTTATAGTAAGCCTCATGAGTTGAATTAGTCCAACTACCTGTGCATGAAAGATAATGTAGTTTGTTATAATAAATAACCAAGTAAGAGTTATTAGCCCCACAGAAAACGTTTCATTCACCAACATCGTCATTGCGCTTGTTACATCTTAGCCGTATTACATGTTTCGTGCAGAATCATTTCCCTTTGAATGAAACCGTTGTAAGGGGAGAGTACTCATGCTCATGCTTGGTTTCAAATATGTTAAGAGTTGTGCCCCTGAGAATGTCCAACCTAAACATTTTCTAGCGAATGACAGAGCTTGGTAAACCGCGCCAAAACGTATTATACATTTAGAGTATGGTTACTCTATTATAATTATTATAGTTGGTGGCCTTTTTCTAACTCCATATTATTTTCTATATTTGGAAAGATGATTTGTAAAGATGTTCGTTTGTGTTCAGGCAAAGCTGAAAAGTTTATAACTATTTCTCAGTCGATTTAAGGAATATCAACCTTGTTTTACTCGTCCGGAAAATTATCAGTATGAAAACCAAGTTATAAACTCGTCTTAGAATGTCCTTCATATTTCAGCGTTAACGTCATGTCGTTTATGGGCAATCGACCGTCCGTCCTTCCAGAGTATAATGATGCGCTCAGGCCTGCTACGTCAGATAGAACATAAAGAATTCCTGAAAAGGTAGGAAACACTTTTACATTTAAACTACTGTTATGTCTGTGTTATTTCGTCCACAGCTCTCCGCCATAAACAATTGGCGGATCATTAAGAAGCAGGCCTTCTTTGACATACATATGTATAAGGCTATAAGCAAAGACTTTTCATAAAAAAATATGAGACTTTTTATCGTTTGGGCTTCTGTCATGTCCTTTTTGACAAGGCTCTATCACGCCCCCTATAATAACTTTTTTTTCATTTATTTTTCCCAACATTTTGTTCATATGAACACAGATTTACAACCAAATTTTACAATACATTACATATGACATACATATGTTCATGGGAGAAAAATATAAACAAAATGCTATTTTCTTATATAGAAAAAATGTCTTTACTAAAAACAATTACAAAATGTCGCCTTGGTGAGAAGAGGTTTTCGCTTTATATAAAAGTTCCCAGAAAATAAG
>Ga0224511_10000208_pt1 | contig 23664 bp, 18 predicted proteins | sample SF_May12_sed_USG_2_FD_169988 | JGI IMG/M metagenome (GOLD analysis project Ga0224511, IMG submission 169988) | Sediment microbial communities from San Francisco Bay, California, United States - SF_May12_sed_USGS_8_1 | ecosystem: Environmental > Aquatic > Marine > Sediment | place: USA...
GCCCTGTTGTTGTGTTAAACTTAAACTAGCTAGGATCCAACTTCTCCTTGTTTTGACTCTGAGTCTGACACAGGACAGGGGTTATCCAATGGAATAACTATAAGTAGTTAATAAGCAGTCTTACTTGTATTAACTATTTATTGTACAATATATACATGGAATATGCTGTGGGAATACTCTATGCCATAGAAAAAGTAGGTTGGTCACTTATTCTATTGGTATGGCGCTGATTAAAAAGATTGGTATAATCTTTACTATAACGCTTTATAGCTGAAGCGTCCTTTCTTATCTCATCTCGGGAAATTACTGGAGTTATCCCCCTTGCTTCCGCTTAAATCTCTAATCGATGCGATCGCTCGGGTGACGTGTTTCGAGACAGCGTACGTTGGTCTTTAAGTTTGACTTCACGACCACTCCCAGCCATGTTGTTGGGCATTTTTTCTCTGGGATGTTTACTAACTCTTGGAGAGTCATTCTACCTTCCAGGACTAGCTCCCAAGACCTACTGTGCCAAACCAAACGTGGAAGCATGCGACGTGAGTATAGTATACGTTACAAACACAGGGCTACCAGTACCAACTAGACTAGTACTACTAGTACTACTACTAGCAGTAAATTGAGTAATTGAGTAATACTAGTAGTAGTACTAGTACTACTACTACTACTACTACTACTGTACTACTGCACTAGTTAGTAGTTACGTTAGTACTAGCATTAGGATGAGCAAACTGAAATACTCTACTAACAACAGTAACTAACTTGTCTAGCGTAGTCAGTACTCGGTAGTGGACTGGCAATGTACGACTCGTTGGACATTTATTGATGATTGATTGAGTTGACATTGGATTGATTGAAATTTCATTTCAAAAGTTTGCCGGCTTAGTTTTTAATTTTATCCTCGGGCTCGTGCAATTGGTGTCAAGCGGTTCCTGATAAACTTAGCTTCAAAACAAACTAAACACTAAAACAGTTCAAATAGGAATGTCAATGTAGCTTTCCGCTTTCTGGCCGTTTCAAGGGCAAGGCAAAATGAGAATCACGGACTGACCAGCGACCGTGAATCACTGAATGATCAATTTAATCAATGACTGTGAGTGTGACTCATTATCGGTCTCAGCTCTCAGTCACTCTTCTCGATATCACGGTCGCGGAAATCATTGAGTTAATGAGTCACTTTGACTTTGTTCAACTTACTCATACTGCACTCATTCATTCATTTATTAGTTTACCTTATTCATCCTCATTCGTCATTGAAAGGGTCACAGTCACACACTATCACTATGGTTGACCATGACTGTTTTAAATCTAATCACCAGGCAATCATTCCCAGTCAGTCACTTTGTCGTAATACCAATTACTAGACTGACTGAGTGACTGAATGTGTGACTGTCAAGTGCCACGGACGCAGACCTGTACTGCTACTCTCAGTCTCACTCTTGGTCTTACCAAGAACTTTTTACTAATCTATCCTTCAGCAATCAATTTAACCATTTATTTTAACCTTCCGAGACCTTCTGAACAGATCAGATAGTCATAAACATGCTCAAACTGACTTCATTCTGTCAGTCGTGTGTCTAATTAGTATGGGTCATACCCATACGGTGAATCTACTGTGATGCTACCTATATGGAGACATACGTAATATAACGATTATCTTTGTAGCACATTGTGCCGCTTTTTGTGAACAGATTGGATTCTGAGCAGTCCGTTCTTCCATTTGATTATAAAAGGTATGTACGTGGTGTGAAGCGCATCAACCGAGTTGTACATTTCAAACTTGAGGCGGACCCTTCACATTGTGTCAATCACTGCTGAGTTTACTTAATGTATTTTCTTCCGTTTGCCAGTTAAATCCTCTGTGTGTAATTTGAAAGGACATTCCGAATGGGGACTTGTCGTGAATAAGATGTTTTTTTCTGTACTTTACCCAGTGCCATAAAGGCATATGTCACTGCTTTATCGGCTGCTTATTTTTGAGTCGGTTCCTTTGGTTATTAAGTGACTTGCTGATTTTAGGTTCCCATTCTGCCAGCCCGATAGTGAGAACAAGCACACGCCCGGTGAGAACCTCGGACAGGTACTTTTTGGAGAGAGGATCTCTGCCTCACCCATCAAGGTCAGTTGTACTCATCAGACACCCGATTGAAACGCGTGTCGGATCGTGCAGTCTGGTTGTGAGAATACAGCTTCAGCTTGGCCCTATTGGGTGACACTAAAATGAAGTGAAGGCCTATTTTCTTCATTGAATGCAAGTTTCAATAGATTTATTCCGCATCTGCGCCACATTGCAGCAGAAAGAATGAGGCAGTTGAAGCTTGAGAGCTTTGCATATTCCACCTGCTAGAAGGTTTAGGCACGTTTCCCCCCCCCCCCTCAAAAGCTATAACGTTATCCACCTTTTTCATATCGATAGCACAGAGATCAACGCCTCAATTCAGGTGCACAGAGCCTGGTATCAGATTTAGCCCTGTGTTACTGATCGAGCGCTAATTGCGGTGCTGTGATGACCAATTGTCTTGTTTGTTTTCAGTTTGAGTTTGGTCAGAATAAGACATGCCAGACGCTGTGCAAGCAGACACTAGTCCTGCCCCAGAAACAAGGACCGGAAGGCGGCAAAGCCAACAACAAGGAGGCAAAGCCGACTATGCTGCTGATGAGAGCTATCCAGTTGAACTATCAACAACACTGGTAAATCCAGCACCCGTTATGTTAGAATGATTGGGTGGGGGAGGATGTACTTATTGTCTCCGAGGCACCTGTACGGGATAACGCGATCACAGTTTGTGTCTGCATCGTCTCTACTGTCACGCCACCACACACTGTTTATAATCCCTTTGTTGATTATCCACGTTAAAAAGCCTATTGTTGCTTTCTCCGTGATCTATGGGCATTTCCATGCCAATATATGATAAAAGGCCGGTTAGGACATACCATAATGTGCCTTCACTCGTTAAAGACTCAGCTCAAATAGAAGCTTAGATAGAGCCCTTTCCATTGCGTAATCTAATAGCTGTTTTGACACTCTTCAGAATGCCAATGCAACAGTGTCAGACTCTAGATAGGAATTACCCACAGAGTTGTGGTGTTTGCATTGATTTCTGAACTTGCATGCCATTGTCCGTCACAAATTCGGGCAGCCGCGCTCCAGACCAGTTAGTCCAATCTGTCTGGATAAAGAAAAATGTGCAACAAAAATATAGAAACCCAGTTTCAGCGCGCAGTTTTCCTCCTCTACCAGCGAGAGCTGGGGCCCATTATTTCCTACCAATGGAGGCCCAAATGCAATGAGCTCTATTCCTGGTAAGGGTAAAACTCAGAAAACCAATTTTCTCCAATCATATGTTAAAGCTCGAGCTCTCCTCGGTCTTTCAAGGGAGTGGAGATCAGCAGGTCACTAGTTTATAGCAATTCGATCTCGTTTTTAATCAAATCGGGCCAGGATTATTCAAGTAACCGTTATTGACTTTTAATACAAGTCATAGTTGTTATCATTACGATAAATGCGGAGGTTTGTCTTTTTGAAAAGGTAAATACGAGTCTCCAGTTGCGTTGATCAACGACCCTGGCGTAAATTTAAATTATGAACAGAAGTAGGCGCCGTAAAATAAGATGAACCCAAGTGTGGGTAACTATATGAAGCCCTGCTTAGGAAATGCAGGGATGTGAAGAGCAACCAGAACTATTATTTGCAAGTTGATTGTTCGTGTTGAATGGGTCTCAATGTAAAAGAAAGATGTGATCTTATCTAAAGAAAATTAATGGGGTCAAGCCACAGTTGAGAGTATACGCGCTTTCGGAGCTGTGTTCCCCATTCTTAAAGGATAGCGAGTGGTCTTTTTCCAAAGACCGAGTATCGGTTACTCGAATAGCAACGGCCCGAATGTGCCAAATAGAAAGAAAATGGGATCTAATTACTAAAACTTAAAGCGATAATTGCAAGTACCCGTCCAAAGTTGGCACATTAATAGGTAATGATATTACTCCCTTCGCTGTGCCGATCGGTGTACCCTCGTACTGTGTACAATCATTCAAATGAAAAGCGCTCTTTCAAATGATAAAGGAATGAAGGGGTTTATTTATATCTGTTTATCTAAGACATAGCCGCCTTTAGAAATATAAAACAGAAATTGCCAAATGCATTTCGGTGATTAATAAACCGGAAACGGCCCAGGGCCATTGTGAACACTAGTCACTAGTGCAATGATAAAAATGTTAGTCTTGGTCGTATTAGGTTTTTACATCTTCAGTCATGGATATTCGAAGTTCAGACCTAGAAGTTACAAAGAATTGACCCTTCTGTGGTCTAAACTAAAGATCTGATCGATGCGTATAGTTTAGAAATTTGGACTGAAGACGAAGCTATTGCAACGGTACCGTGAACTTAGAGAATCACACTTGTTTATGAGTGGCTAAGCAATCCACGTACTTCTGTTTTTAGCACATTTCGGTAATTCGAAAAGCTGCCGACTTAAATAAGCGTCATATATCTCGCAAAAGTACTGAAATGTGTGGTAAATATACTGAAAAGTATTTCTGTTAAAAAGATTTTAATGGGAGGGAATATCAACAAAGATATTGACAAAATAACAAACGCTCCCGTTCACTAACAACGGGAGGCAGAGCCATGACTCCCGCCACGCCAAATTTTCACATTGCTAGCGTGTAGTGCGGAGCTTGTAGGCGGGGCCAATGTCACATGGGACATCTTGCTCTTGATTTCAACCGGTGAAAGCATGGCTGTGGCATACCTACACTGCGAAGTTGGTGTCTGACCAAGGGGTGGTGATTCAACTAGGCAGATGCAATTACCCCTTTAATAACCCGATGATCTTTTCTCCCTCATAACATCCAGCAGAGCTAGGAATTGAAAGTAACATCGGAGAAAACTGAAGTTATAAAAATTGCTTTTCTGGGTTTTTCTTTGCCCGAAATAGAGGCCATTACATTCAGGCCTCTATCATTGCACAATAAAGGCACAAACGCTCGTTGGCAGAGGTGAAAACTGAACCCTATTTCTGTATTTTTGTTGCACATTTTCTTTATTTAGACCTGTGTAACTACAAGTTTAGTATGCATCGACAAGGCATTTTTCCAAACATCAACACGTGAGCCAAAAATCACTACAAAAACCAACAGCTCTGTGTTAATTTCCTATCTCGGGGCCAATTCTGTTGCGTCGACGGTCTGAAAGGTACGTCGCTGAGAGCTCTAAGTATGCACAATGGCTAGGGCTCTATCTAAGCTTCCATTTGAGATTGGTATTGGGCTCATTTGTTCATGGTGGGCTTCAAAACAGGTGAAGACCCTTTTGATCATGGCCTAACTACTTTAAATTATCAAATTCAAATAAAAAATAGCTCAGCAGCTAGAGCACTAGGTTTGCGCATTCCGTTTTCCACTCCACGGTATATGATTGTTTGGTTGTAGGATAGTGGATAACCTGCCGGTGGTGTACTGTTATCAGCTGAGACTCGCCCAGGGTATGGAGCTCATTACTCACTGTGATCGCTCCTTCCCAATAGGATGCTACGTAAACGAGAAGGGAGAACAGAAGGGCTTTTGCACTGCTGACGTAAGCCCCCTTTCCCTAAAAGCCATTTTCGATTCCATGGGGTTGTAAATGCAAGTTTCACCCTGTGAATTGCTGAATCAAGGCTAGGCTAGGCTAATTTCTGCACCAATCTCGACAGCCGTTCGGTTTTGGAGACACAAAATTGCTAAATTACCGATTGATAGAAGGAATAGTTGGTAGATCTGGAGGGGACTCCTTTGTGTTAACTACTCAGATATGTGTTTCATTGGCTCTAGTTATATGCTCCAGTTTCACCAAAGTTACATTTGTCTCCGCTTAAATCGTCAGCCGCATGCATTTCACTTGTTCATCCGATAGAGAGAAAGCTTTCCGCCCAAATTATTGCTACGGCTATGTGAAAAAGCTGTCCAGATTCAATCACGAGTTGTTCTTTTTTAGATTGATCGAAACACTGGTTCTGAACTTAAATAAACCGTTTCAACCGAAATAGGCTATTGGCTAATAACCAATGATCATGATTCCATTTGTTTCAACCAGTTCTGTTGATATTTCTTGAAATTCAGCTGATATCATAACTTGAGTTGGTACCACCAGTAGGAATTAAATCTGAAATGTGGCAGTACCATTGCCTATATCACCAGCGCCACCAGTCTTTCCTATTGCTGTGTTGTGGGTTTTTGTGAAATACTATTCATGATCATCCTTTTTCTTTGGTAGGCTGCGTTCAAAGCCAAGAAGACGTACTACCTGTTTAATCACTTCAAGTTCACGATCACATACCATCCTAACGATGAGGAATCCGAGTGGACTAATACCCTGCCTAAGGACGTTGGCGAGGCCGGCCGAATTGTGCGCGTTCGTATTGATCTTAAGAGGTAAAAAAGCGAGTTACACGAGTGCCTGTAGGCGGCTCATTTATTGGACCCACGAAGGAGTCAGTCGAAATGTTGAAAAGTAGTTATTTAAACACTGTTTAGCTACAACTAAACAGTAAAATTTTAATAACAAATTGCAGAGCTTGACGTTTGTTGCTATTGTGCTCGTATTGGGTTTGCCGTTATTATTAGTTGAAGTGTTGTTTTTTCCACGCCTGAACCACTGCTCCCACAGCGGACTTTCCGCTCGCCCCCCCCCCTCTGTAGGCGCGGATGGACAGTGTTATGTTTTTATTTAGCAGACATACAAATCACTTAGTGAGATTAAAGATGGTGATGCGATGATTGGGCTCCCAGAGGCTCAATAGTAGTGCTCATGGGTGACAAGGAGCCATTAGTATTGACTACTCTGTGACCAGACAATAACGAGACCGGATGCATCAATAGACCCGCCCCCCCCCTCATCAAGTAACTCTTCGGAACTGACCTTAACTACTCCAGAAGTAGCACTAGTTTCATGACAGTTCGTCAGCTTGTTTTATTCACTGGTAATAACTAAGATAAGATAATATTGGATGATCATGGTTCAATATGCCAATGGCCTGTTCTTAGGACAGTTCATGGTATGAGGTGTCATGTGTAAAAATATCATCTTCATATTTTAATCTGTGCTGTTCATTTTCTGACTTGTTACTGATTTTTCAGGGTCTTAGGTTCATTTTCAATACTCTTGCCTTCATTTTGTGACCTTGTGCGTTCATTTTCTAGCCTGTCATATTCATTCGTTATTCTTGACCCCTCATTATTGAGCCTGTCATATTTATTCCACTGCTTCTCATATTCATTCCCGCCACTGTAGGGTTCATTCTGGTGCTTGTAACCTTCATTATACCACAAATTTCCCATACTCATTCTTTGATCAGACGTACTCATTATGATTGGTGTCATATTCATTATAGCTCCTCCCACCTTCATTCTATCTTTACAAACTCTAATGTCTCATGTTCATTATTGAGCCACTCGCCTTCATTATCACGTTCAACAGCGGGGTTGTGACATTACATATTGACCAATCTGCTCTTCTTGATATTAGCCAATCAGACTTTGTCCCTGAAGGCATACACCTCTGGTATCCCAGAGTCATCTTATAACCTTATTTGAATCAAGGACTTTCAGCGCCGGTGGCGAGCGTTCTAGCGACTCAGCCACAGCGCCTCCCTATATTTCATATACTATATCCGTGTCTGAATATTACGGAAGTATAACTGTTTGCAGCTCCCATCAGGCAGTGGGCCAGAAGGATCAGTGTACTCTCACTAACTCTCCAGAGTACTTCCCATCTGGAACTGACCCCAAACAGGATGTCCATTACTCGTACGAAGTCGTCTGGAATGTAAGTTACTATGCTGCCACCAGCAGTGCATGGCTGCACGACTCGTTAGTAGTGGTCGGGTATGATGAGGTTTACCAGTAACCCTGGGGCTCCAATCAAGGAATCACATCGCTCAACTCTCGTTTTGCGTAGAAAGGTTAGGACACCCAAGTTCCACCGTAACAGCCGAGGAAACCTTTCGAGAAATGATGAGAATCCAGTGGCTACTACGATCAAAATGAGGTCGCCCTCTCCTTTTCGCAGTTACTGTAGTTTCTACAGCTTAGAGCCCAGGGAATTCCGTGATAGAGCCCTTTAAAGAAGACTTCCACAGCCCTAGTAGAACTCAAAGTGCTCCTTAGTAAGCGAGATTTACAGACTCATTTTTATAATGGGTTTTGAGCCACCCCAGACACTAACAATGAATAAAGCCAGATATGTTGCTTAAAGTGTTGGGGATGAAACTCACCAAATGCGTCTCTGTGCGGTGCGTATATGTGTCTGGAGTTTTACGCGCTCACACTAAACTCACCAAGGCGATAGACGCGTAATGACAAGGGTGCGCAACTCCAAATTCTCACAGAAGGAGACTCGTACACGCAAGTGAAAGATCAGAGACAACTAGAATGACCGAAGATTGTGGGATATGTGAGACGGAGTAGACCCCTAGGGAAGTTTAATGTGATCTCGCTTAGCAAGGCACCAGTTACGACGATCGTCACCGTTAGCGAGGGCTATTGCGTACCAACTGTCATTGGTATGCATGAGGTATAAACTGAAGTCCTAAAAGGGTACCACAGGAGTCTCATCGTCCTAGCCTTCAGGCATCGTGAATGCTTGCCCGCAAGTGGTAGGAAAACATCGCTAACAGTTAGGAGTCATCTGGGAAATCCTTTTTGTCACATGTCACGCATATTTCCATTACCTATATCTTGCGAAACTGTAACCGTTACCGGTAACCATTTGCATGTTAACCTTTCTGAAGATTGTGATTTAGCCTTGTGAGTTTCGAAATAATACTAGCTGGAGTTAAACATTTCTACAAACAGATTAGAGCTAAGGAGAACCCTCTGTAAAGTTTGTAAGGGATTCATCTAGCACTTCAAATAAACTTCATCTAAAAGTGAGATGGTAATTTTATCTTGGAGCCTGTAGCAGTTGTGACAGTGCCTCCTTCTCGTTCCGATTATCGTCAGTATGGGAGCATTTCTCAACAAGGTCGTAGGTTACAGTGCACAAGTTGAAATAACCCCACTCCCGCTGGCCCTTTTGCAGAAAAACAGCACCATCAAATGGTCATCTCGATGGGATTACGTGCTGGAGGCGATCGGCGACGGTCAGATCCAGTGGTTCCAGATCTTCAACTCACTTGTTATTGTTCTCTTCATGTCCGGAATGATTATCATGATTCTGCTGAGAACTCTACATCGCGATATCGCTCGCTATAACCAGGAAGATGTGGTGAGTACGAGACCGATACCCGGGCCCCCTAAAATTCCCTTTCTGTCACCATGACCCTCTTGTCTGTTGAGAGCTTTACCAGTTCACTACCGGACTCACTGACTGGGTCGTGGTATAGTGAGATAGCTCATGCTCAGGAGGTCTGTTTATAGAATGGTCAAGTACCCGAGTAATAAAAAAAGCGTTGGGTAAGCTGCAATGGATCACTATAGTCTATCCCACTAAAAGCTGCAGAAAACTTTATGTTGTGGACTGCGCAGAAAATGACTCTCCCTGCATCTAAAGCAGCTGGGCAATGCTAATCCAAAGTTTTATTGTGGTTGGCACACTGCAACACTTGATAACAACCTCCGGTATGTTGGAGATAGGCAAGCCACATTGAGAAAAGGCTCACTTCTGCTACTTCGGTTTCTAGACTGGAAGTGTTTGTGGACGTGGGCACATTAGTCGTTTTCTGGTCAAACCACAACATAAATTCTTCTGTAGGTGCCTAAATATACCTATTTTTAGTCGAATAGACTATAGTTAAACTCTCTATATTCTGCCCTTACTAGGAGGACGCACAGGAGGAGTTTGGATGGAAGCTTGTGCACGGCGATGTATTCAGACCGCCCACTAAAGGCATGCTGCTATCCGTGTTCCTCGGAAATGGCTTCCAACTGCTTATGATGACCTGCATCACTCTGAGTAAGTCTGCTGAAGTGCTGCCATTACTGCTGCGGCTGTCACTGTTAGTTTGGGCCGCCTTGAAGATGGCGAAGTAATGTTGCTCGAATAGAATTCCTTTGACCATTGAAATGTTATAAGGTCATTCATTACTTCTCTGTCCACTCTGGTTTTGAGGGCGCCTCCAGTCAGACTGTCATCACTTTTAATAATATGGCACTGGACTCGTCGGCGATTTCAGAGATTCAAAGACAGCTACTATAAAAGACTGTGTTAACTTTGGTTCAATGACTCACTTGGTGAAGGCTGTCTCTTACTGTTGTGCTCGCTGATTCATAATCATAGACATTAGTTTTATATATCTTGTGCTTCGGGCACAGAAGGGCAATTAGCTAGACACTGAATCGGAAAGCAGACCAGTAGTTGGGGGTCTATTACCCGGGCAGATCCCCCTCCCCCACTTTGTGTATCGTTAACGGGATTATGACGTGGGCGAAAGTGACTTTATTCGTTTGTAAATTCTGAAGCCTACCATGAACAAATGGCCTCAATACCCAGTTCAAATGGAAACTTAGATATAGCCCTATCTAATGCGCATACTTAGAGCACTCAATGGCGTCCTTTTCAGACCATAGACGCACCAGAATTGGCCTCAAGATAGGAAATTAACACTGATGGTGTTTGCATTAATTTCTCGGCTTACGCGCCGATATTTGACAAATGCGTTTGCATTTGTATACTAGACTTGTAGTTACACAAGCCTGAATAGAGTAACCGTGCAAGCAACAAAAAACACTTCTGTCAATGAGCGTTAGTGCTGTTGTTGTGCAATTATAGAGGCCCGAATGCAACGGCCTCTATTTAGGGCTAGGGAAAATTGGCAAAGCACTTATAAGTTTTTTCCAATCTTACGTTCAAATTTAAGTTCAACTCGATGTTATAAAGGGGTAAAGATCACTAGGTTACTAGGTTTTTTGTATTTAGAGCCCATTTTATTTCTATTTGGGCCGTAGTTATTCGAGTGACCGATATACGGTTTGTGGAAAAAGACCACTCGCTATCGCTGCATTGAATGTGGAGTTGCCTCCCTCTAAGAATGGGGAACACAACTCCGAAATCGCGTCTACCATCGACCGCGTCATAACCCCTTTAAATGTTTTTGACAATGGTAGTCATGTCACGGGAGGCTCAGTGGTTAGAGCGCTCATCACTGAAACTGAAGGTCCTGGGCGCAAGACGACCTGTGGGCTGGGACTTTTCCAAAACCCACGAGTTTGCCCAGCAGGAAATGGGTACCCGGCCTTCTTTGGACATGGAAAAGGTAAAAGCAGTGAGGAGGAGCGGTGGCACTCCACCTCAGTTACACCGTTGCCGGTACTAGTTGGCTAACAGTCACTCCCCACACAACCACTGGCTATGGGGCAACCATGTCACCATGACAGTGTGTCACACCAGCGCCCTCTGTTTGCAGTGTTTGCCTGCCTCGGTTTCCTGTCGCCGGCTAACCGCGGTTTCCTGATGACGTGCGCCGTTGTCTGCTACGTGCTGATGGGAACGCCCGCTGGCTACTGCTCGGCTCGCATCTACAAAATGTTTGGTGGAGAAAAGTGGAAGAGTAACGTGATCCTCACCGCCTTTCTGGTGCCAGGGTAAGGGTGATTAGGTGGATACACAAGTGGACCACTTCCTGGCTGATTTAACATCCACCCAATAGGCGCTGAGCACAGTTATGCATACAGTGCGTCTAAGATGAGAAGGATCTCTTTAGTGAAGCTCCGGTGTTATTAATACTGAGTTACCCCTGGTGGTTTCGGAACCGGCTATAGCGACAACCCTTCAGACGGTCCAGTTCAGGTCTTCAGTACATTGTTAGTACAATTGATGTAACTGATCATTGAGACTTTCACCCAAATGTCCACGCTCTTGTTGTAACTATCTCCTTATAACCGTTGTCGTTATATATCACTGCTGATGTTGTTGTAGACTGATCTTTGGAGTTTTCTTCCTACTGAACCTGGTACTGTGGGGAGAGGGCAGCAGTGCTGCCGTGCCATTCGGTACCCTTGTCGCCGTGCTCGCTCTGTGGTTCTGCGTCTCCGCACCACTCACCTTTGTTGGCGCCTACTTCGGATTTAAAAAAACGGTAAGCATCTACCGTCCATCATTATGCAACACCAGGTCATACAAGAGGGTCCTCGATCAACCATAAGCGTCGGTCAGTGACCGTTACATACTGATGGGCTTTCATCTAACCCATGTGCAGTCAATGCTGACTTTGTAACTCAAGCGCAACATCGCAATGACAATGGATTTCAGTATTACCCGGTTAAAGAAACTAACTGAATCCGCAAACTAGTTTTCGCAATAACTCAATCGGATGTGTTTTATGCTTTTATGCTGAGCACAATCGGGAGTATCTCTTGTAAATTTCAGAGAAAGGCAAATGTTTCAGTTTAGCGTTTTACTCTATGAATAGGTTAAACTGTTACGGAATTGAGTTGCCCGGTTTCCTTACTGTGGCATTGTAAATATAGAGGGTTCCGCGATGATCCCACGGCAGTTTTCCAATGATCTCATCCGCAGTCTTTATTATCTAGCCGATTGAGAATCCGGTACGAACAAATCAGATACCTCGACAGATTCCCGACCAATCGTGCTACACAAAGCCGCTGCCGGGTGTTATGATGGGAGCCATTCTACCGTTTGGCTGCATATTCCTCCAACTCTTCTTCATATTCAACAGCATCTGGTGAGTGGTCTCTCTATCACCGGAAAATGATCCATCTCTGCTGCGGAACCCTAGGCCTAGACATTGTGATAATAGAGCAAATGCTGCCCTTATTTGTTGATTCATCACTCAAACTTTCTAACGGCCAGCTTTTTCGGCCAAACGGTGCAAAAGACTAAAGTTTGCGGATAGTAATTGCATTTTCATGTCTAAACACATGCAGTAATCAGTCATATCCTGTTTTTTCTCAATGTTATCGAATCCGACTTACTTAAACGATTCCTAACAAGCAGGAACCTCTTCAGGTGGGTCTTCGGTCAGCCACTGCTGGTCGAGCGCATCAGCTTTGCGGCTGGGCGTCGGCCTACGAAACTTAAAAATCCGATATAGCATAGTATGTGCCTGGTTGCGTCTCACGCACCCTCCCACACGTGCCCTATCACACACGGAGTCTGGTTGCCTATTACAGGTCTCATCATGTTTACTATATGTTTGGTTTCCTATTTCTGGTTTTCCTGATACTGGTGATCACCTGCTCGGAGACAGCTATTCTTCTCTGCTATTTCCACCTCTGCGCTGAGGTAGGTGTAACCTACATTTCCCGTAAGACCCACCTCCAAAGGCAGCCTTTGTGTGCCTGATGATTCGTCACAGACCAATTTATTCACTCATTTATTGGGTCAGAAGGTCATTACAACTGTGGTGGATCCCTTCTTAAAGATAAACCCAACTGTTTTTGAAACTTGAGTCTCCCCTTGAAAGTTGGTTGCGACTGGATACACCTGGATGGTTGGAGATCATTAGATCTTGGGGGTTTCGGGCTTCCACTGTATGTCTGAATTTGGCCCAGCTAGTTCTGCTTTGAACCGAACCTCAGATTTAGCAGGACAGCTAATCGGGATAGCCTAGTGTCCGCGTGGACTAACTTCTGAGATAGCTTGCTTCCTCAATACTCTGCATTCATCTGACTTTACCACGTTCTAAATTAATATTTAATTTTATAATCTCGGAACTGCCATTGTCGTAATTATATTACAGGATTATAGCTAATTAATTGGATTTAATTGTTTTTGTACTGAATTGCTAATTTATAACGTTTCAGGATTTTAACTGATTTAATCAATCTAAACATCTTTTTATTAAAATATTTAATTCATTTATAATTTTTCAGGATTATAACTGGTGGTGGCGATCGTTCCTCACGACGGGATTCACTGCCGTCTATCTCTTCTGTTATTGTATTCATTTCTTTGTGGCCAAGATGGCCATCAGCGGCGCTGCCTCCACATTCCTCTTCTTCGGCTACACCGCCATGATGGTGTTCGTTTTCTTCCTCATCACCGGTAAGTTCTGCCACAGTTCTGGTGCAATGTATACGAAAAACATATTAGGCGTATTCGGACAAGCTAGTGTGGCCTCAACGCGTTGGGGGAGAAAAAGAGGCTCTACCTTTATTTTAGTCAACGTATTTTTCTCGCCATCGCTCAGTTAGCCCCGAGTAGCCTCATCCTAACGCATTCAGGCTACTTGTGCGATCGACCAGAAAACTCCAATGCTCAGGCAGTTCGACGCGTTGCCGACGTGTTGAATTAGCGGCAGGGCAATGCACAACGAATGTTAGCTCGTCTTAAAATGCCAATTATAAAAAAACTGTGTTTATTCCACGATAAGTTTGTTGCCATTTGTTCACTGAGTCGAGTCTAAGCTAGCCTCCCAGCTGAGATTTGTGCTAGTCAACTGCGCAGTTATATCGCAAAGCCAAGACTTGTGCAGCAAACTCCAGCAAAATCGCAGAAAAATTTCCAGCACTCAGCGCTCCGTATGTCATGATCCGTATAATTTGTTAGGAAATTCTACCACAGAGTGTTATCTTATATTAGCAAGATGGGCTCGCTGTGGTTTCGCTCTACATTAATTTATGTCACAGGGGAACATTTCAACTAAACTGGGCTCCGTTTGAGAATGAAATAAGGCGCGTAATGTTTGATATTTTATTTGTAGGTTGTATTGGTTTCTTCTCTTGCTTCTGGTTCATCAGGAAAATTTACAGCGTTGTCAAAGTGGATTAAGCCACCATCCTGACGTCATATAGCATCAAACTACTAGATGGATACCATATATGTGCGTACAGCGGAACTGCAAATCTCCTAGCGAGTTAATCTCTGTATCTACCACATCTTCGATGGACGCTGCGCGCTCAATTGGTCTGCCCCTCCGCCACCGCGGAATCACAGAAAACTAGTGAATGATGGGGAAGAATCCGTCTGATTTTTGTTTTGTGTCCTTGAAAAATTACTATCTTTCTGCTTGTGATATTTATTTATCTTTATCGGCTGTAAAGTACTTTCGACGCAGTGAGTTCAATTGAATCTGTCCGAACAGTTAGTGTCGCCTTAAACCATTCTAAATATTATGCACAAACTCCGTTTATCGATCTTGCATTAAAATCAAATAAAAATATAACGGAATACTCGTTGGCTGCTCAGATAATCGATGGAAGCAGATGCTTCGGGCAGTGGAGTCGCCACTTGGTTCCGGTCACTCAGGCCACCCATGTTTGTTTTTTTATTGTAACCCTTGACGGTTGAAGACCCTAAAAGAAGGATCAATATTATGTTCCATATTATACCAGATTGACTGTCACCAAAAGATGACTATCAATATTGGTAAAACACCATTACGAGATAACCCGTGCCACACACGTATGCGCCATCTGGCCTGTTGCAGAGTTACCACCTACACTAGAGGAGATAACTTTAGCAGGCGCTTACTACAGCCTCCTGGCAACCAGAACGCTTTGCCATGTAGTACGGTGAAGGCAGTTGGGTCTAACGAAGAAGTAGTCCTGCTGACGCATGCGGGGGGAGGCACGTCACCTAGCTAAGCAAAGTACTATATGGCAAACGCTTTTGATAGCTGAGAAGTGGCAAATTGTCCCACCCATTACCATGGAATAGCTACATGTATGACTATATATGCGTAGTTATTGCATATTGACGGTCCCACCCTACAGGGTTTAACGCCATACTATGAGGTTTGGTCCTAATACCTTCGAGAGTTTTGTGTCAGCCAGACTCATTTTTCTCTCCTCAGACTCCATTCTCTGTATCATCTGATAGATTGGGTAGGATTGCCTCCTGATTTCTCTCTCAGCGATGAAGTCCTGCCCATAAAACACACATATTATGTGCTGGTTCCATCATTTGCATGTGTGGTCAACGAGGTTATCCCTTAGCTAATAGCCAAGTGGGGAAAGTGGATTTTCGAAAGCCAAATTGTACTAGCACTGATGTAACTAAAGTAGGGTGTCACTCCTCTTCCTCACCACCTTCACCTTCCTCAGCTCTGAGGAGACCAGGTTACCCATTTACTGCTGGATGAGCAGAGAGATTTTCAAGAATGCCGCACACAAGCTGTCTTTAACCAGGAGCTCAACCACAGGGCCTTCGTATATGTGCGTGATCTGCTTTTGATATAGTATTCCATCCGCAAAATAGGCATTGTATGCGTTTCTTATCACAGAGGTGTCTAATGCAATTGTTTGTGTCAGAAGTATGAAGTTTGAATCTAAAGATAATTCCAACATACTGAAAGCGAAATGCAGGATCAGTGATGTAACTTAATCCGTAACTTAACCGGAATAGCTCAGTTGGTTTATCAGATTTATGGAGTACCTTGGCTAATCGTCTCCTCTCGGCTTTATCTATGCTTCTTAACCAGTCATCATTTGTCTTTTTGGCTTTCCGCTGGAGCTTCTTCGACCTAAAACAATGGGTCGTGTGCCCAAAAAGTTTTTTTCAGAAGGAGAGAGAGGTGAAAGGATGGGGTGGTGATGCGAGGGAGTGGGGAGAGCGAGGGGGAGCAGGAGGGATAGGGAAGGGGAGGAGGGAAGGGGAGAGAGGAAGGGGAAGGTTGTTTCAGTCTGCATGTTCTACTCAAAACTTGGCATAGGCTTCTCAATGGTAATCTAAACACATCATTTTGGTTTCATAAAGTAGATGATAGTATATGCAGTATAGGAATGGGCTTGGCGCCTCACCCAGCAGTTTTGCCTTCGTGCGCAGGCAGTGCATGATGCAGGAAACAATTTAGAGTCGCGCAGCCACCGCTCTAAGCTTGTACTGGCTATCTGCATCTCTTTCCTTTGATGCAATAGAATATCATCAACTAGCTAAAAGCAAACTTCTTCAGAATTCATGCTGCAATACTTTTTATCAAAATTTTTATTTAAAGCGTTTTCTTTGGTCATTAGGGGATTAAAGCTCTGTCTACGGATACATCGAGTCGGTATTGGGACTCGGAATGCTGAGCAGAAGAAACTTACCATCTAGCGTAACCAATCAGACCTCCAGTGAAGCAAATAGTGACAGCTATGGATAATACCGTTATCCACCATGGCCAGTACTTCAATGAATAATTTCCATAAAGTCGATATGGTTTCAACTGATTCACTGAAATAATATACCTATGATGTAATAATATCTTAATTTACTCCGAAGAAGGACATTGATAAATTGATTTTGAATTAAAATGAAACTTTGGTTATTGGGCATATATATAATATATATATGTAATATATAATAACGCTGAGCTAAAAAGATTAAAAAATTGACCTACAGTGATCTGATACCGTAAATTAACTAAATTTAATTTAACTTCCAATCTAGCATCGAGGAATGGGGTGCTGATATGTAAGATTCCTTTGATTTGAAAACTAATTGTATTTTTAGTTGAAACTTATTTAGTTACAATGGAATCTTTGCCTGTCCTTGTGGTTTGTACTTACAAGTAGTTCGACCCAGTAGCTTATAGGCATTAAGATATGATGCTAAAGTTGGAGCAATGGAAAAACTGAAAACTAGCCAGCTGAACATGGCGTATATTATTAAAAGCTGTTGTTACAGGCTGTACGTTGCGCTTTCTCGCGAAGGTACTGAACATTGATTGCAATTATCATCCAATCAATTTCATGCCTACTATTTATACACATAGAGATATCACCAAACCACAGAACACAAGACACTTGAATCCTAAAGTTAGCCTCTAGAATGGGTCAATAACCGGAATATTTCTTTTTTTGTATGACGGGACTTGACGTCTTCAATGCTATGGTGAAACTGCTGAGTTAGATGCTTATGTTTCCAACCGGTTTTGACTTAGCACTGAGCAACATCTTATGTTACTGTGAGGAGGTCACAATGGGAGCCCACCATTCCCCAGTCCAGGTTCTCACGGTTGTGAGGCCAGCGCTCTACCACTGATCGAGCCATCCTGCCATCCCATGGGTGTACTAATAAGGAGAGATGAATAGCTCCATGGTGTATTTCACGTTATGAATGGTGGTTTTTGTAGTAGGTGCTAGCTAGGAGACCAGGATAGCTCAGTTGGTAAAAAGGTCGGATTTCCAATCTATATAGATCACAGGTTCGAGTCTCACTGCCATCAGGACGTTTTATAGTATGGGCCTTTAGCAATTCTCCCACTCCAAATTGCTAGCGTGGGTTCAAATCATCACAGTAAAAACTGTGAAGGTCCCGACCACTGGAGAAGGGTCAAGATAACATCACCGTTATTAAATATCCACTTCACCCTTTCCGTTAAGCTGAATTTCGGCCGGTGACATGCAAACAGATGGCATAGGTTGACTGACCCCAACCGAGTCAGTGGAGGTTCTCGTAGAGTGGAGCTGACCAGCTTTCACTATGCCGAACCTGCCCATGCAGGTAGCAATTTTATTAGTTGCGATTTTGTCGCGCTGCGACGGACAGCGAATAGACTAGCTAGGAGATTTACTGCCGAACTGTGACCAACAGCGAATAGACTAGCTACGAGATTCGCATTACTACGTTCAAGACTATAATCTCATACATAGAATTCTAGGTTTTTTGATTGCACGCATGTGTTGCAAGCTCCAGTTTTCTCATGGAAATATGTCATACAGCACCATGAATTATTGTTATGTGGAAAGGGCATATGCCCAATAAATTTATTGATATGTCGCTAAAATGTGAGAACATTGACACGAGGAAAAACCTTCTGCATATCACTAGAAGGGTCACTCATGAGTATAGTAAGAACCGCTTGCACAACAAAGATTCTTAAAACCTCGTCTGGTCCTTCTTTTGAAGCGTTTAAACCAAGAAACTCCAGTTGGCGCGGCAATTTTAGGTTCATTGGTGGCATGAACAGTTTCACTATAATCATTATCATTGCTAACGGTATCTTGTTTTGAATCGGAATCACCAACAGTATTAACAACTCCTTCTACTACAATGCTGACTAAAGTAGCTTTGGCCGACTCATTCGCAGTTTGGTGCATCACTTCGTAGAGACTCGTTGATGTGGCGCGGATGGTGGTGGGTTGCGGCTCAGCTATCATTGAGGTAATAGATGTAGAGACAGAGGCAGGCGCTTGAGTGGTAACGGAATCACAGGCTGATACCATCGGAGTGATAGAGGTGAGCTCACTCCCATCTTCATAGATTTCTCCTGCTACAGAACAAAATGAACAGATTGCAATGTGCAAACTACTTGTTTTTAATTTTTATGGGAAGACCAGTTCAAGTTCAACGCCCGTGATCGGGTGAAGTTGTTTGACTTGCTCTGACAATCATTAATCCACTATTTTCTGTGTGAATAAATCTGAATGATTTCGGGTGTGTTTTCTTCTTTGCTTTGGTTCTTCAAGTATTTGTGAGATCTCCAGAGATTGTGCATGTTCTTCAAAGCGCTGAACACTAAATGACACTTAATTTTGAAAATGAAACGCAGTTAATGCCCACCTTCATTTTCATTCATCGACTCCGGTAATTTCACCTTTAACTGTAGACATCCATTTTTCTGCCACCAATTGAAGCTAAAAAAAGGGACACCAAAATATGAGGAGGATCGCTTATACTATCTGCACTGTCCATGAACTTGGGTCTGAACTGGTAATAGGACACAGTTTTTTATGCAGAAGAAATGGTTGCGTCCATAGTCCATGAATGGCTTCACAATGCAGAGCGCGATGATGTGACCGGAGGAAATTATGATAACTTTGGTCCTACTCTCTTCTTATATAGCAATGCTTTAACTCCAAAGTGATTTGATTGGATTTAAAGCTGAAGCATGACTTTGAACTTGATAAAAAAGAGAGCTTGTTAAAAAGAAATCTTTCAAAGCTTGTACTTACATGGAGGTCAAAAGTAAGCGGAACACACTCACACTGACTGCACAGTATGCTCTTACTGCATGGCTCATGCAGATGTACAGTTCTACCAGAGCCATCAGGAAGCCGGCAATAAACAATATTTGTCGGAAAAACTCAGCAATAACCAAGATTATTGCTGAGGAGAACATAGCTGCTGTTCAAATAAACTAAGAGAAGAATGTGTATTGCGATTGTTCGGCATGCGACGGTATGTCATGCAACAATCATGGTTTCTCCCTCTATATACACAAGCCTAGTAGTGTTCCCCACAGTATAGTAGGGGTAGTTTTATGGTAGCTGCCTACTTGTAGATACGCCTCCAACATATTATAATAAATAACTGAACACAGGGAACTTGCTGATAGTGATAATGGAGATGGGGGAAGATTAATAAGAGAAGGGAATTGAAAAAGAAAGCATAGAAAACTTTGGTAACAAAAGAAACTGATTTGGCTGAGAAACTGTTCATGTTTGGGCCTTTTGGGCCAATTCATTTTGAGTACAGGATTAACTGTTCTTGCCATGGAGTTATCCTTCCTCTATTATATTACCACTTCATACATTCCACACATGTATAGTATACACACATATCTAATACCCACTCAGTTGCCCGATTTTCGTAATGTACTGGGCCTTGAACCAGGAGTCCGAGGTTCGATCCTCATGGCAGGTACAAACCCGGTCTCTTTATTGCAACACCCTCATCGGTGGTCCGCCCATAGCGTTACCTTCTCTATGGGGCACACGGGTGTAAGCAAAAACTCTCCTAGAGACTCGATCCGGGAACTTTCTGCATCACTTTTGACAGCTGTTCGGCACGAAACAACTTCTATTTTCACATTAGTAACGAAGTAGTAGTTAGTAATGCATTTCATGACAATGATTTTATCTGTTAGCAGTATAGCCAGGACCATGTTGCGTGCGTACATTACAAGGTTTGATTGCATGAGATCATGCGAAAAGCTCTGCAAACTCTATGGAACTGAGATTGAAACAAGTTAACTTAGTGACTCTTTATATTCCCTATAACAGACAACAAAGACATGCAAAACATAAAAAAAACTCCGATAACATTGATTTCAAAAATAATTAGTGTGGTCTAATTCTCAGCTACGGACTGTTATATAATAAAAAGACTATGAAAAGACTGCTCCTCTATACGTAGGGCTTCCATAGCCAATAAAACCTTTATATAATTACATGAATGGCTTCAGCCTTGGTGTATGCGCTGATTATACGGTGAGAAACATATTTATTTCTATTCTGATGCAAACTAACCATAGACCCCTCTCCGGCAGTGAGTGGAGTTTTATTGGGGAACAAGCGACCGAGTACCTGACTACCGGCTGAAAGCTGGTTGACGTTAAATGGGGAGGAAAGCAGCTGTGTGCATGGCCAGTACCTCAGACTCAGGTGAGATATAATGAGGTGAGCTGATCAGTGCCTGGCTAGCAGCTCAGACCTAGTCAGCTTTAATAGGTGAGTGATTCGATCATTACTAACATTGTCCTTATTCAGTTCATATAGAGCATCCAGTCCTGATTGCTGAAGGTTCTCTAAGGTTTCCTTGCTGACATTCTGCTGTCGGATACATGACCGAAGACCCTCTGAAAAGAAGTAGGATGCGTAAAACTGGCCTGGTGTCATAAAATGATAGTTCACTAGAAGGGGTGGAATCATGAAGGGAAGTTTGGTAATATAGGTGGGGTGGTATCATAACGTGTGAGTGAATGGTTCGTTACGTGGGGGTCGTATCATAAGGTGGGACCAGGCGCCTATACATGGTGGTGGGAGATTGCAGCTCGCTAGGAGTGATGACACTTGGTAGTACCTACCTATCTCCATGATTATTTCCTGTTGATGTTGAATGACTGAATTGATGAAGCTCTTGATGTCAGATTGAATGTTAGTCAACACCCGGTCAAGTCTGTCCTGAGATTGGTGTGGGGTCGATGACACTAAAATAATCAGGTTATCTGTACTCTCTCTACTTAACAGCTCAGGGAGTCACATGCCTTCATTAATAATCGGTTGTTCCATGACACAATTCACTGAACCAGTAGCACTTCCTCTCCATTGTCAAATTTTGCCTATATTGTTCTGAGCTACGACTTCAACTGGATCCCAAGGAAAAAATTCAACAGAACTCGCCATAAAAAGTTGGAGTGATAATTATTGACTATAACCCAAAAAGTTGCTCCAGTTAAATGGTAATTACAGTTCACTGAATTTAGATACCTAACTTTCCAGTATTTAGGGCGGTCCAATAGAAAGGAAGACAAACCACGCGGATGATTCTGAATGACTCGACCACGAGCGGCTGCTAAGTAGTCTAGTGGAAACTCCCCTAGGGTGGCAGCACCTTCCCCTTTTGCCCACTCACCACTGTTATTAGGTGAGCAACTCTGGGTGGGATGACTGGGTGAGGTCATCTCTTCTCTCTGCTCTGACATTCTCTCAGCATTATCTTCAGGCGAGTCTGCTCTCATTGGCCGCCCACTGGACAGGTCATTTGTATAGTTGTCCGTGATTCGTTGGTTTCTCGGTAAATCGACTTCGATTGGTTGGTCTTTTGGTAATTCATCTGTGATTGGTTGATCTCTTGGAAGATCGACCGTGATTGGTTGCTCGTCTACTGATGGTGAAGGTGAAGTGACGCTTCGAGGACTGTGTTTTGGGCTCACGGAAAGAGAGCGGTGAGAAAGATTTGTAGTCGCTTCGGCTGTGATTTCTGAAATGGATGGAAATTGACATGGTTAAGGTGATGAAAAGGGACAGGCAGTGATGACAAGGCAAATAACGGATAGCGGGATAACTCAATGGCTAGAGCACTTGGCTCAAAATCGTAAGATCCTGGGTTCAGGGTCTGGTTATGCTGAGCGACCCACTGCGATAATAAACTCCTCACGTAACTTCGATTTTGACCACTCCAACAAGTCTCAGGTTCAGGAGGTCTGTTGGACAGAATGACAAACTGCCCGAGCAGAAAAAACAGGTCAATCCTTACTTAATGGTAGAGAATGCTGAGATCCATCAGTTGTCGAAATACCAATTCAATTAGATAGATGCGCACAAAGTACTTTCAAATTGAGAGATAATTATTTACCTAGCCAGGTGACCTGGCTGTTCGCACAAGTAGTTGGGTGGGTTCGTCGGCCCCCTACCCCGCCCAAAGAGCCAGGTTAGCTGGCTATTATTTACCCAGTATATCAATAGGAGTTGTCATTCCCTTGTCACATAGCTATCACAATTCATTGATTAATAATGCCCATAAAAACTTCAAGTTTTAAATTAGCATGGGCCTTACATTGATTAAAAAAGGGGATTTAAAACATGATTTATCCAGCGTTTGGGAGCCAGCCTTCAGCGAAACGTATCTGATCGGGTTTGTAGGTAGAGATTGGATTGGATGGATACGATAATGAATTTGACACCCATTTTTTTCATAATATGATCAGAAGGGAATAACAATCGTTTGACCTACAGGGATTGGCAAGTTGGCACTATTTTGAGGCAAAGACATCAGCTGGATGTTTCCCGGTATTTTTTCAAAAACACCAATGCTCATTAATATAGCATTACATATCGCAGAAAAAATACCAACCACCTGCTATGAGGTCAACAGGCCAGCAAATATGCTCGTTTTGTGGAGCAACAACCTGCCTAGTATTGTCATGGCTGGAAAGTGGGAAAGTGTTATTCACCATGGCAAACATGATTTAGTCAGTCGCCTCCCTTCAGTGGACACAGATAGACCAACCTCCCAACAAATGATACCAAACCATAGGAGAGGATAGGAGAGGATAGGAGAGGATAGGAGAGGATAGGATAGGATAG
>Ga0224511_10000209_pt1 | contig 23618 bp, 17 predicted proteins | sample SF_May12_sed_USG_2_FD_169988 | JGI IMG/M metagenome (GOLD analysis project Ga0224511, IMG submission 169988) | Sediment microbial communities from San Francisco Bay, California, United States - SF_May12_sed_USGS_8_1 | ecosystem: Environmental > Aquatic > Marine > Sediment | place: USA...
AAGGTGTATTTGTAATTTAGTTAGCCATTTTGCCATCTTATCTGTGTATTTATCAATCAATTGTTACACCTCAGGCAAGGTAACTATGTTCTTGTCATCTCATGAGCAAAATAAACAAGATTGGGAATAGATGCGTTGTGGTGCTTGATGCAAAATGACCATGTTTTGTCATGGTAATTAGATTACGGCTATTCGCACGGAACGCTCATAGCTGTAACCAGCTCGCGCTCTGATTACTCAATTAAGGGATTCCCAGGCTCAATTGTTAGTCCCTTCCTTTATGTCACTGCCAAATCAAATCAAAATAAAAGGGGTTATGTCACGGGCGAATGTAGACACACTTTCGGAGTTGTGTTCCCCATTCTTAAAGGAAGGCAACTCCGCATTCATTCCAGCGATAGCGAAGAGTCTTTTTTTTTAAAAACGAATATCGGTCACTCGAACAACTACGGCCCAAATGGCCCAAATAGAAACAAAATGGGCTCTAATTACTAAAACTTAATAAACTAATGATCTTCACCCCTCATAACATCGGGTAGAACTCAAAATTGAACCTAAGATTGGAGAAAACATAGGTTATAAGAAGTGCTTTGCCAGTTTTCCCTAGCCCTAAATAGAGGCCGTTGTGTTCGGGCCTCTATCATTTTACAAAACTGACACTAACCCTCGCTGACAGGGGTGAAAAACTGTACTCTGAAATCCTATTTCTATATTTTTGTGAACATTTTCTCCATATAGACTCGTGTAACTCCAAGTCTAGTGTGCCCCTGCAAGAGGATTTCCAAACATCAGCGCGTAAGCCGAAAAATCAATGCAAACACCAACAGCTCTGCGTTCCTATCTCGAGGCCATTCTTTTGCGTCGACGGTCTGAAAAGTGCGTCGCCGAAGGCTCTAAGTATGCGCATTTGATAGGGCTATATCTAACCTTCTGTTTGAGCTGTATTGGGACCATTTGCTCATGGTAGGCTTCAGAATCTACAAACAAGTGAAGTCACTTTTGGCCATGACATAACCCCTTGAAAAGTGGTGTAGCATGTGATTAGTGCAGCTGTTCGATTCTAAAAGGAAGATGACTTGGTACCACATTTATTCTGATTTTCCAGCTACGATTACTCGATGCCGTACTATGGCAAGACAACATCAGTTCCAGTAAGGATCACTATGGATGGAACCAGTAGGAATGCCACCACCTCGCACACATTCCAACACATTTATGACTTTTCGCTTGTGGCGCCTCTCGGGCCCGGCCATGAGAGAATGTTTGAGGTACGAATTTTAAACAATTCTCACTTTACTGCATATTGTCAATATTTCCTCATACAATGCCCCCGACTAGTGAACTTCTCAGGTGACCGCATGATAAGTTCGGTACTGGTGTCATAGAGTTATCCGCTCATAGAGTTATAGCGAGGATACCTTCATGACTGGTACGTGTAGTGTAATCCGGTTTTTAGTCCTCGAAACTCGTGGCTCAACAACTCTATTCTGAAGATTTATATCAGTCCGACTGGAGCAGGTTTTGTGACTAACTTCTACTGAGCGAGTTGTATGATTTTGTAGGTACCCATGGGCGTGTTCTGTCCTAACAGAAAGGTGCCTGGTGGATCTGAGCTGACTGTTCTGGATACGAGCGTCGCCCACGGTGAGGTTATCACATCAAAACCTGAAGCTCCCGGTGTCACCATCACCCAAACCTCGGTAGGTTTTCTTCACCTTCTTTAACACCTGCCAGGCCGCTCTGGGGCTATCTGTTGCTTACAATATTTTATGTAAAGAATAAAAGTGTTGAAATTCTTCGTTCGTATTCTGCAAGGCAGATGTGACAAAGGATATTTAGGTCCAAAAACTCGCTGAGTTTCTATGCCAAAATCGAGTGGTGAATGTACAAGCTCTTTGAGTTTGGTAATTGGTCTTCGAAGACCCTTTGTTTGAATCTGATGTTGATTTTAGACATACTTTGATTATTATCTCAACATGACGAGACAGGACTATTATGACTTCCGTACACTTCCAGGCAGAAGATTGCACGTCATCCACGATTTCACCAACCGTAAGTAAATAAGGCGCTGTACCAACCAGCCTGCAATAGCAGAGAGTAGATGCTGTTGGTTTCATTGCAACAAAGATCGCTTCATGCAGGTCGCCAGTTATCTAGTGGTGCCCATATTGTTTTGTGTCACCTCTGGGTTCTTTAGATCTCACTTAATCTTCCTTACTACTGAGCAAAAAACAGGGTGGTGAGTGTGAATACAATCTGACGTCCGAGTTAGAAAAGTGAAACATCACATTCTGAGTTCGTGAGTTCAAGCAATGATTTAATCCCAGGGGCTTTCTCTTCAATAAGTTTTAGAGCCCTGCGACTATTTTTCTGTTGGGGTGATTGTAATTTGTTACTCGTTGTTTTACAGAGCTGACATTAACAGTGTTTGTGGATGAAGATACCTGCCAGCTTAGTAAGCTAATGGCAGGTGGTGAGCTTGGCTGGGATGGATACAACACCCAATCTGGTGTTAGGCTGAGACACGCGGCTGATATAGACTTCTATAAAGGACTCAGTTATCAAGGAATGGTTGGTATCTTAGACCCCATCCATAGAAGTTTCTCTCGGCTATTCATGGAGTGATGTTTTAAAATATCTCTCATTATATTATATGTGCAGATACTGGTACATTATCTAGGTACGATTCAAAATCCAATGTGATTTTGTCTTTCGGTGAGAGTAAGTACCATTACAGATAGACAGCACACTGCTGCGTCATCCCATTGACTACATAATGCACATACTGTAGGTACATATTTACTATTGTAGGTTTATGGTTCGCCTGCTGGTTATATACCATTATATCTGGTGTTTTATTGGCCGGTTACATATTTTGGATTTGATATGAGATACGCACATGTGCCTGAGTGTTTTGAAGTCACTGCCACGCGATTATGAAGGGTACTTTTGCCATTTTTCAGCGCATGGAGAGAGGAGTACAGATTGATGTATGGGCGAAGAGATTTGGAGAAGGTGACACTGTGAATCACACCGAGTACTGGTTCGCTGCGCCGTCAGTACGACAGGAATCACAGGGTCGTACATTCAGGAAACCATTACTAGGAATATACTATATTTCATTCAATCAGGTAGTTATATTTCTGCTCGATGTAGATAATTCAAACTGTTTATTTGTTCAAATAGCAAGACTTATTTTTAAACGAAGTTGTCAGGTGAATTATTTTGCCCACAGCTTATGAAAGGAAAGGATTATGAAAGGATTAGAATTAGACAAAGCCCATCCAAATCTCTGTTTTGTATAAACACGCGCATCGAGACCTTGGTGTCATCTAGACTGTTTTGGAATATTAGTCTTTTTCTTCAGGTTACTGGTGATAAAAAGACAGAAGTGACCTACAACAGTTTCGATGTATACCAAGGCACCGTAGATCCTGAGCTGTTTGTCGCTGAGCAGTGCCTGTCTAAGTCAACGGCCGGCCGAGCCCACATCAGCCTCTCAATTGTTGGTTAGTTGAGCAGGAAGACTGCCACCTGGAATGGCCGATCAGCTTTACGACTCACCTACGCCTGGTCTATTTTTCTTCCTCCTACCCTGCCTTTGTCTCTGATCCCCTTTTCCATGGGTATCTTTCTGCCGGTATCCTACACTCATGCTCCAACCCTTCCCATGCTCATTCCCTCACCCCCACCTGTCACCTGTCTTTTTACTGTTTTACGGAAGCTGTTGTGATAAATTGATATACTCCTAGCTGCATGAACTGGCAGTTTTGCCATACGCCCGGGTGATATGCGGGCGTTTACATGGAGTATCCCACCTGTGTTATCTAATCATCTAATCACTGTGCATCTACTTTTAGATCCTGACAAGCTATATGATAAGGGAACTGTCAAGGAGAAGGCTTTCGTGTCGGCCATTAAAGCCCTGATCGCCAAGAATGCTGGTATATCTCCAACGAGAATCAGCAATGTTGAGATCTTTGAGGAAGTTAACGCTGACGGACAGGGGCTTCGAGTCTGGCTGGTGTTACACGCTCGTCCAGAGAACATTGATAAACCTAGTAAGTCGATATTAAAGTATATTCTGTGGCTTGTTGTGTTTATACTTCTTTGCAGCCTCAAAATCTTCCTTTTATGTTGCACCCATACCGTTTTGTGACATCTTTGTGATATCTTTTGACACATCAACTTTAAGCGCACTGGTAGTGTTGTGCATTATTAGTGTGACACGGATAATGTGCCATTTTCAACCAAAATTGTCCCTGCTGTATAACCCGCTCAAACTTCTACCGACTCTCAATCTCTTTGTTTTAGACGGGCAATTTCAGATTCCAACAGAGATCGAAAATCTCGACGCAGTGGCTAAGCTGGAAGCGGGGCTTGTGATAGACAAGTTCCGGTTTATAGTAAGTCCGAAAAGACGAAGACCGTGTTAACTTTAATTTAAAGCATCAAAGGGGTTAAGACACAGTCAATGTTAGACGCACTTTCGGCGTTGTGCTCCCCATTCTTGAAGGGAGACAACTCATTGCAGCGATAATGAGCGCGACTTTTTACAAAAAGCGAGTATTGATTCCTCGCAAAACTATGGCCTAAATAGACAGAAAATGGTATCCAATCGCTAAAGCTTAGTGACCTAACGATTTTTACCCCTTTAGAGTATAAAGCGGAACTCAACATTTGGTCGAAGAAACTTGAACTTATAAGCGGTGCTTTTCTGGGTTTCCCCTGGGGTTTCCCCTGGCCCTAAATCTAAGCCGTTGCATTCAGGCATCTATCATTGGACAATAATGACTCTAACGTTTACTCACAGAGGTGAATAACTGCACTCTGAAACCCAATACAGTGCTATATATTTTCGTTGCACATTTTTTCTATTCAGACTTGTCTAACTACAAGTCTAGTATGTAGCTGCAAAAGATTTTTCCAAACATCGTCGACTAAGCCGAGAAACCAATGCAAACACAAACAGCTCTGTGTTGCTTACCTATCTCGAAGCCTATTCTGGGGTGTAGATTAGATGGTCTGAAAAGTGCATCACCGAGGGCTCTAAATATGCGCAATCCCGCTCTGTTTAAGCTTCCATTTGAGCTTGGTATTGGGCATTTTTTATCATAGTGGACTTCATAATCTGAAAACACTCATTTGGTCATGTCCTAACTCCTTTGCTAGAGAACAATGTGTAAAGATAATGGAACAATCCAAATTAGAGTACCATACCCTGCGGCACAAGATGACAGCCCCGCGGCAGTTTGCCTCTGGGTGTCTATGCGATGGAAATCTTTTTGGACGTTGATGCTACCTGTGAGGGTTATTGTACTTACTGTCCGCCGCTGCTGTAGGTGAATGACACTATGGGTAAACCCCGGATGTTTATAATAAATGACCTGATTCGTCTTGATGATGGTAAATCCCTCAATGAAGAAGCTAATCCTTTGAAGTCTTACTCATCAGGTAAATGAACAGTTTTTATGCTAGGTAAACAAACCATATAGTAAACGTGTTAAAACATGAAATAAATAATAATACAATTGATTGTATATAGGTAGAAATTTTACTACACCAATACTAAATTAGCCATAGTTGATAAGAATAATGCATATAGCATCTCGGTAACTGGCTGAAACTAGTTTAACATGATTTTTTTCTCTCATAAAATTATATCTTTACATTAAATTTCAGCTGCTATGGCTGGTCTTGGTATTGGCATGCTGCTATTAGGATCTTGCCTGACCTTTGGTGTGATGGGTATTCTATGGATAAAGAGGTTTGACATCAATATTCCCTATCTGAGACAGACTGAGTAGGTAAGTGGAAAGAAGATCTTCGCGTGTGGTCATTCTACGTCATCCTAATTATCATCTACGCAATTAAAGCAGAAATGGGAAAAGATTGTTTGAGAATGCACTAGTTAGGATTTAGAACACAGGTGGGTTAGTGTCCCGATTGTTTGCTGGTGCATCATCAAAGCCATGCATAACTTATGATCAAAACTACTAATGCGAATGGCATTTTGTCACAAGGAAGGATTTATTATGAGGAGTAATATCTAACGTCGAACACTCCCTGGTTTCTTATGATCAACAAAGGGTTAACTTCTCAGACCGCTAGTTGAATTGTCTATTTTACATGTTGTAGGAATCACAGCTTAAACAATTCACAATCACATAATCAGACAGTTCCATCGCCAAGAGGAGCTCACCCCAACCAAATGCGCTGGAAACTATAAGTTGGACTGAACTGACTTGCATAATTATTAGAGTATCGCTAACAGTTGATGTTAGATGTAATTGCTCAGGCATAGTCTTCAAACCGGTAACTCAGGTCACTCACAGAGGATCGTGTGTGACCATTGTCCTCAAACCTGTAACTCATTCCTTAAAGATCTGCCTGTTTTTGATATTTTTGACGGCTTACTCAATGCTGTGTATACATTCCTGTAGTTTTCAAAGTACCAGTGAAATTTCACTGAAATGTGTTTTATCATTTTCGCCTGCGATAATCTCATCACTTTCTCAACCCCGTGACAATTTTCTGGCCTTTCTTTCATAAAAGTTACTCAAACCCTCATATGCATGCTACTTGTCTACAGATGATTCATGAAGGATATTAGTTTTAGATAGGATGATCATTCCAATCACACCTGGTAGGGAGTTATTTTATAATGTTCAAATAATGAAATACTTCAACATGTAATTGCTGACAACCCATCTATGCGTTTTCAAAACATTCACAAATGTTGAGACAGGAGATTAGGACATATAATCATAATAAGCTCTGTTATTCATTAAATCACAGGAGGACACACTGAAACCATGATTCCTGGCACTGTTGGCCACACTCAATTGACTTTCAATCGTTCAGTAACTCTAAAGTAGCAGACCCTGCTCAATCTTTTGACTGGCTTTGTAACTGTCTTTATTTGGTCCCTGGTATCTTTCGATTTGCTATCACCTTTATCCAAATCAGTGATCCCATTATTCTTACATCTCTAAATCTGTAGGGTTAGTGGGTTTTGAAGGTAACACTAGCTTCTCATAACTGCTTGTCTTGTTATTATCAGCCTGATTGTTCTCGTTTTGTTCTGACTTAATTAGTTTAGTATGTTCTGTGCTATCCTCCGCACTCATAAAGTTTATTCTCTCATAAGTATGAGTCTTGTAGTTGTCGGACGGTTTCCCATGAGTATTGGTAATGCTTTGGCCACTCTGGTTCGCACTGGTTCGTACATCACCAGGTTTTGCAAAATCTTCAGTAGAATTGGTTGATCGTGCCCCTTCCAAACATTCATAACCATTTGATTCTCTACCAGAAATGTTTAGATTGGGATCAAAAGCAGTTCGATCACTCTCGAATGAATCGGATCCACTTTCAGGCAGTGTGTTAATTTCAGCTGGGCCATTCGGGAAATTCTTCGGAGATTTTCCTAGTAATTGTTGATGACCACCTGGTAATTTGCTAGCATCCTTCTGGCTGGGATCATACACAGCTGGATTGCTCTTATCCAGACTGAATGCAGTTGCGTGCGGTAAATCCAGGTCGGCTGAACTTTTTGGATGGTTGGCTTGGGACTTTTCCGCTGTTTCAGTAGAACCCTTTAAACTAAGTTTGTTTAAAGTGGTTGCACTTTGTGGCCGGGCTTGACTGGATACTTGTAAGTTACAGATTTTGCTCGATGCCACCTCCACAAAGTACTCCTCCTGCGCGTGTTCCTTGCTTGTGAGATGGAAGCTATCCGATAGTTTACTGGCATCTCTCTGGTTCAGATCAAACACTGTAGACTCATCGTCATCCAAATCGAACGCATCTCGATGCATTGCATAATTCTCAGCTTCTGAATCCTCCTCTAAAGGTCCGTCTAAAATGTTTGTGCCCAGTGACTGTTGCTGAATCTCTATCACTGGGACAGGAATGCTTGATGGTGGGTCTTCCACCTCATTTTTCAGGTGGTCCTCTGTACCACCGTTGGGCACTGTGCTATTATCATCAGGGTAAGTTTTATCCTCGTTGTCATTTGATAATTCAGCGACTTTTGCTTGCTCCAGTTTTGCTAACCTTTTCATAGCTTGGCTCATTCTTATTTTATCTTCATCAGAAAGATTTTCCACATGAGGAAATCTAGGTATGGAAGATGCTGTGACCACAGGCTCAGCCTCACGCTCTGAGCCATTTTGTTCATTAACTTGGGCCTGATTCGCTGATGTAAATGATGGCCTCTTAGCATCTTCGTCTTCCTCAACATCTGAGAGGTTGTTTGAGACATTAAGATTGAGAAGCGCGTTCACCTCCTGTTTGTTACCACCCAGTTCAGTCGCGGTCCCTGACTCAAGGGCTTGGCCCAGCTCTACCTTCTCATCATCCTCTGGAGTCTTGCCATCCGAAGGAAGGGGAGCATTTCCTTTAGAATCAGTCTTTATGATAGATAGAGGTGTACTCGCTCCAGAGTTTCGTCTCTGTGGGTCACCCTCATCCAGGACTGCTCCATCATCACAGTATAAATCTTCCATTTTATAGGCAAGATCAATTCGACCACAGTTCATCAAAGCATAGTACAGGACTGGCAACTGTAAAAATCATGAGAATAAAATGACTGCATAGGTCTGTGACAGTGCATGTTCCCCCCAAACAGTGATGACTATTTTAAAAGAACCCCAATAAAGTGGGAAAGATTTTTTACACTGTACAAATATCTAGTCTACTTAATAGCAGTCCATTTTCGGTTCTAAAAGTCAACCTGAGAAAATATTCATCACAAGGTTCACTTAAACAGGTGCTGGATGACTTGTGTTGATATTTCCAAGCGAATAAATTGACCAATTTGGATGTCACACATTATGAACTTTTATTTTGTATGGCGTCCTCACCGTTGTGGTGAAGCTCCGGGTTAGATACCGGTATTGGTTTTTTTACAATATAAGGCTTAGCATGGAGCACAAAGAGTGGGTCAGTATGAATGCTCCTGCTCATGGTGAGACTTATTTATATTCTGAGCTAGACTTCTGATAATTATGAGGAGCACGTACTCACAGCAGGAGTCCGCCATGACCAGGATTTGAACACACGTCCTCACTGTTACGAGTCCGGCGCTTTACCACCGAGGTATCCCACTATCCTAACAATATGAAGTGATAGGAGAGTATTGACTACTGTAATTCATCTTACTCTATCAGGACCACGAGCCTGCCTCTTCATCCATGTGAGCAGCATGTCCTCCTTGGCTCTGTCTGGTTCTGCTTTATTGCGGGTCCGTATTGCTTCTATACGAGCATTAGTCAGGCCAAGACTTTTACCAAGTGCCTCCCACTCTTTTCCTGGAGATGATATGGCACAGAATAAATAGGAATTCAATAGTGTAAAAATGGTGTCGCTGTCTTCCGCAGGACTAGGTGACAGCAATGTTTCTCTAGGATGACGGGGTAGTAAGATAGTGTAGTTGGTCCTATCTCTCGTATAGCTTTTTCAAACTGCTGAACCTGAAGGTGCACCTCTCGGCATGCAGTGCTGACTATAAGCAATGTCAAATCGCAAGCTTCCCCAAGAAGCACATCCCTGATAATGTGCCATTTGATGCAGCTCGCGCATGGTAATGGTTTAATGAAATCGGTATAATTTAGTGGTAAGGATGGACAACTCTACATTACGATCTACCCGTAAGAATTTTTCATGCTTCAAAACTGCACACTGCCTTCGAAGCATAGTATGCTCTCAGCATGGGGCACTGAAAATTGCACCTCGAGGTTCAGCTGTTTGAAGCGGTCTTCACAGCTCTTATTTAGTTTTGCTACTTCATTCACAGAATTGAGTGAGGCTAAGTAAACCAATAGACTTCTTTTTTACAATACTCAAAACAAACCGGTTGATCATTAAAATGGTTTACAACCTGGACAGATACATAGAGGCTGGGACTTAGGTGCCAAATGTTGTTGCTTACCCAGTTTCGGAGCAACTATGTTGATGGCCTCATGATAGATTGGCTCAAGAGACAGACAGAGCTTTGATGCTGGTGGCGTCTGTGGCCCATTTTCGACACCCTTGATAAAATATGAAATCTACCATACTCATGCAAGTTGAAAATGATCTGTGCTCTTTATCAAGTTGAGCTGCAGGATTTTGTTGGTTAGAGCACCAGCAGCAAAAAAGTCATGGGCTAACCTCAATTTGATTGTCAGATTTTCAGCTACTTATGCGCCTGTACTTGCAACTGGGCGGGAATATGAATAACAGCAGTTTAGCCTTATCACCGAACAACTGGTTGTACATTACAACTGTTATTGAGAGAAATGTGTTGGTGGGTGGGGTCTAATAATAATTGTACCAATTCATCTCCACCCACACGGGTAGAACAAAACATTTACCGCAATACAAAGTGATTAGGCTGATTGCCAGTTCATCATCATTGCACATACCACACTTCCCAGATTTGTACCTTAGCTAGCTGTATCATGAGCTCACACATCACTTTCTTCTTGTTCTCTGGTGGGATTATAGAGGTCTGCTTGTTGGCACTGGTACGTGATGCTGTTGATGTGAGATGACGTAATGTCAGCAATGAGCTTGGACGTGCTTCAAAAGAACAGAAGAAACTCGAGCTACGCGTGAACGCATATGGAGGGGTATCATACAAATAAAGTTCAAGGTCTTGGATGAAATAGAGAGGGTGATGGGTAAGGCTGCGTGTACACATAAGAATGAATTCGTGTGGGTAGCCAGCCATGGCCATCCACGCGGATAACAGAACGGATAAGGTTTACTGCCATAAACACTATTGGAATGTCAGGCAAATGACCAGCATCTTTTGATTCGTTAACCAATTTTAGATTTTACCCGCGCATGGAATCACCCAAAGCGCCTAGTAATGAATGGTATCGTCTGGCTTGAAAAGATTGCTTGCTGCCCATCTTCTATTGATGTACTAGTGATTGATTGTCCACTGAGAAGGGTTTACTTGACTAAAACATGATAATCATCAGGATTATATTGCTAAACCAGGAACAGAAGGTGAAATAAACTAATTATTCCAACACTAGTAGGGCAAGGAACATTGGGATGGATTGGAAATCAACTCAACTCTCAAGTAATCTGCATCTAGTAGTTGATGCATCAATTATTGATAACATGTACAAAGTGTCCTGGCTGTTGATTAAATTTGTCAACGCGGGTACAGCAAAACAATCTGTCAGTCACTGCATTGACTGAGTTTAGAATCGGTCAATTTGTTGGTAAGCTGAGTTCAGGGTGTACTGCTTTGCCTCGATTGATCGGAGCTGATGGGATATTCAACGTGGGTCTTTTCGTTGGAGCTGACTAAATACCACTTCGGTGCAAACTTGATCAGTGATGATGACTATGGTCGATCGTCGGCCTTTTATCTGAAAAGACTGAAGATCGGCCCAACGATTGGCTGATTTGTGCCAATCAGGGCAACGCAGTTTGTTCACCACGGGTACAGGATATCTTGCATGTAACCTATTTTGTGTAGACATAGCAACCCAATTGCTAACAACTGGTGATGGGCCCATCTCATTTTTCCCAAATCGATCTTCAGTTATCCTTCCCTCATTTTGTCGTAATTTCCAATCCCCAGCATCCCCACCATAACACATGCGGTTTCTATCGCTCTTTCCTCGGCCGAGCTAGTATCCATCATGCAATTCAATTGAACTCAAAGTCAAACACTGAACTTGACATCATTTGAATCAATCGGATATGGTTTTTGCTGTGCCTTTCGTGATCCCTCACAATCTCATGATTTCGTATCACGAAACATGATTGGATATTTGTCTCAAACCGGATACTCATGGAAGCCAACGACGCCTACCTATTCAATGGATCATACCAGATCGTACAGAGTCTTTTCTTGGCAGATGTCAGATGTCAAATAGGAGGTTTGATATCATTCGTCAAATAGGGGCTGATGGGACCGGGATGATGGTCAGCCACTGGCGCCCTAAGTGGAGACTTAGTGACCCAAATGCAAACATGAGTTTAGGAAAACAAAAGCGATGTAACTAATTGACTCGTCATAAGCCGCCACCTGCTGAATGACCAATACCACGCACCATCCGTAGCCATCCTTGTGACTTTGACCCTTGCGTGGCCATCCGTAGCTCGATGAACTCATGGTCAAACATGTCCACGGATGGTTATCCAGGCGGATTATTTGTACATGTACACGCACCTTAACTCATGCGCTGTAATCACTTCCCACCCAGATTGATGATAGCAAAACCGAACGAAGCCAGACAAAATTCTAACGATGATTTCAATTAATATTTTGGTCATCTTAATTAATCTAAAATTCTCTTCAATATTACCAAACATTGTTCATTACAGCTGTTCAGTAATTCTGCTTTCAAAAGTTTACTTACAGACTGTCTTATCTTCAGTAGTGGTAAATGGAGTTTTACTCTCCAGATGTACCTGCTGAATCACACATAGTCCCTGGAAAACCGAGTAATAACGATTACATCTAAAAAAGTTCTTTTTATAGCAAGACCAATCGAGTTTGGCAAAGCGAAGCCTAAGAATGAGATAGGAATAAAATATTTAACTGTAAGTTATCTAGAGCTAATCACAGGAATCAAGGCATTATCAAAAATGATCAACTGTTGGCTATTGGGAATAGTGTTGCGATTCAATGACAAGGTTTGAATTTTTTTTAATTCTGTCCTAGCTGCTAGAGGTAGTACTGCCCCAATCAGCTAGGATAATGAAATCCCCCTAATGTTATATTATTTCAGCTCAGAACCAAAAAATCAGGCTAAGTGAAGCTGGGAGAGCATATTTTATATGTTATTTATATACCCTAGTGTATATTTACAATGTCCATAAGAATATTTATAATTATTTAGTTTAAATTTACATTGATGCTTGTATTTTCATATGGTATTCAAGGATGCTCATCACACACAAATGTAAACAAGGCTTATTTGGTATAATAGGTATATTCGCGTGATTTCGGTCGTATGCAGGTAAAAAACTTCAAACGCGATCACCCAAACAGATAGACGCAGTTCAGAAAACGCATATGGTTTCGCGCGCATCAGAGTTATCCTCTCAAAATTTTGCCTGTCTAACGACAGAAAATTGTGCAGTCTGTTTCACAACATCAAAGCGACCCATGAAGCAACCATATGTATACACTGTGCACTTGACACTATATAAACTGGCATGCCCACTTTCAGGCACGGATACCTGTTCGCGTGATTGAATTCACTTTCAGACGCAGCTGAGGTAAATGATTTGTCAAAACGCACTTTTCAGGGGTATTTTCGAGCAGTCGAACTCCGTTTCATGCAGATGCCATAACCTGATCACCCAAATTAATGTCATCCAAGCAAAATAAAATTAGCTTGATAAAACCACCGGACATCCTAGCCAGGTTTACACCACGAACTCTCATCCATTTACTAGGTCAACTTTGTTTTTCCTTTCATGATCAGTGTCAGGGGTTTGGAGTCTTTGATTCAGTGTTTCCCAGGGTGAGTCATCTAAAGACTCGTGTGCCCCATAGAAAATGTTGGGTGGGCTTCGGGATCGAAACCGATGAGAGTGTTGTAAAAGAAAGTGTTTGGCCAAACTGGGCATCAAACCAGAGACGTCGAGTCGAAGGTGCAATATGCTATCGCTACACCTTTACTGACCTTATAGAAATCATAGCTCTTTTGTAGATGTTTGTCCATCTCTGTGATGGTGAAGTGACATTGACAGCTTAGCTGGCAGTTATAGTGCATCAAAATACGCTTCCCTGGTGGGTGGAAACCTTCATCAAACTTTATATTGCCACGAAAATTAATTTCAAACACCTGACCTGAACAAGAAGCATAACCACTTACACGCTCCACAAATCATATAAAACATTCTTAATAACATACAGGACACTCATGGACATTGGACGAGACTTAACAGCATTGAAATTCCGCAGTCTCTCCGATATCCAAAATAAGAATAACCAAATGAAACTCTTAATGGAAACAGAATGATTCTAGTGGCTATATTCACTGAAATATAGGAACTAACGGTCATGGGTCGGCAATAAGTCCCCATATATACAAACCAATGCTCCTGACAAAGCATGGGAATCCCTAATTGACAAATGATCAGATCAAGAGACGCTCATGGATATGAGGGTCTCGGTCACTAGGCTATTGAATTGAGATTATGTCCTTTAGAGTGAGATAGAAATGGTTATGGGTTCTAAGACAGTTGATTTGTTTTCCATCACCTTCTTTGACCATGATCTCCCTTGAAGTGGGCGGTCCTTGCGCTCCGTAGAATCTCCAACCCTTTGTGTATAATTCATCATAAAATGCATCTGCCTTTTGACTATTCACGCAATGAACAGTGATCTGCGAGTGCTCCCTTGGGCTAAATACAAAAGATTTCCAATGTATATGATGGTAACTTGCATCCAGCTAAGACTGCGCTATTCTATAATTATTTTAAAAAACTCATAGGTACATAGGCCGAGGATGGTCGGTTGACAAAGAATGGAAACGTATCTTTATATACCAACTTAGTTTCTTGAGCGCTATTTACGTGTTCAGGTAGCAAATTTAATTATAATTTTCAGTATTACTGAGTTGGGCATGTTTGTTTTTGATCACCAAAGTATTTATAGGTGTCACTATAAAAACTTGTATTTTATAATATTGTCCTCTCTGGTGAATGACACAGTCAACAGCAGGCGAATCTTTTACTGGGTTTCCATGGTCAAACGGGGTAGAGTGAACATTCGGTGCGAGCCATGGAAACAAGAGTGGTTCGCTCTTGTCCGATTTTATTCGGTGGAAACCAGGTGTTGTGCATTCACTTTGCAGTCTGCACAATGGAAACTCCTGGTTCATACCAGCCCGTCGGATTCACCTTAGCCAGTAGGTAAAAACACAACGTGAGTCAAACTCTTTGTACTCTCCTGTCAAAAAGTTGTTGACTAGCGATGTTTTTCTTCCACTTGCGGCCAGACATTCATGATGCCTGAAGGCTAGGGCGATGAGATTCCCGTGGTTACTTGTTATTCAGTTCATTGGTAATGTTTACCAAGGACAGTCGAAAGGCAATAGTCCTTGCTAACAGCTGAACGATCATTATACCCGGTTCAAGATCAATCAGTGGCCATGTTGACTCCAAATTATTTTTCCTATTTTGTATTTTCATCAAAAATTCACAAAATATGACCCATATCATGAATACATTGTACATTAAGTGAATTTTCAAACAAATTGCTAAAACAACAAAAAACCACCTTATTTTCTGTTTAGATCATATAAGCCTATATAGTGCATCAGCAGCTTGACTACCGGATCCGTGTTTAGATAGGGACGAAACCGACGGGAATCGCTGAGCTCATCCCACCATTGTATTTTGCCATACCCTATCAGGCATTTAAGGCAGCAGGTTTTAAGCAAGATCTTCCATGAAATGAGATCAAGGGTACAATGTGAGACCATGTTCTTCAGTTCACTAACACTTTAAACTAGTCTTTTAGTTTTGGAGGTAAAAACTTGTGCCATACTTCATCCGTGTGCTGCATGGTCGTTAAATTTTTGCCCCGAAGATGGCTTGTAACTTTTTTTAATGAATGAGGTTTCTTCGTTAATTGATGGGGATACAAACAGTTGATTTTGTTTCAGATCCTTTTTGAAATATACTGGAGTAATCTGCGGAATGGTAGACAGATTCCGAGGAAAACTTTATCTGATAGGTAGAAGACAACTCTTACCAGGGACCGGACCGAACCGTGGAAGCTGATCGCACAAAGTTTTCAGTTCGGCCCAGTTCAACCCATAGAAATCCAATGATCTTACCTTTGAAACAGCATAAATTTGACCGCTTTCTGGGATCGAAAATCTTCAAGCCGATAAAGAAGCTTTTTTGCTTCTACTGGAGCTAACTGCACCCGACATCGCAACACAACAAATCTACAGGAGCAAAAAGACTCTACATGATTTCAAAGGCATAGCTTGGTTATCAAGAGAGCTTGCATGGAGTTTGTGAGTGGATGTTATAGGGTTTTTATCGTTTCGAGCATTACAGAGTGATTAGGATTACATTTATCACAAGCCAGGGTCATCACCAGACAGCACAATACAGTACTCAGGTTTCTATAGTTGGGCATTGGCATAATAAATCAACCTAACTGTGATAGTTCATTGGCTAAAGCAGTGCATGGATTCAAGATTGAGAAATCATGCAAGCATGGTCATAATTCTTAGCTTCAGAACAAGACTCCTTATCCGGCTATCCGGCTATCCGGCTATCCGGCTGTCCGGCTATCCGGCTATCCGGCTATCCCACTAACTTGTATATTGGTTCATTCATGTGGAAAGAGAGAAGATCTTTTCTTAGCTCAGTGAGCACCATGTCTGGTACATGCGACCATGTCTCCGAGGAGTGATCAAAGCTAAACATCAATAGATTATCATTTTCCTCATCTGTAAAGGGAGGTGTGTCAGTCTGCAATTATCAGGGTAATGGTTGAGACATTCAATATTACGCATATTTTGACCGAGTAGCAAATATGGGCAGTAAGGACTAAACGGCATAAACTTGTAGGAATGGAAAGGGCTGGGATGTTATGGGTGTGATGGGATGGGATGTGGTCAGATGGACCGAATGAACCGGAAACTTCTGTCTATGCATATCTACGGTTGCATTCTTCAGCACTTTTTGTAGTACTCCTTAGAGGAACACCATTGATCAGGATGGAAACGAGCTGTAGGCTAAGTCATGGTCATGTGTCATCTTACCTAAGCGTACCTATGATATCCTCCTTAAAATTAATCGTTCTTGCACTGTACTTGCACTACATGTCAAGAGAGTTCCATTGCGGCATCAAGGGGCCCATCAGTTGATCTAATAATGGTGGATTAGTGGGATAGCGAGAACCAGAGTTCGAATCCCGGTTACTGTGGAAGACCGGCATCGGTACGACCTCTTAATGCTAGCTAAAAAAAAGCCCCACTTTGAGATTGAGCGCTGATACTGACCCACTCGTGGTGCTCCATGCTGAGCAATAACTGGTGACTAGTACATAACCCGGCAGCTTCATCATATAACAGTGAAGATGTCATAGAAAAAACTCTGACCATGCAACTCATCCGGCCTTGCTTACCTCCATATAATCCCATGTACCATTTTGACTTATTGCTGTCTATATCCGGACGATTATTCTTCTTTTTTTTATCACTCCCTTCCTTAGTCTCGTTAGTCTGAGCCAACATCTTTTTCATTTTGACGGGATTCGGTGGAATGGGCAAATTAACCTGTATCGTATAACAACATCTCACTACTTTATGTCTTTTTCAAGATGACAGCTATTCAGTCCCAACGCGCGAGTTAAACTGAACTTTGCATATATGCATTATCTTGGAGTAGTTATCAGCAAACGACCATGCCGAGAATGCATGCAGATTTGAATATTAACTGCTCTATCGATTTTGTCCTTCCCCTATATATCGGAAGCGTAAACCTTTCAGAGGTGAATGCGATCGATTCTCTGATTGGTCATTGCTCCTTTGTTGCTTGAAAAAAATAGCACATGCAGCACCGACGGCGTTGCGCCACTGGATTGGCGCAAGTTGATTCCCATGGGGCACAGTCAGTGGTGCTGCTAGCGTAAACACCTCAGCACTGCCGCTTTTTATGCCACTAGCCGCTCTGCCCCTGTGTGAGCCCGCTATAAGGACTGTAAACTTACAGAGATCGGGGCGTGAAATGTCTCGCCACCCCAGTCTATGGATATTATGTTAGAACTCCCCATTAGACACCGCCCATTAGGTGCTGTGCTCTGTAGCTTCCCTACTGTTCCACTATCCATCGGTTGAACCTGTGGAGATGGAATAAAACATTGCTAGTCAAATATTTGCTCCTTGTTGTAGGTGGAATAAAGAGCCTACAAACAGTAAATCAGTTATCTCTTGTCTTTTGACTAGATTCACGTAATGTTATAGAATATTTAGGTGCCTCCAAACATCGATGGGAACTTCCCAGTTCAGAGCAGCTGACAAATGAGAGAGTCAATAAAACAACCAGAGGCAACTTGGCGTGCGCATGAGTGCGAGAAGCTCATGCGAGTTGGATTCACACATATTGTCATATCGACAGACAAATCCTGGTACTGTGCCACATAACAGAGGATGGAGCATAATTTTCAAGTTAGGTCTCATACTTGGAGGTCATTTTGGTCGCAGACTTGGATGTGAATGAAATCAGTCGGGACTTCAAGACTGGTGGATGCACAATCCACAAACCGGTGTATCACCATTCAGGTAACTTTGAATTTACCCGAACAGAATGCTATGAGCTCTCATTGACTGACGAACCTGTAGAGTAAACTGCTTCTTGCCCAAGAAGGTTCCTCTCTCAGATTTGATGGTCAGTCTTTGGTCAACACTGGAGGTGTTCCTGGTTGGCTGTTTGGTAAATTTGATAATGTCCTTTTTGTATGAGGATACTACGCACACACATTTTGGGATATCGCCTTTGATTGTTGTAGAAACAAACCTCACATCCTGCAACTCATAGTGACACTGGCTAGATAATCTTGAGAAGAGTCATACCGACTTTCCGTGTGATTCTGTCAGTGATAGATGGCATAAAATTTGATTTTGTGCTTTCAAGACAAAATTACTGTCCAGAGTAGTGCAGAAATCAGCCAGGTAAGTCTAATCGAGTGTGCGTTACCCGGGGTGAATCATAGTGCCCCAGATTGTGTAGGTAACTCTATTATAACGGGGCCCTTCTTTTTTAACAGTGATGCGAAACTGACAAAGTTTTCGCCCGAACTAACAGAGAATCAAACCAGAGACCCCAGGCTCAAGGCCCATGCGCTATCGACTAGATGACATAGAATCACCCCAACGCATATAGACCAAGTAGTTGGATAAAGGATAAAGGAATGCATTCAGAAATTTGAATAGAGACAAACTCATTTGCATTCCTCAGGCCCAGTTGCATGATAATTTTTATGTGGAATTAGTAGACCTGTGAACTCCTTCATTCATTTACCTTATCCTATAGAAAGGGTTCTTACACTCACTCCAGTGAGTCAAACTCCATGCATGAGTATTAAATTGTTTAAATATAACCAAAGTCACCAAACTAACCTTGAACTCTTCAGTGCCAACCGTTTCTTCTGTAGGGAGATGAACCCAATGACTCCCAATTCTTGCCTTGATGGATGGCTCTCTATACAGGGCACTAAGTTTAGACAGCGCATGTGGAATACACAAAGTGAACTCGTGTTTCCCGTCCTCCTGAAGTAAAGAACAGGGATGAAGGCTGGAGTGAAAGAGATGAATTATTTTGATTATGTGGCCCACGACAAGAGACTGGGATTAAATAACATCACTAGTAACTAAAGTAACTTTGTGTCTCCAAGATCAACAGTTAGCAGTGATTTAGAAATTGGCCTACAGAGTCTATTTGTTATTTGACTGAGCCTGTGCTGGAGTCAGTCCCTAGGAGACTTTCCGCTTACACTCACGCACCCCATAGAGAAAGTAGCTCTATGGGTACAGCATCATTTATGAAGGAACCCAGCTAGAGGCACAGTCTTCGGCGGCAAATTTACAATCATAGATGTAACTGATTGCTTGGTCACATATTTCTCACTAGAAATTTTTATTCATGGCAACGCTTTTGGTTTCATGGGCTCAAAATATGAATACAGGACAGGAGGCGTTTTTGGTCGAGCTAACTTTCCCTTCACTGCCAACACGCCATACCGGCCGAATATACATGTTGAAAGTTGTTTTTTGTCACACTATTGGATTTGGCTAACCAGCGGCCCACATTAACCCACATTAAAATAACCATTGAGCCCTCCTTTACCCAAATACAGGGAGCTACATTAACCTGTCCGAAAACGCCTAATGTCTGATAAATCTTTCAACATGTTTGTACTTCAGTCAAATTTTATCATTATTTGTACGTCTACGTTTGCACTCACAAAGTAATCCTCTTGTCCGCTGTATCTAATGCTGATAAATTTACTGATTAATTCCTCATGCCGTTCATAAATAAAGTTGGCATTGATTTGAGCTTCCTCTTTGCACTGATAGTTTCTCCGCCCATCAGTGACCATGTACTCTGGCAACCCTCTCAAGAGACAGACTATACCACCTGTTGGGTCTGGTTTGGGTGGACGCCGGTTTTCGGACCAATATCTACAACCGATTACTTTAGAAATATATAGAAGTAAAAAGTAAGGTCAAGGCAGGGTTGGAAATATTGAACACGATTCGGTACTCATCACCATTACTTATTCCATTTTGTTAAACGAAAACGGTAACGATTAGCTCAAGGAGATTCAGTATCGAAATTAGTATCAGTTACAATCAGAATGCATTCCATACTCTCAAAAACTGGTGCACCCAGCTCTCTTATGAAGTTTGCTAGTACCCCACTAAAACTAGTACACAGTACTAGTAAACATAGTACTAGCAGCTATGAACTTTCAACCACATGCTGGTTTTGGCTAGGTTTGTCGACTAGCTAGGTGACTTTGATTACAATATTGAGTGGTATAAAAACTGTGCAACCTATTAACTTTTCCTGTCAGCGTAACTGGTTGCAAAAGCAATAATTGAGACAAATTCACCCAATGACATTTTTGTTTCTTTTCTACTTGGTAAGTCTGGCATTTTTATGGCACATCCCCTGTAAATGTACTCAATCTATATTTAATGTAATTGTATTGTGTATTATGTATGAGAGTACTGGGAATGGATTCGTTCCTGTCTCTGAGCGACAGAACTCAAGTCTTCACTGTGCTGTCAGGCATTGCAATGCGCTGATGCTGCTCCTAGATAGAATAGCCATAATTTGTCAAACCAATCGTAAATAGTCCCGAGATTGCCAGGTAGATGAGTAACACCATAATGCAAAACCGATCAGTAGATATCAGCTTATAATTTGACAAGCTGGGATCTTGGCAAGGGTCAGAAGGCTGACATTAGCGGCAAGTGAACGCTAAAAAATAATTAGATTAGTTAAAGTCGCTTACAACCAGATCCTGGATCAATCTTACTCCAAAGCATTTGAGCCCTTTGTCAATTTGGGCCTTGTCTGCAACGCTTAATGAGTTAATCATACTCTCGCATCTCCGAAACAGAAACAACTGTCAGGAGGGGTGTGGAAATTGGCCTGCTGAGTCTAGTTGGCTCAGTATTTCCTGGGGTGAGTCACTAAAAAGGTAGGTCCGTATACACCCTTTATTAAAATATCTTACTATAATGTTATGATAAAAATAATCAAAGAAATGTAGCTGAAAGTCACACTGTGTAAGAAAATCAACTGATGTGGTGATCGAGTGGCACTTACACATCCTGTATCATAGTAATATCTCTCACGATATATTCACTTGAGGTGATAAGATCCCTCTCTCTACTACCTTGATGACCAGTAATCGTAGACGTGAGCGAACTTTCTTCTCCTAGCGACATACTCACTCATCAGATCGGCCGACTGCGAGTTAGGCTGGATCACTACAAACCCCCTACTACTACCACCAGTAGAGAATGACTGGTATGGGTAGTGAATACTGCGAATGGTATTTTATCTTAATACAGTGGTCTTCCATTGCATTCAGGGCAAAGTTTATATACATGTGGATGTCACCAACGCTCAGTTCATAATGCTATATACTGAAGTGTGTTTATGCTTTGTGAGGCCATAGAAAAACCTGGTGGTAGGACATGGTTTTAGTATGGCCCCACTCTATTTACTGGAAGTAAAAAACTTCAGCAGGGATTACGAGAAGGTCCATTGGGGAGAACGAGTGCAGTGATGCGCTCCAGGCATAGCAGAAAACGGCTTCCGAACTGATTACATTGGGGCTCACGCAGACGGGGTTCCCGTACATTCACAGCAAAGTTTTTCCCAGGATGATACCTCAAATATTTTTTTTTCCAGTTCATCCAAATAAGACTGTTGCAGTTGGTAGGCAATCACTGATGTGAAATAATACACTAAACATAATTTTTTTAAACACAGAATCGCTTCTATATTTCTCCGTACGTATGAATCAGGAGTCGTGCAGGATTACATGTCAGTGTTGGGGAATCATCATGATACAAAAGAATTCAACCACTTGTCAGGCTAACATTTACACAACAGCAGGCCAGTGCTGAAATTTCAGCGAATGTAAAATCCAATACTAATTTTGCACTCACCGATACATCAATTTCGCCAGACTAGCCCGATTTTCAGCGCAGTAGGCTTATCTATCTGACTAGAAACCAGTCGATGCAATGTCTCAATTGACTCCTGCGGTTCTAAATGTAATTCAGATTTTAAATTGAATAAACTCACAACTGGTAAGTCACTGGGCCACTACCCGGTGTCCTCCAGAGGACTCTGGTGCCGCATTGCCCAAGCCAAGTTGCATGTTATTGGTCATACTATTTTCTTGGTTTTGATTGACTAAGAATCAACCGATCACCGTAAGATTTTGACCAAGTGTCAATTCTTGCTCAATTCCAACTGATTGGTCATTCCCGATGGGCTCTCTATGGAAAATCCGATCGGTAAATTCTACTGAGTCGATAAACGGGCTAGTGTGAATGCAATCTAATGTCCAAAGGGTTTTTCATAAAAAGATTTCTTTTTCCACTCGTCACCAACCTGCTATTATCATCTTTCCTATCCTATGACGGTCTCCTTCCATTAAGTGCATTTGATTTTTGAAAAACTTTTGGTCACGAGCATGCGACACACAATCGCAGTAAGCAAAGGCAGTTGAATTCGGGGTGGATTTCGGTCGGATCAGAGTTGCTCTCTCTCGACTTTAACTTCTGGGTTAGAGCCGAACAATCGTTCGCAATTCGTTATCCCAACTTAGTAATTAAGTCTCTTTGCGGTAACCATGACATTTGCCTAAACTGATAGGCTAAGGCCTACTTTCGGTCGCGAAATTCTGTTCGCGTGCTTTCGGTTGCAGACCACGACCGAAAGTGAACGATGCTTTTTGGATTGCGCTCTTGAACAGTTTAGCAGATTCCACTACCGATCTATTTCGGTCGAGAAAAAGCCGAGCACGTGAATGCACCTAATGTCTCCCCATGTCACCACAATGACTGTGCCCTAAAAATAGCCAGGTTGATTTTTCACAACTTTATTACTGTTAGTGCACCTAATTTCAATACAGAGTTCTAGCATTCCCTGGATACTTGGCTCTTGGCGGGAGAAAAGTCATTTGTATAGGTAATTGCACATCCAAGTTTTTGTTGAATTGTCCATCCACATTGTAGTAGAACTTTGTCAAGCTGTTCAGTGGCATGTGATCTGCGTTACTTTGTCAGGTTCTTGCTTAGTTATATAACTTAATATAACTTGGTCTCTAGTGAAAGTCACTGTAACAATTTAGTCTTTGTGCATTGCTTCCTCTTATTGTTTTTATTGTTCTTCCAGCTGTTGTTGGCGTTGCTGCTCCTCTTGCTGCTGATATATAGCATTCAATATGTCATCATTGGATACCTGTTCTTCCGGTATTGCTTCTGGCTGATCCACTTGAGTATTCTTGTTTTTCATGGTTTATTGGTAGTGCAGTATGTATAGTTAGTCAATCCACAAGATCAGTTGACCACGCGTGGGTAGCAATGGCCGGAGAAGTAATA